>AR_comb_assmDRAFT_10279126_pt1 | contig 11988 bp, 9 predicted proteins | sample ArasoioldDNA_FD_10543 | JGI IMG/M metagenome (IMG submission 10543) | reverse complement strand
AAAGTTCAATAGCATTGCTGCAGCTAAGTATATAAAAATATTTTCCTTTATATTGCGAACCTCATCATTAATAAGATTGCTATCATGAAAAATTTCATTGTATTAATTGCTCCTGTTTTATTTTTCGCTTCCTGTACGGGTTCATCAAAAAATTCAACAACAATATCGTCTGCAGATTCAAGCGGCTATCAACTTATATGGTCTGATGAATTTAATGGCAACGTTGTTGACACAACAAACTGGAATTTTGAAATAGGCGGACATGGCTGGGGGAATCATGAGCAGGAATATTATCAGCCCGCAAATGCAACGGCGAGTGATGGCAATCTTATCATCACGGGAAAGAAAGAAGATGTACAATCAAATCATTACACATCATCGCGAATGACAACAAAAGGTAAGCGTGAATTTTTGTATGGCAAAATTGAAGCACGCATTAAAATTCCAGTGGGGCAAGGCTTCTGGCCTGCGTTCTGGATGTTGGGGGCAAATATTGACACTGTTGATTGGCCTTCCTGCGGTGAAGTAGATATTATGGAACACATCAACACCGATAGCCTGCTTTACGGCACGCTTCATTGGGATAACAACGGTCATGTGCAAAAAGGTGATACGCTTGTTTACTCGCCATCTGATTATCATGTTTATTCTGTTGAATGGGATTCATCTTCTATTCGCTGGTATCTCGATGACAAGCAATATCACCAGGTTAATATAAGTAACAACGTTAACAGCACCGATGAATTTCATAAACCATTTTATATTCTTCTGAACCTTGCATTGGGCGGCGATTGGCCCGGGCAAAAAATCGATGACAGTAAGTTGCCTGCAAAAATGTATGTGGATTATGTACGTGTGTACAAGAAGGTTTAATTTTTTAAATCAGCTTAAGTATTCATTCATGAATGCAATTGTATTTTTGTTTCCGTCGCTGTGTTAATCTCATCTCAACATATTGTTACAACACCGTTATAACCTCATTAGCGATTTTACTTTCCTGCAATTTTATTTTCTAAAGGGTAAATAAAAAAATGTAGAATTATGATAAAGCTAATGGTAATAGTGTTCGCACTTGGACTTAGTGTAGCCGCTTCTTCGCAAAAGGTAGTAGTCGGTGCTCATGGACGTGTTGGAGGACATTTTTATTACAGACCTTATACTTCTGTGGTAATAGGGGCTTACGCACCTTTTTACTATCATCCTTTCTGGCATGGATACTATGGTTATCCTGCTTATAATAATATTATTACAGATCTACCAAATTAGATCTTGAGATAGCAGACATAAAAAATGATTATGCAGAAAAAATATGGTCAGCAAGGCAGGATAAAACTTTATCCGGTAAAGAAAGAAGACAAGAGGTTTGTGAACTAAAACACGAGAGAGACAGGGCGATCATTAACGCAGAACGAAATTATTATAAGCAGTAGCTTTGCTTATCACGTAAAAAAGTTGCCTTTATTGCAGGCAACTTTTTTGTTATAAATTTTTTTCTATTCTGTAGTCAGATGTAAAATTTTCTATGGTTCCAATGGCTCTTCAAAAATACGTTTCAAGGAAATTTGTAGTACGGGAGAAACAATAAGCGGGAATTTTTCTACAGTAACAAAACTCGGGTCAAGGCCAAAACCTCTTTCTTCACTAAGGCTGATCTCTTTCAACCAGAAGTGAAGCTTCATAATCACTTTTTCAAGAAATGGTAATTCATTATCGCTCGACAGATATTTTTCCATCACTATAAACTGAAAATCTCCTACGACATTATTACGTTCAAGGCTTTCGTAACGGCTGGTAATATTTACTTCATTGTTGTTCACCAATTCTTCTACAACTTTTCTAAACATCAGGTTTATTTTTTGCTGCACCCTGAAGCCAAGCCGGAATTCAACTCGAATAATATCATTAGGAATTATATGCTCGACAACATACTCGCAGGTGTAAGGATCATCCATCGTATCAACATGCACAAACCAATAAATATCCGCACGCTTTGGTTTTTTGTTGAGAATTGAATAAATGATCTTGTGTTCAATTTCTTTCGGATTATTTGCGCTCGTCATATATACAAGATGCGTTGCATATTTATTGATCGTTCTGTCATTACTTAACTCTTGTATCATTGGCAGATAATGCTCGAGGCGCACAAATTCAATGTACCTGTTCTTTATTCTGCGGCTCCTGTACCAAACATACATTACGGCAAAAAGGGCGCCGCCCACAAATAATGTCACATAACCACCGTGCGGAAATTTTTCAAGATTGGCAATGAGGAAAGATATCTCAATGGTAAAATACACAAACAAATAAAGATAGATGAGTGATGAATTCACACGTCTGCTTACAAGAAAATTTGAAAATAGAATCGATGTACTGATCATACAAAGCGTTATAGCCAAACCGTATGCAGCAGCCATACTTGTTGAGTCTCTGAAGTATAAAACTATTCCGGCACATCCTAAAAACAACAGCATATTAATACCGCCAATGTATAGTTGGCCTCGCTCTTCCGTTGGATAATTGATCTTCATCTTTGGCCATAAATTAAGACGTATGCTTTCACTAACCAAAGTGAAGGAACCACTGATCAATGCCTGGCTTGCAATGATCGCCGCAGTTGTTGCGATTACAATTCCTATTAACCGGAACCAATCAGGCATAAGGCTGAAGAGCACTTTGAGTGTTTCAGTGTCAAAATGATCTCCCTTGAAATGTCCTAATAAATAAGCGCCTTGTCCGATATAGTTTAAGATGAGACAGGATTTAACGAATATCCAGGAAACACGAATATTGCCTCTTCCACAATGTCCAAGATCAGAATACAATGCTTCCGCACCCGTAGTACACAAAAACACGGAACCCAACAACCAAAAACCGTGGGGATATTTTGTTAAAAGTTCAATAGCATAATAAGGATTGAATGCACGGAAAATTGTAAGATCATCTATCACATGCATGCCGCCCAATACCGCCAGCATACTAAACCAGATAAACATGATAGGCCCGAATAACCTGCCTATTGATGCAGTCCCGAACTGTTGAAAAAAAAATAATACTGCAAGAATTAATAATACGATCAATACAATCGTGTTTTGCGAAATATTTACAAGTGCAGGTATTTGATTAAGTTGCCGCAAACCTTCTATAGCAGAAGTAACAGAGATTGGCGGCGTTATCATCCCGTCAGCAAGAAGTGCCGCTCCGCCAAGCATTGCTGGCAGAACCAACCACTTTCTTTGTCGCCGTACCAGTGCATATAAAGAGAAAATCCCGCCTTCACCTCTGTTATCAGCTTTTAAAGTAAGAATAACATATTTTACAGTGGTTTGTAATGTTAGGGTCCAAATAATACAAGATAAACTTCCGATTACAAGTTCCTCTGTAATGATCTTTCCTTTTACAATTTCATCAAAAACGTAAAGAGGAGAAGTTCCTATGTCACCATAAATAATTCCCAACGCAACGATCAAACCTGCCGTAGTAACCTTGTTGAATTGTTTGTTCACAATTTTAAAGTTGATTTAAAATATCTTAATTCATATGGCGCAAGGTTTTTTAATGAGTTATTAGCCGGATTCGTCAAAAACGCGCCGAAGTGATATTTGTGGCACAGGAGAAACAACGAGCGGAAATTTTTCAACTGTAACAAAACTGGGATCCAAACCAAAACCTCTTTCTTCGCTAAGGCTAATTTGTTTCAACCAAAAATGAAGTTTCATTATTATTTTTTCAAAAAAGGGTAACTCATTATCGCTTGAAAGATATTTCTCCATTACGATGAATTGAAAATCACCTACCACATTGTTACGTTCCAGGCTTTCGTAACGGCTGGTAATGTTTACTTCATTATTGTTTACGAGTTCTTCCACTACTTTTCTGAACATCAAATTTATTTTTTGCTGTACTCTAAATCCCAGCCGAAACTCAACACGGATAATATCGTTGGGTATAATATGATCAACAATATATTCGCAGGTATATGGATCATCGAGCGTATCTACATGCACCAACCAATATATGTCCGCACGTTTTGGTTTTTTATTAAGAATGGAATAAATAATCTTATGCTCTATTTCATTGGGATTATTGGCGCTGGTCATATAGACCAGGTGTGTAGCATATTTCGGTATAGTTCTGTCATTACTTAACTCTTGTATCATTGGAATGTAATGATCAAGTCGCACAAATTCTACATACCTATTCTTTATCCGGCGACTTCTATACCACACATACATTACCGTGAACATAAGTGCTGCAAGCAGAAGCGTGATGAAACCACCCTCCAGAAATTTATGAGATAATGCTGCAAGGAAAGTAAATTCTATAGCGAGATAAAGAAGAATAAAACAATAAATAAGAAAAGGATGAACCCGATGCAGCACAAGGTAATTAGAAAAAAGAATCGTCGTGGCGATCATGGTTATTATAATTGCCAAGCCGTAAGCTGCTTCCATCCGGGATGATTCTTTAAAGAAAAGTACCACACCAGCACATCCTAAGAACAGGAGTATATTCATACCGGGTATAAATAATTGTCCTTTAGCTTCAGAAGGATAATTTACTTTCATTTTAGGCCAAAGATTCAAACGAAGTGCTTCACCAATGAGTGTAAATGAACCTGCTATCATTGCCTGGCTTGCGATAATGGCGGCGCTTGTTGCAACAATCACACCTATAATTACAAACCAATCAGGCATTAAATCGTAGAAGCTGTTGATATGAAGCTGTTCTTTTAATTTCGATGTTATAGTCAGCCCGTTTCGGTGTGCCAGCAAGTATGCTCCCTGCCCGATGTAGTTTAAGAGCAAGCATGATTTTACATACATCCATGACACTCTCACATTACCTCTTCCGCAATGGCCCAAATCGCTATATAAAGCTTCGGCTCCTGTAGTGCAAAGAAATACGGCACCTAATAATATAAATGCACCTTTGTAGTTTATCAAAAAATTAATTGAATAATAAGGATTGAATGCCCTGAAAATAGTAAGATCGTCCTTCAAATGAATTAAACCGAGTATAGCAATCATAGTAAACCAAATGAACATAACGGGTCCGAATAATTTACCGATAGATCCCGTTCCGAATTGCTGAAGAAAGAAAAAGGCTATTAATATTGCCAGCACTATGTACATGATAACATTTGCGGAAATATCATGAAACACGGGAATGTTTTTCAAACCTTCTATTGCAGATGTGATAGAAATCGGAGGAGTAATTATACCATCTGCAAGTAATGATGCTCCTCCGATCATCGCAGGAATCACCAGCCATTTCCGCCTTCTTCTAACCAGGGCATACAAGGCGAAAGTCCCACCTTCACCCCTGTTATCCGCTCTTAAAATCAAGACCACATACTTAATGGTTGTTTGGAGAGTAAGGGTCCAGATGATACAGGACAAGCTTCCGAGAATCAATGCCTCATCTACCATCCTGCCGTTTATGATTGAATTGTAAACATAGAGAGGAGAAGTTCCTATATCGCCGTAAATAATTCCTAACGCAACTATAAGTCCGGCCGCTGTAACCTTGTTGAATTGTTTGCTCACAAGTTTTTAATTAAATCTATAAATCCCTTATGCTATTTTGTATAGATATTTTTATGCCAGAGTGCAGTAACAGATATTGAGCTTCCGTTGCGTCGCACTCTTGTACTGTCGGACCATTTTCGCCTGTAAAAAAAGTTTGCAAAACTATCGGAATGTTGTACTTTCTGCATAATCTTTAACAAAAATCATCAACAGTTATTTTATTCGAGCCAGCTCTTTTAAAATTACACACTTCATCATACTGTTGATGTGGTAAAACCTAAGGGTCGTATTTTCTAACAAATGTATAATGAAAAAGTTTTTTAAAATTTAATTTGAATAAATAGAGTGCAACATTCAAAGAAATTGGTTTTTTGATTTTTATAAATTTTATGAATTTCAAATTTTTTATAAGGCTTACATTTGTTTGCTTAATTAAATTATCTATTTCATGTTGAAATTTGCCTTTTGCTTGCTAACATTCGTGTGCTTTTTGGTAAGTAGTAAGTCTCAAAGAATTGTTTATTCTCAAACCGACAAGAATGATGTTAAAACGATGGATTATGATATCATCGGCAAAATGAATAATCATTACCTCATTCATAAGAATAACAGAAATGAACACAACATCACTGTTTATGATAGTGAAATGAAAGTTGTAAGAGTAGAAAAACTTGATTTCCTTCCTTCGAAAGTATTAAGCAGTGACATTCTTTCTTACAAAGATTTTTTTTATTTCTTTTATCAGTATCAGAAAAAAAATATTGTTTATTGCATGGCGGCGAAGCTGGACGGAGATGCGAAATTGATGGGGGAGCCAAAAGAATTAGATACCACTGCCATCAATTTTTTTGCATCGGATAAACTGGATAATATTATATGGAGTGAAGACAAACAAAAAATAATGGTGTTTAAAGTAAACACAAAAAATGCCGACAAGGATGTTCTCACCACTTCCCTGTTTGACGGAGATCTGAATCTTATTCACAGATCACGTATAAACATTACAATGGCTGAGAAAAATGATTTTTTGCAGGAATTCAGTTTGGATAATGACGGCACTTTTGCTTTTCTGAAACCTGCAGGCTCTTCACAGGAAGATAATATTACACAAGCATCACTAATGGTTAAAAATGCGGAGAGTGACAGCCTTTTTTCTTACAATCTGCCCATCACAAAGATCTATCTTGATAATATCAAAATAAAGATAGATAACACGAACAAACATTTCTTACTTACTTCATTTTACTCAAAAGTAAAAAGAGGGAACATTGATGGTCTTTATTGCTTACTTTGGGATAAAGCACAGGCTCGTGAACTCTTTGTAACCACCAGCACTTTCTCGGATGAAATGCGCAACGATGCAAAGTCGGAAGGAAGTCCAAAAGCAGCTTTTAATGATTTTTACGTGCAAAACATTCTCATCAAAAAGGATGGCGGCTTTGCAATAGCTGCTGAATCTGTCTATTCATCATCACGGGGAAATTACAACAATCGTTGGGACTATTATAATTATCCTTACATGTCTCCGTATGGTTATTATAATTACTATTCTTATTCGCCTTTGTATAATTATTATTATCCTTGGTATCGTTGGGGAGGAATGCCCATGCAAATCAATCGTTTTTATGCAGACAATATAGCTGTCATGTCTTTTGATTCAACAGCCAATCTTATCTGGAGCAATGTGATTCATAAATCTCAGTACGACGATTATACTGATAACTTTATTGGATACGGTACAATGAACACAGGTACTCAATTCCATTTTCTTTACAACCAATCAGAAAAAAGAACCCTTTTGCTTACCGATCAAAGCATAACTCCTGACGGACAAGTTAACCATGCACCCACTTTGCATGAACTTAGTAAAGATTATCAATTCATGCCAAGATTTTCAAAGCAGGTAAGCAGCCATGAATTAATTATTCCTTGTCAATACAGAAATTTCGTTTGTTTTGCAAAAGTTGAATTTTAACAGCAAAACAAGTGATATCATTTTTTAAAGACAAATCTCCGGCGGCAGTATTTGGTCTTGTTATTGTTAGCCTCGGTATAAGAGCATTCTTTTGGAAACAACTGCCAACAATAGTTACCTCCCCCGATGATGGATTGATTTATTATCTGCTTATTCGCCTTTCTGCATTATCTGGCAGCGCAGTAGCTGTATTGTATCATCTCCTGGTAGTTGTTCAGGCATTGCGTTTAAATTACGCATTGAATGATGTGCGCATGTTTCCAAAGCCTGCATATACTACAGCAGTTGCTTATGTTTTGCTAACGGCTTTACTGCCTTCATGGAATAATCTTACTTCCGCACTTGTAATAAACAGCTTGCTTATCTGGCTTATTTACCGGATGATAAGATTATACAATACTCAACAACCAAAAACACTTGTGTATAATATTGGCTTGATCACCGGAAGTACAATTCTTCTGTACTATCCTTCATTCCCTTTGGCATTTACAGTTTTTTTTGCCGTGGCTTTTTTGAGACCTTTCAGGCCAAATGAATGGGTCATATTGCTGATAGGAATAATTACTCCTTTATATTTTCTTGCGGGCTGGCTTTTTCTTAATGATAAATTTTATCTGATTACCGACACGCTAAAAATATTTCGTCTCACTATTATTCGTCCTGCAAATCTTGTTTTCACGGTTATAACATTTTCATTTGCCGCCTTTGCTGTAATTGTCGGAATTTTTATGTGGCAGTCAAACAATGGACGGATGGTGATACAAGCCAGGAAAGTGTGGAGCATTTTATTTATCATGCTCATCTTGTTATTGCCTGCAGTTTATTTGATGAGTGATGCATGGCCTAACGCTCTTTTATTAGCAACAGTACCCGCATCTGTATTTGTTTCAAACACTTTTTTTTATCCGAAAAGAAATATTGGACCGGCATTGTTGTTCTGGTTGTTTGTTGCATTGATTGTTTACGTGAACTGGTTTGTTGGTAAAATTTAACTGTTCTTATAAATGGAGCGTCTAACTTTGCAGTGCGAAATATTAGCTTGTAAATGATGCCAGAAGTTCAACAGATGAAGTGATTGCGACGCAAGGGACGATGCTATAAAAAACTAAAGCTGGTATTATTATAGTTATTCAAATCATTATAATCATTGCTTCATGAAATTTGGAATTGTTGTTTTTCCCGGCTCGAACTGCGATCGCGATATGCACGATGCTTTGCAGAAAGATTTGAACAAAGAAGTGATAATGCTGTGGCATAAAGATAAAGATTTGAGCATGTTTACAACAGATGATTGTATTGTGCTGCCCGGTGGTTTTTCATTTGGTGATTACTTGCGATGCGGCGCTATTGCGCGTTTTAGCCCGATGATGCAAAGCGTGATTGAGTTTGCAAATAAAGGCGGCAAGGTGCTTGGCGTGTGTAATGGGTTTCAGATTTTGTGTGAAAGTGGATTGCTTCCCGGAGTATTACTTGCAAATGGCAATCAGCAATTCATCAGCAAAAATGTGTTTATAAAAAATGATCACAGCAGACCTTTAAAAATTCCGATTGCACATGGCGATGGACGATATTTTGCAGAAGAACACATTCTTGATGAACTTGAAGCAAACAACCAGGTGATCTTTCGATATTCCGATGAGAAAGGAAATATTGATGTTGGCTTCAATCCAAATAGCGCGATCAGGAACATCGCCGGCATTAGCAATAAAGAAAAAAATGTGTTTGGTATGATGCCACATCCTGAACGTGCTACTTCGCCATTTCTATGTAACCAGGACGGCGTAGAAGTGTTTCGCATTTTGGGTTTGAATTAACAGATTGTTTGAAAGAAAGCTTCGTTTGATTCGTAAATAACGGAAACTGGTGCTGCAGAACATTTTGTTCGGTAGCAATATTGTGCCGCTTGAGCGACAAAATAAAATTGCGAGACTGTAAGTTTCGCAGAGCAAAAACGAAACACATAATGACGATGAAAAGATTTTCACTATTTGCAACTTTAGCTTTTATAACAGTAGCAGCAATGGCGCAGTTCAAAGATCCTGTGCAATGGAACGTTACCGCTACAAAAAAATCGGGAAAAACTTATGAATTAAAATTCAGCGCAACCGTTGCAAATCCCTGGCATATTTATTCTCAGAATACTCCAAAAGGCGGACCGGTGCCGACAAAATTTTCCTATAAAACAAATCCGCTTATTACATTCAATGGAAGCGCAAAAGAAGTTGGTGATCTGAAACAAGTGCACGATCAATATTTTAATGTTGATGTAAAATATTTCAACAACAAAGTTGATTTTGTTCAAACCGTAACACTGAAAGCAGATGCAAAAACAAGTGTAAGCGGCACGGTTGAATATATGGTTTGCAACGATGAGGAATGTTTACCTCCAAAAAAAGTTCCTTTTGATCTGAAGCTTCAATAAATTTCGCTGCAATGAAAAAATATTTTTTCTTCTCTGTCATTTTTTTATTGGCAGCTTTTGTTTCTTTTTCACAAGCTGACAGCACGCTGCATTGGGACGTTTCAGCAAAAAAAATTTCTGACAGCATTTACGAATTAAAAGCAACATCAACTGTTCCTCCCGGTTGGCATTTGTATGGAGCCAACGTAGATGTTGATGGTCTCGGAGCAGAAACAATTCAATTTAATTACGATTATGAAAATGCACGAAATCTCCAACCCGCAAGTGTTTCAGGAAAACAGGAACAAATAACGGATTCCATCTTTAATAAAAAAGTAAATATTTATAAAGGTGATATTTCGGTAACACAACATGTAAACATTCATGGTGTTGTTCCTTCACAATTAAAGGGAACAATCACTGCTTACCTCGGAAGAAAAGATGAATTTCAAACTCCTGAATTTCCATTTGATGTAAAACTCGAAGGTGGTGTTGCTGCTTCCTCAACCGCAACACAACTTAAATTAATTACGATCGATATTAATCATCCCGTTAATGATTGCGGTGTTGCAAAATCTGATGAAAGCAATTTATTATCTGTATTTCTTTTAGGATTTCTCGGAGGTTTCATCGCATTGCTCACACCTTGTGTGTTTCCTATGATTCCTGTTACGGTTTCATTTTTTACAAAACGTTCGGGTAACAGAGCAAATGCAATTCGCAATGCAACTCTTTACGGCTTTTTTATTTTTCTTATTTATGTTTTGATAAGCATTCCTTTTCATTTGCTTGGTTTAAAACCGGAGATACTCAATACAATCTCAACCAATGCATGGCTCAATATTATTTTCTTTGTAATCTTTATAATTTTTTCACTTTCATTTTTTGGATTCTTTGATATAACGCTCCCCGGCACCATTGCAGGGAAAGCCGATTCCAAAAGTAATGTTGCAAGTGCAGGCGGAATTTTCTTTATGGCATTAACACTTGCTATTGTTTCATTCTCCTGTACGGGCCCAATTCTTGGTTCTTTGCTTGTGGGTTCATTAAGCGGCGGAGCATGGCCGCTTACTTACGGACTTGCAGGATTTGGTTTAGCGCTGGCTTTGCCTTTCGCATTGTTTGCAGTGTTTCCAAACTGGTTGCATTCGTTACCAAAATCAGGTGGCTGGCTTGATACTGTAAAAAAAGTTTTAGCTTTTGTTGAGCTTGCTCTCGCATTTAAATTTTTATCAAATGCAGATCTCGTAATGCATTGGGGAATTTTAAAACGCGAAATATTTTTTGCAGTCTGGATATTGATAGGTCTTGGATTAACACTTTATCTTTTTGGCGTTTTACGTTTGCCGCATGATTATAAAGGAATGAAGATAAGCAGTGGCAGAAAAATTTTAGGTCTGCTCATTCTGATTTTCACTTTGTATTTGATTCCCGGTGTTACTTCTTCAAAATATGCGAATGTAAAATTGCTGAGCGGATTTCCTCCACCACTCACTTACAGTATTTACGGAAAAGACAATGTGCTTAACAAAGGACTTGAAGCAAATGTTGTAAACGATTTTGATAAAGCGCTACAACTTTCCAAAGAACAACATAAACCAATACTGATTGATTTTACAGGGTGGGCTTGCGTGAATTGCAGGAAGATGGAAGAAAATGTTTGGACTCAACCCGAAGTTTACAATTACATAAAGAATAATTATATCCTGGTTTCCCTGTATGTTGATGACAGGCAACTGTTACCTGTTGAACAACGATTCACTTACAAAACTTCTACCGGCTACCATAAAGAAATAAAAACGCAGGGAGATAAGTGGGCAACTTTCCAGGAAGAAAATTTTAATAAAGCTTCTCAACCTCTGTATGCAATTCTTGATAACAATGAAAGATTAATGAATCATCCTGTTGGTTACACTCCTGATGCAAAAGAATATTTGAAATGGCTGCAATGCGGAAAAGAAACTTTTACGTCTTCAAAATAAAAAGTATTTATTAGTTACTGTGATTTTTTAAAATTACTTTCCTGAAAACTTTATTCTTTCATTTTACCTGCAACAAAAATTTTATCTTCGAATTGTTTGGTT
>AR_comb_assmDRAFT_10034425_pt1 | contig 11994 bp, 15 predicted proteins | sample ArasoioldDNA_FD_10543 | JGI IMG/M metagenome (IMG submission 10543) | reverse complement strand
ATCCAGGGCGCCGGTGGCAGCCAGACGATCGAACAGCCCCCGCTGGTCGAACCGATTCATCTCGACCAGCCAGTCCACCGGCACGCCTGTGCCCCCAAGCGCCAAGCGGCCATCATCCTGGCGAGTCACTGACAGCACACCGCGATAGAGAGCGGGAGCGGTTCTCCGATTGAGACGCACCTCGGCCTCGCACATCGTCCGCCGCCGGTCCGGTGTGGAGAAATCGAGATAGTCGAACTTCACTGCCCGTTTCAGTTTGTACGCGCGCTCGCCAGCGAGAAAGACCACTGACGCGTGCGTCTCGACACGCTCGACGCTCGTGCCTTCGTGTGTTGACGCCTCGGAGAGGAACTCGATGAGCGCGGTCTGGTCGCCTGTAATCATCGGCTCACCACGATCCGGCCGTCGGCGCAGGCAGTTCCACGGCGCGACTGAGCCAGAACAGCGACCGCCACGGCGGTGCGGCGTCGAAATCGTAGCGACCGATCACGAAGACCGGCGTGCCGGCCCGCAACACGCGCGTGCCTGTGGAATCGAGTGTCCACGGTTCGCCCCACTCGTACAACCACTGCGCGTCACGCTCGAGGAGTCGAATGCATCCGTGGCTGGCCGGAGCGCCGGGCAGCGCGTAGGCATGAAGCGCCAGACCGTCACGATTGCCGAAGTTGAAATACCAGCGCATAAACCAGTCCGGATCGATCGTGCTCGCGCGTCCTGTGGAGCGCCAGTTGAGGGTAAACACCCCGGACGGCGTCTGGTCGCTGCGAGCGCCCGAACTGACCGGGCCCCATCGCACGAGCGCACCGTACTCATACGCGCCAAACACTTGACCCGGCAGATGGACGACCACGTACGTTGGCCACTCTATACCGGGCTCGTAGCGCTTCGGCAACGGACTGTACGCGAGCTCGTCAGTGCTCCAGACAACCGGCACGATCAACTGCGGGAGCCCGGCCAGATGTGCACGGTCCGCGCGATTCAGTTTCTCGAGGAGCGCGAGTTGCGCGTCGTCGTAACGGTTCTTCAACGCGCCTGGGCGATCGGCCCTGGGCTCGATTCGATACAGTGCGGCGCCTTGAGTGCCGGCACTCGCTGCCTGACTGATGGCGATCAGCGCCGCAATGGATGCGGCACCGATCGCGCGACGCAGATGGGACGTGCGGTGCATGCCATACTCGCTCGGCGTTACTGCTGCCGCGGAAGCCGTTCAAGAATCCTGGCGACTGTCTTGTCGATCGTCGTCTCCATCCACTTCTGGTCGTCGATGACGCCGTCAAAACTCCGCTCGGCCCACCCACGCCACGCCAGCCGATTCGTACGCCGGTCCATGAAATCCACCATCAACGTGCCAGTGTCGTAGACCTCCGGGCGGCACTCATTGTCGAGACAGCGGCCGTCGATGCGATCGATGTCGGTAGTGTCAAGGCGCTGATCCATGCGCGCGTGAATGTGGAGGAGCACGTCGGCAGCGTCGGTGTTCGTCTTGGCGAATCCGCGCGCGGCCAGCTGCATGTCAACCGCGTCCTCGATGCGCTGCGTGAAGAACCGGTTGTTGTCGAGGCGTGGATCGCCGGTCGCAAACGCGCCGTTCTCGGCCCACGCATACGAGCGGTAGCGCGAAACATCAGCTCCGCGCTCGAGATAGGAGTTGACGCTCAGCGGCGCGCAACCGGCAAGCGCGAGCGCGACAATCGACGGTCCGGCAACGGCGGCCAGGCGAGTGAATCGCAGCATGGCAGTCTCCCTCATGCCTACCGCACCGGCGGCAGGGTCTCGAACATCTGTCGAACACTCTCGTCGATGCGGCGTCTCAGCCGATCACGATTCCCGAGCACGCCGTCCAGGCTGCCCTGCGCCCATCCGCGCCAGATCAGCACGTTGCTCGCGGCGTCGACGATGTCGACGACGAGCGTGCCCGCCTCGTAGCGAGTCACTCGGGGCTGGCAATCGGTGGTCGCGCAAGACCCGTTTCCGCGGTCGATCTGATCGACGTCGAGCCGCTCCATCACATTGGCGTGATAGTGAATGAGCACGTCAGGCCGCTCCGTTCCGACGGACCGCGCGAACCCATGCGTCGTCATCGCTTTCTCGATCGCGCCTTCGACGTGATCCTGAAAGAAGGGATCCTTATCAAGCCGCGGATCGCCAACAGGCAATGCATCGGCCGGACCCCATTCGAAGGTCTGGTACTTGGACCAGACGAGTCCGCGATCGGTGTGCGAGCTGACGCGCAGCGTGGCGCATCCTGTCAGCAGCAGACCCGCCGTGAGCACGATGGTGGCACGCGTTATTTGCCTCATGGGATGACTCCTCCATTCGGCAGTGCGAACCTGATGCCATGGGAAGGCTTGGTGAATACGCTCGCAACTTCGCGGTGCGCGGAAAATCCCCGCATATCGGCGCGAGAAATCTCGCAGTCCTCCCGCGAGGGTCGCGCAACAGCAGACCGCGCATCGTCGAGCCGCTTGGCACGATCGCTGCTCCACTGGCATGCAGGAGAAGCGTCATGACTGCCATTGCCCGCATCTTGGTTCCGGTGGACTTCAGCGCCCATGCCGGTCGCGCCACCGAGTACGCCGTTACGCTCGGGAAGCACTTCGGCGCTTGCGTGGAGCTGTTTCACGTCGTCCAGGATCCGTTCGAATCGGGCGGCTGGGGATCTGAGGTCTACATATCCGATCTCGACGGGCTTCGGGAGCGTGCCCTGGAAGAGGCCAAGGTGCGTCTCGAGACCTGCCGGTCGTCGATTCCTGCCGGCCCATATTCAGTCGTCGCGACTGTGCGAATGGGTCACGTTGCGCAGACGATCGTCGACTACGCGAAGAGCGTCCAGGCTGATCTGATCGTAATGGGGACTCACGGACGAACTGGGCTGGCGCACTTCATCATCGGCAGCGTCGCCGAACGTGTCGTTCGGCTGGCGCCATGCCCGGTGTTGACGGTCGGACTGGATAAATCGCTTAACGCACAGGCCGCGGCGTAGAGCCGCGGTCAGTGCCCGCGTCGCCGCACGAAGGATTCTTCGCGAATCGACAGGATACCGTCGGCTATGAGGCGTACCAGCACCCGTGCGCACGTGTCCGTGTCCACGTTGAACAGACGCGACGCTTGCGACAATGTCAGTTTCAGTCCAGGCATGTCGTCGTATTCCGCTCGAATACGCGACTGCAGATCACGATCGCGCGGATCGTCTGCCGCAGGTAGTTCCAGAACGGACGATTCGAGTGCCATGATGCTTCTCCACCTTAGAAAGCATTCCCGACAAACGGCAGCATTCGACCCCAGTAGATGACGAAGAACCACGACACAATCGAGACGACGGCGATGGCGCGATACGCCACGGGGGTCGCATCGATCGCCGCGCTCGTTTTGATCCTCGCGCCGTAGATGATTTCGAATGCTGCGGCGTTCACACCGGCAATCAGCAGAAAGACCAGCTTGGCGTAGAACGCGACGTTATTGACGTATTGGTCTGGTGCACCGACGAAGAAGGTGACGCCCGTAGCCGCGGCGATGGCGAACCCGAGCTTGCCCCAGGGGACGAGGGACCACGCAGCGTACAACGGCACTCGACGGAACGCACCGAGCAACCGCAGATCGAAAAACCCGATGACGCCGACGAGCAGCGACAGGCCGACGAAGTGGGCGATCTCGCAGGCCGGCCACAGCCACGGCTTATCGCGAATGAACTCCGATACCTGCGTCGCGCGAAGCCACGTCACAAATGCATTCAGCGTCTCGTGCATCGTCGTCACTCCAGGGCGCTACACGTAGGCCATGTAGCGGCCGGTGATGATGGCGGCCAGCCACAGCGCCAGCGACGCCGCGGCGAGGGCTTTGACCGTCATCGATGGGTCGCGTAAAACCGGACTGTGCCCGAAGACCGAGCGCCTGATCATCGTCAGCACGATGACGGCGACGACGATGATTGCGAGCTTGGCCATGAAGACGGTGGTCGTGCCTTTGGTCGTCGCGTCGGTCATGAACAGCAACACGCCCGAGATCGCGTTGACCCAGAAGCCGGCCCACATGATCGGAAACAGCCGGCGCAGAGGTTCGAGCGGCATTTGAGATGCTGCGCCGAGCAGGCGCAGATCGAGCACGGCGCTCGCACCGACGAGCACGCCGAGCCCCAATGTGTGGAGTGTGAGCACCGCCGGATACGCCCAGATCGATCCGGATTCACGGAGCCATGACGCGAACTCTGTGCCTTCGACCGACGCCAGGAAGTCCATCATGCGCGCGGACTGTGCAAGGCATCCGCCACTGCTTCAAGCGTTCTCGCTGAGCGGAATCGGGAGGTTTTCTATAAGTTGCAGGGCGAGTCCGGGTGGCCGGTGCGGACTATTTAGCGGTGGATGTGAAAAATCACGAGGCGCGCCGGGCACGGGGGCATCCCGTGCCCGGCCTTCTCTCTAGGCTGCCTTCACCGACTTCTTCTCCTCAGCACCGGTGATCTCTACCTTCGTCGGCGCTGCCAACGCCATCTCCGGCAGTGGGACGGTGATCTCGAGTACGCCTCCTTCGAATTTCGCGTTGATGTCGGTGACTTTCACACCCTCTGGGAACCGCACGGTTCGCACGAACTTCCCGTACGTTCGCTCATTGCGATACCACTCGTTCTTCTTCTCCTCGTTCTCAAGTGTCCGTTCACCTTCTATCGTGAGGACGCCATCGGTAAACGTGACGGCGATTTCCTCCTTTTTGATGCCCGGCAGTTCTACACGCACAGTAAAACGATGATCGCGTTCGAACACTTCCACGGGCGGCATCCACGCAATGTCGGCGAAGGGTTGTCCGAGACGGGCTGCCGGCCAGTCGCCGCCTTCGAAGAACCGGTCGACATCTCGGAACACACGCCGCATGAATGCGCGCGGTTCAAAACGCGTCAGTTCAGTGTTGGTGAACATCGCGCACCTCCTCCCTTTCATCATCACCGCCGGCGAGCGCGTCCTCCGACGGTCGCGACGCGTCCCGGCGATGTTCGGCGACGCCACGAGCGCGCACGCCGTTGACCGAGCACGAACAATCCGCCCTCAATGCCCAGTACGCCTGCAGCCACGAGGTGCCACAGCGCTCGCTGGCAGTTCACGCAGTCGTTGTCGAACAACCGCAACGCCTGCGGGAGTGTCAGTTTCAACCCGGGCATCTCCTCGAATTCGGCCCGGATGCGGCATTGAAGATCCAAATCGCTCGGCTCGTCCGCCGCGGTCTTCTGCAGGACGGATGATTCGAGTGCCATAGTCGTGCTCCTGTCATAGATCGAGCAACGAATGTGCCTCGCCAGATCATCGTGCCCGTGCGCAGTTTGGCTCCTTCGACGCGCTGCACCTGACGCCGATCGCGGGTGTTTTCCCAGCGTCGCGAATTATTCCGCACGATCAAGCGCTGCGAGCAAACGTCCGGAAGCGATTGCTCATGACAAACGCGCTCTCACCACTCCTGCCGCCTGGCCACGCGCTTGCAGTGGACCTCGTCAAGAAACGAGGAGTGGCGATATGTTCGATACGGTCACCGGGAAAGCGCGCCATCTTCCAACTCACGCAACGCTGCCGATCGTCGTTTCGACGACGGCACAAGCATTAGCGGTGACGGCAATTCTGTTGTTGCCCGCCCTCTTCGTCGCGGAGCAGATCCCCGAGATCCCGACGATGATGGCGTTCGTCGCCCCTCCTCCACCTCCACCCGCGCCACCGCCACCGCCGATGCAGCGACCCGCGCCGGCAAAGCCGGTCGCCCAGGCGGTGCCAGCGCCCTCGACGAGTGCCTTGATTGCGCCGGTCGAGGCACCGAAGACGATCGAGCCCGAACCCGAAGGACCGGAGTATCTGGACGAAGGTGTGCCCGGCGGAGTCGAGGGCGGCGTGCCTGGAGGAATCGTCGGTGGCGTGCTCGGCGGATTGCCTGAAGCACCACCGCCTCCTCCACCACCACCTGCGACACGAGGGCCGGTTCGCGTCGGCGGACAGATTCAGGCACCGACGCTGATCCATCGCGTCGAGCCCTACTACCCGTCAACGGCTGTGGACGCGCGGCTTCAAGGCGTCGTGATTCTCGAAGCGATCGTCGATCGCGACGGTACGGTGGCGGAGGTCAAGGTTCTGCGGAGCGTGAACCCGCTGCTCGATCGCGAGGCCGTACTCGCCGTTAAGCAGTGGCGGTATTCACCGCTCGTGCTGAACGGCCTGCGCGAACGCTTCGTGTTGACGGTGATGCTGTCGTTTTCAATCGAGACCAGAAGCTAAGGAGGTCGGCCATGGCCAGAACTGCGATCGCCGTGCAGCAAACCGTGTGGGACTGCCGCTTCAGCCGGCCAGGTTTCCGGTTGTTCAGTTTGAGCGAGCCCTTGCAACCGGAAAGTGTCTGGGTATGCACGCGCACCGGCAAGCGCCGAAACGTCACCGACGAGGAGTGCGAGAAGTGCCCGCACTGGCAGATGGGGGACGAGAACTAGTTGGTGGTTGGTGAACCACCAACCATCAATTACGCAGTGCGTGCGAAGTGGTCGATCACGGCTGCCGCTGCTTTAGCCCCCACGACCGATGCGAGCTCTTCGCGCGTCGCTCGGCGCACACCCGCCAGACTGCCGAACGTGGTCAGCAGCGCGCGACGGCGGTTTGCCCCGATACCCGGAATCGAGTCGAGTTCCGATCGTAGATCGCGCATCGAGCGCGCCTTGCGGTGGAAGGTCACCGCAAACCGGTGGGCTTCGTCGCGAATGCGTTGAATCAGCAAGAGCGCTGAATCGTTTTCGGCCAGCGCCAGCGGCTCATGGCGATCTCTCGTGTAGAGTAGTTCTTCCTTCTTGGCGATGCCGACGGCGACGAGATTCGCGAGACCGATCGACTCCAGCGCCTCATACGCCGCCGATAGCTGTCCCTTGCCGCCGTCGATGACGATCAGATCGGGGAACGGGCCGCCGGCTTCGAGCACTGCTCGATAACGCCGCTGCACGACCTCTCGCATGGCGGCAAAGTCGTCGGAGCCGAAGTGAGGCTCCGTTTGGGCTTCAGGCTCCGGGCTCTGGCCTCTCGGTTCCCGGCTCAAAGAACGCCAGCCTCGAATCCGAAACTTCCGGTATTCACTCCGCTTCATGCGCCCGTCTTCGCACACCACCATCGACGCGACCGTCTCGCTGCCCTGAATCGTGGAGATGTCGAAGCATTCGATCCGACGTGGAATCGCCGGCAACGACAGCTCGACGCGCAGCGTTTCCAAGGCGTCGAAATGCGCGGCCGTGATCTCGTTGAACCGTGTGCGATACGACAGTTCGGCATTGCGCGTCGCCAGTTCCACGAGCGCGCGCTTCTCACCTCGCTGTGGGACCAGAATCCTCACTCGCCGCCCGGCCCGATTCGAGAGCCACTCTTCCATCGCCTCGACGTCTTCGATCTCCACGGGCAGATTGATCTCCGGCGCGGGCGGACGAACCTCGTAGAACTGGCCGAGCGCCGCCTGCATCACATCGCGGTCACCGCCGGCTAACGCTCCGGGGTCCGTGCTCAATTCGATCCGTTCGACGACGCGGCCACCGCGAATCTGGAAGACCTGGATCGCGCCACCGCTCGGGCCGACTTTGATGCCGAACACATCGCGGTCACCCAGTCCGGCGGTCGCCACCTTCTGCTGGCGATCGCGCAGTGTCTGCACCGTGCGCATCGCGTCGCGCAGCTGTGCCGCCTCTTCGAAACGCTCGTGACGCGCCGCGTCCTCCATTCGATCGCGGAGCGTCTCGGCGAGCTCCTCGTTCCGCCCTTCGAGTAGCAACCTCGTGCTCACCACCGCTTCACCATATCGCTCTTGCGTGCAGATCTCGGCGACACACGGAGCCAGGCAGCGCTTGATGTCGTACTCGAGACACGGGCGCGGCCGTGTTCCCGTGATGACCTCGTTACAGGAGCGGATGCCGAAGAGCCGGTGCGCCAGCGTCATCGTGCGCCGACCGAGCTTGGCCGGCAGAAACGGACCGGCGTAGAAATCGGCGTTGTTCTCCACGGACCGGGCCACCAGCACGCGCGGGAACGCCTCGCTCGTTGTCAGCCGCAGGAACGGATAATTCTTGTCGTCGCGCAGCAGGATGTTGTAACGAGGCGATCGCTGCTTGATCAGGTTGTTCTCGAGCGCCAGCGCCTCCATCACCGAATCGGTGAGGATCACCTCGAGGCGGGTGATGTCCTCGAGGAGGGCGTCATGGCGCGGGCTCATGCCATAGGCGCCGAGATAGCTGCGCACGCGGTCGCGGAGCGACCGCGCTTTTCCCACGTAGATGGTCTCGCCGCGCGCGTCCCCCCACAGATACACGCCGGGCTGCTCAGGCAGGCGGGCGATCTGATCCTTGAGGTCGTGAACGGCCATGATCTACTATGACTGGTTCCTACTCGATGAATTCTCTGCATTCTAGCGAGCGATGACGTTCACCGGCTTCATCGGAGCCGTGTGCATGTACCCGCTGCGCGCGATCATCAGCGCGAGCGTGGCGCTTGGCATCCACCCCAACGTCCTGACGCTCATCGGCGTCCTGATCAACGTCGTCGCCGCGATTGCGCTCGGCCGCGATCACTTTCTCGCGGCCGCCGTGATCATGATAGTGGCCAACATCTTCGATTTTATCGATGGCAAGGTGGCCTACATCACCAACACGATGTCGCAGTTCGGCGCCTTCTGGGACTCGACTCTCGACCGTTTCTCGGACATCGCGCTCTTCCTCGGCCTCATCTACCTCTATGCCACCCTCCGCCGCACGGACTACGTGATGGTCGCGGCGCTCGGACTGATGTTTTCGATCATGACCAGCTACGCGCGCGCACGCGCCGAGTCGTTGATCGAAAAGTGCAAGGTCGGGTTCATGGAACGGCCCGAGCGCATCGTCCTGTTCATGATCGGCGCGTTTCCGTCGCCGATTCCGCCGTTCACACCCCGCATGGCGGCCGTGCAGTGGGTGATCCTGATCCTGTCGATCGTGACGGTCGCCAACCGCATCCACTACACCTACCTGGTCCTCAACAAGAAGCCGATCCCGACCGGCACCAACCCGATCACGAAGGTGTTCTGGCGCGGATTCTTCTGGCGCGACGAACGAGGATCGCTGCCCTACGACCTCTGGGTGATCGTCATCCTCGCGTTCATCTGGCTCACGCCCCCGGACTGGCTGCGCGACCCGACGGCCTCAGGGATGGCCGTGTGGGAGTATTTGCGATAGGCGTCGATGAACGATTCTGATGGCGCACGGCAGTCGATCGAAGCCCTGCAGCCGTTCGGCAAGGTGCTGGCGATCAAACTGTACCGTTTGACGCTCGATCCGACGCCACCGGTCCCCATTCTCCCCTGTCTCGACCATGAGGCCATGCTGCACGAGACGGTGGCTCCGCATGCCGCGGCCTATCTGCAGGACGCCTCGTCAGGAGATCTCCACGAACTGGTATTCATTCCGGCCAACAAACGGATCGAAGTAGATACCGTCTCGACATGGGGCGAGAATTCGCCAGCGTCGCACCAACGTTTGCTGGCGATGCTCGGCGAACGCTTTCGTGACTATAGCGTGCGGGTCAAAGGGCCCTCATGGTGGCGCGGCGAACGCCGTGTGGCGAGCGCGTGCCGCGCTCAGGTGTCGTTGCGTGACGTCCTGCTGAGTGGCGACACCGCGACTGTCAAGAGCCAGATCGATCGCCTGCAGACGATCGCGTCCTTGATGGAGAAGCACTCGCGGGCCGCGTCGTGGGGCGTGAGAACGATCACCGGCACCGTCCTCGCCGCAGCAGCATTCGTGCTCTTCGGCATCTTCGGGTTCCTGACGCCGACGCTCGGTGAAACCGGCGTGACATATCTCCGCTACGCGCTGATCAGCCTGATCGGCGCAGTGTTTCTGTACTACGGAATGAAGGCCGTGCAGCTCACCGAGATGTCGAACCGCGTCTGGAAGCGGACGGCCGAGTACAACCTGATTCTGACCGAGCGCAAGCGCCTCGGCTTGTGACCCGCTGCATCGTCTTCGACTTCGGCAACGTGATCGCCTTGTTCTATCACATGGTTGCTTGCCGGCACCTCGCATCGTTGTCGCGGCAGCCGCTCGATCCGGCGGATGTCTACGAGCGGATCTTCAAGACATCACTGGAAGAGGATTACGACTGCGGACGTGTGAGCACGTCGGCATTCATCGAGCGGCTCCGACAGGATCTTCGACTCGACGCCTCAGACGACGAGATCGCGCGTGCGTGGTGCGACATCTTCACGCCGAATCCCGCAATCGAGGAGCTGATCGTCCGCGAGAAGCACCGCGGCACTCGACTGGTGCTGGCCAGCAACACCAACGAATTGCACTACCAGTGGTTTAGTCGTGAGTTCGCGCGCGTGCTGCAGTTGTTTGATGAGCAGGTGCTGTCGTTCAGAGTGGGCGCACGCAAGCTTGACGTGCGCTTCTTCGAGGCATGCATTCGCGCGTCCGGGCGTACCGCAGAGGAGATCATCTACATCGACGATCGCCGCGACTATGTCGCCGCGGGACGTGCGCTAGGCATGCAGGCGTTCGTCTACGATCCGGCGCTGCCAGCACCGCCGCCGTTGAGCCAGTAGCCAATGCCCTAGGCGATCCAACCTCTGGTAACGCACAAAAACACCCAACGTTCGCCGCGGCGCTCGAACAGCATCGTGTATCCACTGCCCGACAGGGCGCCAACACCAATGGCCACTTCAATCATCGCGAACCGAGCCGAGCGTCGGACGAGTGGTACGTCGCGGCTTAGAAGAGCCTGCGGCGGACGCAGCTTCGGATCGACGGCCTCCGAATTGACCAAGGTCGCAAGGAGTTCGTCCCGCGCGGCACCGGTAAGCGTCTGCCCTTCTGCCGCTATCTGCTTCGTAACGTAGTCGGCGAGGACCTGCTGGGCCATGGCCTGGTAAGGCGTGCCGGATTGAGCGAGCGTGTCGATCCAGAGCTGGACGTTTACCTGGCCGGTCAGTTTGGTGGACTCGAGCTCCGCCGTGTAGCGTACGGACGGCGCATCTGAGCGCTTGTACTTCTCGAGAAGGGGCACATAGGATCGATCGATCGCATGCGAGCTACCGGGAAGGAGATTCTCATTCTGCAGAAGTTGACTGGCCCGTAGATCCACCCGAACTCGCTCCATCGTCATGTCGAGTCGAAGGATCTTGAGAGGCTCCACCGCGCCGTAGTTGCGATTGATCGTCGGCAGAATATTTGGCCCCGCCGGCGTTCCGTAAAGTGACGGATGAGACCCATGGGAGGCCGGTACTTGCAGTGGTGTCCAGCTATCGCCATCACGCCTGTAGAGACCGATCCATGTCGGGTTCACAAATCCGCCTCTCGCTAATCGCAAGTGCAGCGTCGCGCCGACACGCGCGACATCACCGACCACAGTGATGGCGTGAAATGCGATACCCGCGCCACCTTTCCCGACAACATCAAGAAACGCTTGCGCCGACTCGGTCGCAGTCGCCGACGCAGAAACATCTGTCGCGATCTGCGCACTGCTGCCAGGCATTGTGGCGGGGATGGCCGCGGTCCGCGCCGCAAGCTGGATCGACCACGGAGCGGCGACAGTGTCAGGGAATACGGCCCAGGACTTCTGGCCGAGCACAGCCTCGCGCGTGCTCGGCTCTGTATTCCCGGCGGCAACCGCGCTATACAACCATCGCAGGTGCGCGGCGGCCAGCGCATTTCGCTGACCGAGTGAAGCCGGCGGGCCATCGGCAAGCAGGATCATGTTCAAGTCGAACAGCAGTTGATCTCGCGTCACCGCTCCCGGCGACCGCGCAAGTGCGTCGAGAATGGGACGAATCGATCTCACGTCGGGGAACCAGCCAAGCAAAGCTGCCGCGATTCGTCGTTCGCTCGCGGAGCCGTTCGCGAGAGCATTCCACACTCTCGGCAGCGCAGCTTTGCCACGAGCAAGCACATCCTTCTCGAGCGCCGTGTCGGGCGACTCCCACAGGAGGCGCCTCACCTCGCCCGCCGCATCCGCCGGCTTGGCAATGGCA
>AR_comb_assmDRAFT_11649225_pt1 | contig 11999 bp, 10 predicted proteins | sample ArasoioldDNA_FD_10543 | JGI IMG/M metagenome (IMG submission 10543) | reverse complement strand
TGCGCTGAGCGGCTCGAAGCCCAACAGCGAACGGTATGCAAAGGTATAGCGGAAACTTCGAATCTAGAACGCCATGGTCTACCTCAAGAAACCGAGCCAAAAGCCGCAGGTGATTACCCTCAAAGCAGTCGCGCAGCATCTGGGACTCACTCCAGGTACGGTGTCTGCGGTTCTGAATGATTCCCCTTCCGCACGCTCGATTCCCCAGGAGACAAAGAATCGCATCCACGCGGCGGCCAAGGAACTGAATTATCGTCCCAACTTCTTTGCCCGCACTCTTCGCAACAAACGCACATACACCATTGGCGTCATTGCCGAAGAGATTGGCGACTCGTATAGCTCGCCGATCATCAGCGGTATCGAGCAGTTCCTTCGCAAACGTGACTACTTCTTTTTGACGGTGGTGCACCGGCACGATGCCGCATTGTTAAGCCGGTATTCGCAATTGCTCTCCGAGCGTGGCGTCGAGGGCATCATTACGGTAGATACGACGGTTCAGGAGGCGCCAATGCTTCCCACCGTCGCAATCGCCGGTCACAAGAAGTTGAAGGGCGTCACTAACATCGTTCTCGATCACGAACGCGCCGCAGTTCTGGCTTTGAACCACCTGAAGAGCCTGCGCCACGAGCGCGTTGCCTTCATGAAGGGCAATCCCGTCAGCTCCGACGCGAAGGACCGGTGGGAAGCCATCTCGCGCGTCGCGGCTCAGACCGGTATCAATATCGACCCAGAACTGACCATGCAGATTGATACCGACGACCCGACCCCGATGTTGGGCTACCCATTCACAAAGCAATTGCTGGCGAGTAAGAAACCATTCACCGCCCTTTTTGCCTACAACGATATCTCTGCCATCGGTGCCATCCGAGCCATCCAGGAGCAAGGTTTGCGGGTGCCACAAGACATATCAGTCCTGGGATTCGACGACATTCCCGGCGCCGCCTTCCACAGCCCCAGCCTGACCACGGTCCGCCAACCCCTAAACCGCATGGGTGAAGTGGCCGCCCAAAGCCTGCTGGATCGCATCGAGGGGAAGAAAGAATATCCCTTCGAAATTGCGATCGAGCCGGAACTGGTGGTTCGGGAATCCACAGCAAACGCGCCGGGCTCCTGCTAGCATCAGTAGCGTCGAAGCATCGTTCGGGGATTCCTCCAGATACTCATGTCCAACGCTGACAGTTCCAGCGCCAACAGCTCTGCGCGAGCTCTCACTTACATTTCCTATGCGTCCTTCGTTCCGATAGGAATTGCGACCGTGCTTCTTGGACCCATGCGGCCGATCCTCTCCGCACGCTGGTCGCTAAACTACAGCCAGCAAGGCGCCTTATCGATGGCTCAATATTTGGCCTCTACCTGCGCAGTAGCCCTGTCCGGAGTGCTGGCCTCTCGTTGGGGATTCCGACTTCCCATGAAGGTCGGCCTTCTCCTTATAGCCGCTGGATTGGCTTTCCTTCCGGCTGGCTCCAGGATCGCTGGCATTCTCTGTATCGCCGCATACGGGGCGGGCCTGGGATTGGCAGTTCCCGCGGCCAACCTTCTTGTCGCCGCCGTCAACCCGGGACGACGCAGCGCCGCATTGAACGTGCTCAACTTCTTCTGGAGTGTGGGCGCGGTGGCCTGCCCTACTCTTGTGGCGCTAGCCGAAAAGAGCGGGCGCATTCCTTTATTTCTTGCCCTCGTCTCCGCGTTCTCCGTTCTGGTCATCATTGGTATCGTGCTAATGGGCCGCCAGGTCGTCGAACCCAAAGCCGTGGCCGATACTGGGCCGTTGCTTCCTTTCATCCAGGCCAGGATGAATACATTCGTCGCTTTCGGTGCTCTGTTCTTCCTCTACGTCGGAGTGGAAAATGGATTCGGTCAATGGATGGCCTCCTATGCGAAGAGCCTGGGCGGCCTGCCGCTCGCTACGTCGCTCGCGACTCCTTCCTTTTTCTATGCCTCGTTGATGGTCGGCAGATGGCTTGCTCCCTTGGTATTACATGCTCTCAATGAAGTTCGACTCGTCCAGTTCGGATTGCTCCTGGCATGTGCCGGGATGGCGGGGCTCAGGTTTTCAACAGAGCTGATCGGAGTCGCCACGAGTGCATGCGCAGCGGGCTTCGGCTTGTCGATCGTTTATCCCATCACAATCTCGTTGTTGTCGCGAGATTTTGGATCGCCGCGAATCGGCTCGGTGATGTTTGTACTTTCCAACATTGGAGGCGGGGTGCTGCCATGGATTGTGGGCGTGTCGGCCGATCAGTTTCACAGTCTAAAAGCCGGACTCCTTCTTCCACTCGCTGGATGCGTTGTGATGTTCCTTTTCTTCCTGCGGGACTGGACGCCAACCTCAGCGCATTCTGCACAGATTCCCTCAAGCACGGTTGTCAAATGAGGTCTTAGAGATTAGCTACCCGGGCTGCAACGCGAGTAAGGCGGACAATTCGGTACAGGGGGAACATTAGCTTCGGCAACTTGACGAGGGCCCACTCGCCTGGCCCAGGCGTGAATAGCAATCGGCTCATAAATCGGATTCGGTCGGGACTCCGTTCCCGCAACCTCAGCATAAGGCGAAAATATGCGGGACTCTCGACGTCATACTCCGTCTCATCAGCGATCTGATAGGCAATCTCCTCGGCCAATTCCGCTGCTCGTTCGTCGCTCGGGAGACTGGCCTCCGCAGGCGAAGGAATGGGAATTGCGAAGACTCGTTGTATAAGAAACAACGTCACTCTCACAATACGCACAATGCCCAACTCACAAGCCTGTTCCCCAACCCGATTCCAATTGAGCGCCCTGCTCGACCCGATTCGTGCCAGATCACAGAGCCAAATCATCCGGCCCCATACATGTTTGGCAGCATGAAGCGCCAGAATTATGTACAAATCTTCCATCGAAGGAGTCTTCATGGTTCGTCCCGCCACCGTTGTTGGGACACTCCGTTGGAATACACCATCGATGTCGAAATCTACAGCATAGAAGCGCGGCTGTATGGCCCACTGGACTTCCAGCAGATTCCGTCCCGCAACTCCGTCGAACGCGCATTCGTATCCCGATTTGAGATATGCCTCACGCTCAGGCTCACTAAGCTCCAAATGTGGTGTGAAACCAAGCTCGCCCACTACTTCTTCAATTCTGCGCAGATCTCGCGCGCGAATGAGCAGATCGATGTCACCCGACTGGCGCAGCGCAATGTCCCCATAAATCGACTCCGCCAGTGCCAATCCTTTGTAGGGCAAGACTTCGATATTTTCGGCCGACAACCGATCGACAATTCTGATAAGTTCGCGCGACAGGAACAAAGCCTTGTGAAGGTTGGCTTGATAGCGCTCTTTCAGCAGGCGAGCTTCATGTGCTGGAACCTGGTCCGCGATGTCAAACAATGCTCGGCTGAGCAAGGGTTGCACGCCATGCCGTTCCGCCAGCTCAAGAAGCAACTTCCATCGGATGGGCTTTTGCAGTAGTGAAAGGAGATCTTCGCGGCTCCCGGAACAGGCTGCGCACAACAAAGACCACTCGGTCTCGCGCGCGAAGTTGGTCCCAGGCATGGAATCGGTCAGAACTGCGTAAGCAGACTTGAGATTACGCGATGGCACCAGACGCTGGAGCGTTCTCTGTCGAAGGCAAGACACGGATCTGGACGAGATTCGCGGCCGTGCGTTTCTTCGCCAGCATGTTGGCCGACGGAACCCCAGTCCTTGCAAACGATTTCTGGCAGTCCTGTGATGACGGCCCACGCATGTTTCCTTCCATGAAAGCCAGCCCCGGACAGCGCGTGCAACTTGTCACATGCGTACACGAAGTACAGGTTGTGAGGTCTTTCAGCCGGATCGATCGAACGTCATTCATCTGGTCCGAGTACCGCCAGATATCGAGGAACCGTTCCTTCCTAACATTGCCAGTCGGAAGCGGAAATTGCACGCACGGGAATACGTCGCCATAAGGCGAGACATAACAAGCCGTGTGACTGGCACTGCAGGGAAGCGCTGCCAGCGAGTTCTCATCGCCTGGGGCCGCGATCGTGCAAAATTCTTCGACATCCCCCACCAGTCCCTGGTCGCGGAACACTTTCTGCAATGCGTTGTGGTCAACTCCCAGGCTCAGGATCGAACGGTCTCCATCCATCATGGGCGTGATCGTCGGATCGAGCGTGCACTCCACTCCCAATTCGTCAGCCAGCGCCCGGACACCCTGGTAATCCTGCAGATTCTGCACCATCAGGACGTTGGCAAAGATGACACGCAGACCTTGCGACTTGAGGAACTTCGCTGCGTCGAGCGAACGCTGTAACGACCCAGGCACCAGTGTGATGCCGTCGTGTACTTCCGGACGATGGGAGTAGATGCTGATCTGAATCGACTCCACACCAATCTCCCTCAGTCGCGCCGCTTCGCGCTCGCGGACCATAATCGCGTTCGTCTTGAGCTTGACGCAGAACTGACGGCGCCATCGGGCATATTCGAGGATTTCGAAGAAGTCCTTGCGCAGGAAGATTTCTCCACCGCTCAGCGTGAGAATGAAGACTCCAGCGTCCGCCATCTCGTCGAGCAGGTGTTTGATCTCCGAAGTGGTCATCTCGCCGTGGTCGTCATGATCGAGATAACAATGAACACACCTCTCGTTGCAACGGTAGGTCAGATCGAGTTGCACGCTAAGCGGGATATTCTTTGCCAGTGCTCTCTCGGTCATCTGCTCGAGCAATCCGCTCATCGTGACTCTCCAGTGGTTGTCAGCGAAATCGGCTGCTCGGAAATTTGCAGGATTCCATGATCGGCTAGTTCACGGGCAAGGGTCTCTGCATCCTGCAAGGCCTCGGCAGGTTCTACCTGGAATTCTCCGCAAATCTTTGTCGAAACGATCTCATCCAGTGGAGTTGCGCCGTCCGCTGCCTGCCACAGGATCGTAGCCGTCTTGTTTAGCGTGAAGAGAGTGGAGTCCCGGCCCGACATGATCATCATCTCCCCATCAAGGCTGCGCGCCGCCACCCGTGGATTGCGCGCGACATATAGCCTGCTCATCCAATCAACTCCCATACTCTGGCGTCCGGCACAAAGGTCAGCCGCTTCACCGGTACCCTGCTTACGAATTCAAAGGCAGAGTGAAAGATCCTCTGCACCAGTTCTTCATCCTCTGCGAAAAACAGAAGATTGGCAAGCAGAGATCGCGAGGCTTGGCCGGAGGATACCGGCTCAATCCGATTTTCCGGCCCCTTTGCCAGCAGATATAGCGTCTCGACCGGCGCCGAAACGTTCTCACCTAGCTTGGCCAGTTCGCCAGTGAAGGGAGTGCCGAAAGCAATGTAGCGTTCGCCTTGTTTGCGAACGTACGAAATCTCATCGGTCAACAGTGTGACATCGGGCGGAGCAAGTCGCGAAATTGTCGTCTTGCCAGCCTCAGACACTCCTGCAAAGAGAAATGCCTTGCCATTCCGTATCGCGCTCGCAGAGTGCAGTAGAAACCCTCCCATTTCCGCAAGTACAAGCGTGTGTACGATGCGAAGAAGCGCGTCACTCGAGTACGGACTTGCTACCTGCCGTATCCGGCCGCGCCGCGTGGATGGCTCCCATTGCGCGTAAAAGTCTCCGCGCTCGATCACCCAACTGTCCTGTAGCCTCGTCACTTGCAGATCAGCATCGAAGGATCGGGTGCCCCGCGAAACTAGTTCGACGTCGAACTCCACTGCAGAATTGCCTGATGACGACCCGACGTACCCGCTATACCGTTCCTGAAGCATCTCGAGGAATGATGCATCCGTGGTGTTCAGGCGGACGGGCATACCCCCGATGTCAATGACAACGTTCAGGCGTTCGGCTTCTACGGTTGGTGGTAGCAAAGAGAATCTAATCCTGTTCTGCTGGAATTTGTGTTCTGTGACGCAATCCGTGTACGCCCATAACAATTCGGGCCGCGGTATCAGAGCGGCGCACCAGCGCAGCAACGGCGCGCTCGGTGAAAAGCGGGGTCTTTCGGGGTTCTATGCATTTTCCGTCCCGCACGACGAACGATACTTTTCCCAGTAATTCTTCCGTCGCAACTGGAGCATCGGGCGCACCCATGGAATCGCCGTGAGTGATGAATTGCGCGCTACCACTTCTTTCGATCACTCGATGTGCGAACAGCCTGCGGTCGCGGCCGAAAAGGACAATATCTCCTTTGACAACTTCATCCGGAGCTATCCGATCGACGATCAGTGTATCGCCCGGCCGCACCGATGGGAGCATGCTCCAACCTGTGACCTGCAGCCGGAGCCTTCCCGATGCGCGCAAGACTTCAGCCGCCAGTTCGCATTTCGCAGAGTGTACCTCGTCGTCTGGTGCAGTCGAATTCATACAAACAACCTGTCTACCAATTCACTAATTAAGACCGGCCTGCGATGCTTGCACCGCACACCCACCCGTACCGGATGTCCCACACGCCTGATTCCCCTGGGTCGTGAAGTAGACCTGCGAGGCGCCTGCCAGAGTACCGGAGCCGACGACGTTATCAATGATAATCCCGCCTGTGCCCCCCGCTGCGGCAAGGCTTGCCGTCGCCGGGGTTCCGGCGTTCCGCCATACCACGCTTCCATCGGTTGTATTCACATTGATCGTCGTTGCCCAGATCGGGTGGCCCCCTGCCTTTGATGTCCCTGTCGTTCTGATCACCTGTACATTGCCATTACTGTCGATAATCGCACTGCCAGTTCCATACGCATGGCTCGGTTGCCACACTCCGTGCGCGGCAAGTTGCGGTCCTTGGTTGACCCATCTCACGACAAGACCATCGTTCGTATTTCCGCCGAGAGCCGTGTTCCAGCCCGGAGTTGTTGTCCCTGACATCCCGGCAACTCGACACGTTTGAACCTGAAAGTGCGTGTCGAGAATCTGATCACCCAAGGCATAGGGATGCGAGGCGATCCATGGAGTACTTTCAAAATTCATGATGCATCCACCCGCCGCGCACGCATTCCCAGACCCGCTCGCCTGCACGCTCGCGAACATCCACTCAGTGGTCCCCCCGATCGCATTCGGATTGGAAATATCCGTCACCGGAGAGCATCCAGTTGTAGCACCTGTAAGTGTGGGACCCGCCACGGGTGCGCCCATTGTGCTTGCGTTGATCGGAATCCGGTACAGCGTGGGAACTCCGCCGGTGTTCCCGCATACGTACAGGTTTCCGGTGGCGTTCGCCGATGCCTGGTAGTTTGCGTCAAATGCACCCTCGAACATCGGGTTCGGATTCGGAGGCCCCACGAGGCTCGTTCCGACTCGCGCTCTGGTTCCCGGATTGTTCGCCGCGAAATTGGTTGTGAATTGGTTTATCGCTGAACATGAATTGCCTCCACATCCGCCGGTTCCGTCACTCGACGAAAATACGTACACTCTTCCGGCGGTGGAATCCACAATAGGACCCGCAACGAGTCCTGTTCCAAAATCCACCTGGCGCGAGCGTGTTACGACGCCAGTTGAACTGACCCGATAAAGAAATCCTCCGTAGTCACCCACATAAACGTTCGTTGACGAGAAGTCGTAGACCGGGCTCGAGAGTGGGTTCGGATTTGCAGCGTTCATCTGCACCGGGAATCCCCCCGCAATGACCCGGGCTGGCGTGCCGCGGAACACTCCTGTAAATTTCTGCAACCACCCTCGCCCTCCTCCTACCCAAATTATGTCGTTGGTGTAGTCCGGAAAAACAGAAGATGTCGTGTCGTCGGTAGCGACGTTCGAAGTGTCTCGCAAGTCAAGTGTTGTCATGCACGGTGCGGTACAGTTCCGGTACGCCGCGTTCGAAACCCCCGTCAGAGTCCGCGGAGAGCTGACGGTGTGCGTCGTCGATGACTTCCACTTTAGCAATACGAGTGTCCCAATTCCTCCCCCGTTGGTCTGCACAAATGCGACTTGGGTACCGTCGCCCGAGATGGCGGGCGACGTCAGAATCTGCCCACCCGTGTTGTAAGCCCAATACACAGAGGGGACCGTTCCGGTGCATCCGGAATACAGATTGTCGAATGCAACCACACTTGCCTGTGTTGCAGACCCGGCAAGTCCTGTGCTGAAGACAACGTAGTCCGGCCGGGCGCCACTCCCACAAGTTGCGGTTGTGATCTGAAATGAGTATTTTGCCGGAAACGTACCCGCACCGGCATTGGCTCCGGTGCCAAGATTCTGCGCCCAGTCGGGCTGAGATTCGCTGGCGGGAATCATACCGAAGGTTGATGCCGCTGGGATGCTCGCATCGGCGCCTTCGGACTGGAGGACGCGAAAGAGATGCTGCCGATTCCACTGCTGCCAGTACCGCGGATCATTCATTACTGCCGCTGCCTGTCGATCCGTCGCCGGTTGAGAAAATATGACGTGCCGATGGCTCCAATCGAACGGCATTCCCTGCATCGAAGCGGCGTGCTCCGGCGAAGCCGCGTTCCCAATCATCCATCCTAAGGTCACCAATCCCACCAGGGAGATGCCCAATCTGACATACTTCATAGCTGCGCCCTTCATTCTTGACTCCGTGATTTTGCGAGATGCAGAGCTTGAAGGCACTCCAAATTTCCTGTGGTTAGTCCCGTATTTCCTGTGGTTGATCCCGTCCATTATTGGCGTGCCATGCGATCAATCTGGTTGGCACTATTCCGTCAACTGGATCGACCGCGCATAGCGCATTGAGCCGGCGGGAGACGGACGTAGATCCCCGACGGTTGGCTGGTTTGGCCAAAATTCTACTCTTGCCAATCAACACAAGTAAACGGGATTCCTCTAATCTTTCCGCCATCCCCCTCCTAGTCCCATGTTCACTGCGCTCTGGCAAACACAAAATACAAATCCGCGTCAGCCGATTCGCAATTGCACGAATTCCGTACTTAGCCCTTACAATGTTAGGAACCCTCCAGAATGTGACGTCATCAAGTGTGACCGGCCGGGGATGTTGAGGCTTTTTGTGGAGGTCTTGGGGAAAAACCGAATTGGAAAGATACGAGACGACAGGGATTGTGGATCCGACCGTACGTACAACCGAAGTCAAGAACGTCCTGACCTTGGAGGAGATTGCGCACCTGGCCGCCGAAGGTGGTCAATCAGCGGAAACGCTGATGAATGTTGTCGCTCTCATTGCCAAAAGATTCAGAACCGACGTCTGCTCTGCCTACTTACTCGAGCCAGACCGCGCCAACCTTGTCCTGGCCGCAACTGTTGGACTTCGCCGGGAGTGCATCGGAAGTTTGCGCATGGCGGTAAACGAAGGCTTGACGGGACTTGTTGCCGAGCAGGTCGCACCCGTCGCCGTAAGTCAGGTCAAGAACCATCCCCGCTTCAAGTATTTCCGCGATTCCGGTGAGGACGCATACCAGTCATTCCTCGGGGTTCCATTGATCGATCGCGGCATCCTGCAGGGCGTTCTAGTCGTTCAGACCGTCGAGGCTCGCGTCTTCGGTGAAGACGAAATTCGAATGCTCACTGGTGCCGCCAGCCAAGTCGCCCCAATCGTCAGCGAAGCTCGAACGCTCGATCGTTTCATTGCGCCCCTGCAGGAGCGTCTTTGGGCGTTGGCGCGCAATCTGTGGTGGAGTTGGGACCACAACTCCGCGAGCCTCTTCCTCGATCTGGATCCAACGCGATGGAACGAACTCAACCATAATCCGGTAGCGCTGCTGAACGAACTCCCTTTGGCCAAGCTGGAAACACGGGCCACTGAACTCATGCTCCACAGCCGAGTGAATTACACCTACCGGCGCATGCTCGAATACCTGGAGGCTGACCGAACCTGGGGCACAAGGCATGCCGGTGTTCTGCGCCCACACCCGGTCGCCTATTTCTCGGCAGAATTCGGCATTCACGAATCGCTTCCGGTCTATTCCGGCGGCCTCGGTGTACTCGCTGGAGATCACATCAAGAGCGCCTCCGATCTAGACATTCCACTCGTCGGGATCGGCCTTTTCTACGGTCAAGGCTACTTCCGGCAGAGGCTCGACAAGAACGGGTGGCAGCGCGAAGAGTATCTCGAAACCGATGTCAATCAACTACCGATGGAAGTTGCCATCGGAAAAGATGGACGCCCCGTCGTCGTTGAAATCGAAACACGGAGTGGCCGGATTCAGGCGAAAGTGTGGCGTGTGAAGGTCGGACGCCGCGATCTGTTGCTGCTCGATTCTGATGTTGAGGGTAATGCCCCCGAGGACCGCGAGCTCACTTCGCGTCTCTATGGCGGCGATGTCCGCATCCGAATTCGCCAGGAACTCTTGTTGGGAGTAGGTGGACTAAGAGCGCTCAAGGCTCTTGGAATCTCCCCGGGGGTTCTTCACCTGAACGAGGGGCACAGTGGTTTCGCGGTTCTTGAAGCGGTTCGCATGCGCATGGAGGACGAAGGAATTTCCTTCGAAGCCGCCGTTCCCAGAGTTTCCCGTGAAGTCGTCTTCACGACGCATACTCCCGTCCCAGCTGGACATGACCGCTTTGAAGCCCGCCTTGTGGAAGAGCACATCGGCCCCCTGCGGGAGGCCTTGGGGCTTTCGCAAGAAAGCCTGCTTGGTCTCGGGCGCGAGAAGCCCACGAATTCCGACGAACTTTTCTGCATGACAGTGCTGGCTCTTCGACTCTCTCGGCGTGCCAATGCTGTCTCGGCTCTGCACGGCGAGGTTTCCCGCGCCATGTGGACTGGCCTTTATCAAAGCAAGCCTGAAGACGAGATTCCAATCGGACACATCACGAATGGTGTGCATGTTCCTTCCTGGCTGGCGCCAGAAATGTTCCGGCTCTACGATCGTCATCTTGGCACTGACTGGCACAACCTAGCCAGCGAAGCAAAAATCTGGCTCGGCATCGAAAACGTCGACGATGGCGAACTCTGGGAGACTCACCTCAACCTCAAGTCACAACTGATTGAGTTCGTTCGCCGCCGGGCTGTTGCTCAGGCGGAACGCCGCGGAGAATCCAAAGACGTCTTACAGCGTCTGGAACGCGTCCTCAGCCCCGATGCTCTCACCATCGGATTCGCCCGCCGCTTCGCCACCTACAAGCGCGCCAACCTCATTCTTACCGACATCGAGCGCCTCGCCTCGATGGTGAACGACCCTAATCGTCCCGTGCAATTCGTATTTGCAGGCAAAGCCCACCCGCTGGACGAGCCTGGTAAGCGCGTGTTGCAGCAGATGGCCGAATTGATGCGTGATTCGAAATTCCGCGACAGGTTTGTCTTCGTCGAGGATTACGACATCAACGTTGGCCGCCACTTCGTGCAAGGCGTCGACGTGTGGCTGAACAACCCCCGCCGTCCGCTGGAGGCCTCGGGGACAAGTGGCCAGAAAGTAGTCCTGAACGGCGGCCTGAATCTCTCAATTCTCGATGGCTGGTGGGCCGAAGCCTACGACGGAGCTAATGGCTTCGCAATTGGATCCGGCAAGACTCACTCCAACATGAGCATTCACGACTCGCGCGACGGAGAGGATCTTATGCGAGCTCTGCGCGACGAGGTTATTCCTCTTTATTACCAGCGCGATCGCGATGGCTTGCCTCGCGGCTGGATCAAGCGTATGAAGCGCACCATCCGTACTCTCGGCTGGCGTTTCAACGCCGATCGCATGGTCATGGACTACACGGCTAAGTGTTACGTTCCAGCCGCAGGAGGCACTTCCAGCGACATGCGGACAGTTTCGTAAGGCCGGCGGCAACTCTCCGGTTAGGATGGAACAGATCCCGCTAAGTCGCTCAGCTGCGGAGATCTTGCGACCCAGGCTGTCAATCGACAATGCCTTAATCGATCCCGTGAATCCTCATACTGACAAGCTTGTCGATCGAGAGCTCTTTCATTCCCCGCGAGCGCATGTCTGCGATGTACTCCGGAGTTACGTTGTGAATTCGCATGGCGATCAACTCGTCCGGATCGGGATGTGAATATCCCAATCCCTGCAGCTTCTGAATGAACTCCGGCGAAACTCCATGAATGCGGAATGCGATCAGCTTTTGCAGGTCGACATGATCGTACCCGTACTTCTTTAGTTGCGCGATCCATTCCGGAGTTGCACCGTGAATCCGCATCGCTACCAGCGTATC
>AR_comb_assmDRAFT_10787399_pt1 | contig 12000 bp, 17 predicted proteins | sample ArasoioldDNA_FD_10543 | JGI IMG/M metagenome (IMG submission 10543) | reverse complement strand
TACAAGGCGTTCTTCCAGCGCGTGGCGATCCAGGCTCCGGCAGCGCCGCTCCTGACCACCCAGCCGGGCGTGGTACCGCCGGTGCAAGACCGTCCGTTCACCGATGCCGAGGTTCCGGCGCTGCTCGCCTACCTCCGAAAGATCTGACCGACCCAACCCGCTCGGTCGATGGCCGGTCGCCTGCGCACTCGCAGACAGCCGGCTCAAGTCGTCACTGCCAGTCGAAGCCGACCAACCCAATCGACGGCGTCGACCTGAGCGATGTGCTGTTCGGCAAGATGTCCATGCTCCGCGTGCAGAGCCACCAGGCCGCGAGGATCGACGAACTGCTCCCCGACGGGTCGACGCCCCGGCTCCGAACACCTCCTGACCCCTCAGCTTGGCCGGAGGATCCAAGATCGATCGCGCGAGAAGAGTGGAGCGACTGCGGGTACCAGGGTAGGCCGGCTCAGCAGCCGCAGTGGTGACCGTTGGGCTGGTTGGCGACCGGAGCCGGCTCGTCGAGCTTTGCCACATGCGCTTCCGGGATGGCCGCGGCCAGATGGCTGTAGCGCTCGGTCATCCGGACGTCCGAGTGGCCCAGCAAGTCACGTACGACGAGCAGTGGCGTCCCGCGCATGAGGAGGTGGCTCGCATAGGTGTGCCGGAGCGTGTGCGGCCCGAACGGCGGCACGCCTGCGCGACGAGCGACGCCGTGAAAGCCGTAGGTGAGGTCCTGTCGGTCATGCTGAGTTCCGTCGGCGCGCGGAAGGACGTACGGCCCCGACAGTTCGCGGTCTTCCTGACGCCTCAGCGCCGCGACGGCTGAGTCAGGCATGGGCACGAAGCGGTCGCGGCTGCTTTGGTATCCCCGACCTCTCCCGCTTAGACGCCGCGGGCGACGAAGAGGCGCTTTCCGATCCAGTCGACGTCGCTCCACTTCAACTCGAGGGCCTCCCCGATGCGCAGCCCGGTCCGCATGAGGAACGGAACAAGCGGCTCTTCGTCCCAGCCCCTCGCCGCTTCCAGCACGGCGTCCGCCTGGGCGAAGTCGAAGAAGCGGGGATGCTGCCGCGGGACTCGCGCCTTCTTCAGCTTCGGGACGTACCGGACGAGTCGGTACTCGTGCGCCTTGTGGAGCAGGCGGAGAAGCGTGTCGACGATGCTGTTCACGTACTTCGGCGACAGCAGCTTCGGTGGAAGCGCATTCGGCGGCCGGCCATCCTTCCTTTTGGGGAGCTTGCGGGCTTTCGGCGTCGTCAGTAGCTGGGCCGGGAAGAGCTCGATGTGCTCGAGGCCGATCTCGTCCACCCGCTTCTTCCCGAACTCCGGGACGAGGAACCGCGCTGGGTGATCCGTTGCCCATATGGCCTTCCCACTTTTGCGCTTCGATGGCGGGCGATGGTCGTCCAGCCTCGTAGGAGTTGCTGTTTCGACGCGCTGCCAGTGGCTCCTCTCGGCTGCCGGCACCTTCGACCGGAGCCCGGTGGTGAAAGCCCGGGGTGACTCTTCGCCCTTCCTCTTGATACCGTCACTCTCGGTGGGACATGGCACTTCCGACTCTGCCTAAGAATGACGGCTGGAAAGACGTCGCGTACGACCTTGGAACGGACGCAGCTGAAAGTGCGCGCCTTTCCGTGATTCTCAATGAGGCGTGCCACGTATTTCGGCATCATGCCGAGGGCTTGTGGGTCTCCCACTACAAGGACTTCTACGCAAAGCAGCTTGCCGATGAGATTGAGCGGCGGCCAGGCCTGACAGGCCGTCTGCTATCGACTGAAGACCGCGTCATCAAGATGATCACCTATCGAGCCCTTGAATTGCTGAAGCTCAAAGAGGGCTAATCGTTCTTCGAAGCCTTCTCCGAGACCCAGGCCGAGAGGTCGCCTTCCTCACTCGGCACGGGGTACTCGGATGGGCTTCCCCTCATTGCCCGTACGGCCTCCCTACCCTTGAGCTTTCGAGGCAGGCACGTGGCCGTCCAGCCCCGCGCGTGCCCTCGCGGAAGCGCTGCTCGGAGGCTCTGAAGAGGACGCGGCGATGGCTCGCGCGTGCCGCGCAAGCGGAGCCCGCTGCCTACCCCGGGGACTCCATCTGACGCTCACTCTCAGCTCACGGACCCAACCCCGCCAGGGCCACCCCTCCAGATCTGCTACCACCGCGCCCGATCCGCCTCCCACGCTCGTCCCATTGACCTACGCACAGCACAGTCCCACACGCGTTCAACCGTCGAAGGACCGGGCTTGATCCGCCTCGGTGGACACTTTCCGAAAGGCGGATACGGTGTCTGACCTCCCCGTTTCTAGCTTGAGGAAATCGACTCGGACCGTTCCCGAACAAGGCTCTTAACTCGAGAAGAGGAGCCAGCCGATCCCCAGCGTCACGTCGAAGTAGCGCATCCCCGAGGTCACCCATACGAGGGCCCCTGTCAGCGTCCAGCGCTCACGCCGAGCCAGGGCTACCAGCCAGTCGTAGAGGTCCGGATCGACGCGGGCCGGGAGCGCCCTTCTGGTGCTTCTCACGACGCTGGTCCTCGCGGCCACAGGACGGTCCTGGCAGAAACGGCACTACCCAGCGGCAATCGCCGTCTGTCTGTGGTGGAGCGGCGTGACGTTCGCGCGTGGCCAGCCGGGGGGCGGAACTCGCGGGTTGGCGATCATCACGCTCGGCCTCATCGTTGACCTCCAACGCCAGGCTGCTGGCCGTCAGGCACGCCAGCGCGTCGACGGCGCTGAGCCACCGCGAGAAGCCGGAGGATGAACGCCAGGGCGACCAGGAGCGTGCTCGTCCCCCCCGTGGAGCCCGTGGCGCTGCATCCGAAGCTCGGATCTTCCAGCGTAGCGTCGGTGCTGGAGCTGCCGTTTGGATCGAGCCCCTGCTTCAGGGCGTCGATGTCAGTGATTCCGTCGCCGTCGCTGTCGTGACGCTCACCAGCCGCCGCGGCAAGTGCACCGGCCAGCGAGCTCTCGTCGAACGGCGCGAGGCCTCGCGAGACGAGGTACTTGCCGAAGGGCTTGACCACCGTTCCGGACCCGCCCTCGTTCGTGGCGTGGCAGACGGTACAGGCCGGCGGCGAGCCCAGCTGGAGGTCCCGGACGGTGGCCGCCGGGAAGTTTGGCGTCGCGAGGGCGGCCCCCGGTGCCGCGAGCCCGACGGCGAGGAGGAAGGAATGGAGGCGCATCAGAGGTATCCGTTCAGCTGGACGAGGAAGGTGGTGGTCGGCGGTCCCTGGTCCCAGCGCTCGACCACGTCCGCCCGAATGTCCACGTGAGGGAATACGAACCACCACAGCCCTCCCCACAACCCTCGCTGGAGGTCCGGGGTTGCCCCGGTCTTCATCCCCTCCAGCGCTGTGAAGACGTGCAGCCCCTGAAGCGGTTCCAGATCCGCCTGGAGCCACTCGGCGTGGCCGAGGTCCTGGTTTCCGCTTCCGAGTTCCTTGTTCAGCAGGAGATCTGCCTCGACCTGGAGCACCAGCGGTCGCCAGGGCGAGGTCCGGATGAAGCCCCCGTACGCCTGCCGCAGCGTGGGGAGCTTCGTCACCAGCGAGGCGTCGGCCCGCGCTGCCAGTCCGCTGATCCCAATTGCCGTCGTCGGCCCGAGGGACAGCTCGACGTACCCGGCCGCGCCTCGCTCGCGGTAGGCGTCGGGGTGCACCGACAGGTTTCCGAGGAGGGCCATCACCTCCGCCCGCCAGGTAGGTCTGGAGATGGCGAAGGCCACCCCGTACGTCTGGTCCTCGTTGAAGTCGGTCTGGGTCGCGGTTCGGACGAACGAGGGGTGCTCGATGTTCCGGAGGCCGAAGGGCACGTTGATCCGCCCCGCACGGACCAGCCCATCCCCGTCGAGGAGCTCCAGCCCCGCCCAGAGTTCACGCCCGACGAGATTCGGTCCGGTGCTGGAGTGAGTGATCTGCGCGAGCCTCGGCGTGCCCTCGGGGCTGCCGTAACCGAGCTCGGCCGCCGCACGGAAGGCGCCGATCTTGATGTCGGCCCCCAGGTCGGCCCGCATCTGCAGGGCGCGCCTGTCGACGATCTTCCCGTCCAGGGCGTTCCAGATATATCCCTCGCGCACCCACCCGCCGGGCCGGAACCACGTGGGAAGGGGGACGAACCCGAGGAACCGCCCGACCGCGGGCTCGTCCGCCGCGTCGTCCGACCCCTCATTGCTACCTCCGTACTTCGAGCTGAGGAGCAGCTCACTCTGCGCGCGCCCGTACTCGTTGAGGAACGTGCCGCCTGATGGGTCCGTGTGGCACGACGCGCACTGCGTGTATCCGTGCCGGATCATGAAGGGGTAGGCGTGGGCACTTCCCGCAGCCCCCCACGCCACCAGCAGCAGCAACCACCGAGCGCGTCTCATAGGCCGCGGAGGGAGAAGTCGACCTGCACCGCCACCGCCGACTCGACGCTGATTCCCAGGTACGAGGGGGCCTCGATCCCGAAGTCACGCATGTCGATCCGGGTGGTGCCGCGGACGCGGGTCTCGCCCAGGAGGCCTTGCTCGGCCCGGTAATGCACCGAGCAGGGTCTGGACACGCCGTGGAGGGTCAGCGTGCCCTGCGCATCGGCTTCGGAGCTCTTCCCCGATACCGGTAACACAACCGCCCCGCGCGGAACGCGGAGCTCCGCCCGGGGGAAGTGCTCGACGTCGAGGTGGTTGCGCATGTGCCGGTTTCGGAGACCGATCCCAGTGTCCAGGTGCGAGAGCGGCACCTGGAACACGAGGTCATCCTCCTGCTCGACGACGTCGAGCTCGTGAGTCGTACCCTGGATATGGAGACCGGCAGTCCCCTGAATCGAGACGAGCACGGTGGCTTCGGAGGGCAGGGTGATCGCTGCCTGGACGAGTCCGCCGACCAGGAAGACGGCAAACAGAAAGTGTCGCATGACGGTCTCCATGGGCAGTCCGGCTAGAGGGTGGTCGGGTCGAAGGTGTCGAACGCGCCCTGGAGCCCACCGCGGCCGTTGGTGTCGCCCGGCGCGACGTCATGCACGAAGTAGTAGAGGAGATGCCCGTCGAGCGCCGACTGGGTGTGCCCATCCGGCCGGGTAATGGTGGTGAGCTCGGCGGGATCGATGCCGGTCGGGAGTGGGCCGTTCCCCGCGGCGAAGACCAGCCAGTTCGTCAGGCATGCCCCGACGCAGGTGGGAGCGGACCCAGCGGAGTCGCGCGAGTCGATGTAGAGGGTCCGTCCGGCAGGATCTGCCAGGTAGAGGGCCGGCCCACCCGTCTTGGTCATCGCGACCGCGGAGTAGAACGGGTCCTTGATGACGTACCAGACCTCGAAGTTGTCTCCGTTGGCGTCACCAGGCCTCGAGTCGCCCGCGTAGAAGTAGAGCGGCCAGCCCTTGTAGGTGGACTGCTTCACCCCATCGGAGCGGACGAACTCACCGAAGTCCGTGGCGTTCAGCCCGGCGGCGACGGTTGGGGAGTCGACGTGGAAGACCGGCCAGAGTGGCAGGCATTCCCGTCCGGTGCAGTTGGACACGGGCGCGTGGCCCGTGTCGCCAGGGAGGTCCAGCCCGAAGTAGTAGAGCGTCCGTCCGTCGGACGAGACGAGATGGTTACCCAGCCTCGTGCTCGACTGGACGGCGACGTCCGGCCCGCCAACGTTGTTGTTTTCGTTTCCTGTTCCGCCTCCGCTTCCCCCGCATGCCGCTGCGAGGACCGAGACTGCGGCAGCCACAACTCCAATCGAAACTGCTCGAAGCATGCTTTTCCATCACTCGTGCACGACGCGTGATTGCGTCCGTGATCGAGCTGGAGACACGGACCCTCAACTCGCGTTGCCACTGTGCGGTCGCGACACGAGGATTTTGAGCCGGTGTGAAGGTGGGGCCGTGTGCACCATCACGGTCGTCCTCTCATCACGAGATCCGTAATTCGCGATCGTGCAGGACAGAAAATTGGCACGTGGAAGGGAGTTCCACCTTCAGATCTCCCGTGCGACGTCTCGGCACGGTCCGAGGTGCCCGCGTCGCTCGTCGAGCTCTCGGCGCGCGGTAGTCGTGCTACTCGCTTCCAGAAATGGGAGGCCGCGCGAACCCGGTCGAGGAATCGCCATGAGCGACTCACAGTGCGTGGTGCCGGGGGGCGTGTCTGCGAAACGAGAGAAGCTCCTCCTGCGCGGCGCTGCAGCGTGGACACGGCGGCGGCGGGCTGCGTGCGGCAACAGCACTGAATGTCGTGCGAACGGGATCCCGAGCGTTATGCGCTCCGCTCATCAGGAACGTGCGCCCGCTACTGCAACGGGGCTTCCCCGGCGTGTCTTCGACGGTGTGACCACCGAGCGAGGGAGTCGATGTGCGGCTTCTTTTCAGACCGCTTCCCCTCGTCCCGGCCGCCTCCACCCCAGCGCAAGCCTCTGGTGCGTGCCTCCGACGCTCGAGAGTCTCCCTCGCCCAGGTCCGACCACTGCCCGGTTGGACTGCTCTACCCTCGGCAGCGGTGAGCACCGACGCCGAGCGCCTCCTGGTCCCGTCGCCGTCCCATCGTTGGCTGAAGCGACACGCCCCACCTGCTCCGCGCCTCGAAACCTGGAGCTGGGACGGTGGCCGATGGAGTCGGCTTCGGCCTCCACGGCGCCCCCTCGAGAGCCCTGCTCTCGGCTTCGAGGCGGACGCAGATGGCTTCCCATCACGAGGTGCGAGGCAAGGTGTGCCGGAGCAAGCGCCTGCACGCTGGCCGCAGGGCGCTGGCCAGTGCCGGCGCATTCATTCGTCGGCAGGATGGAACTCCGTCATCCTTCGATCAGGCTTTGACCCCGGCCCTGGCAGTCGTCCCTGAGGGGCGACTCTCAGGTGCGTGCATGCGCTCGGCGTGGTGCTTGATCGTGCGAAGCTGCTTGAGCTCCATGAACGCATGAACCGGAGCTATCAGCTGGAGCTTGACCGCCATCTGCAAGATCGGCGGATACGCAGCGCGGTAGCGCGCGACGAGGCGAGTCCGGCCACCCGCGAGCGGTTCGAGCACGAAGGCCCACGTTCCCTCGAACTGCGGCGCCACGCTTTGCAGCAAGAGCACGCGCTCGGGTTCGATGCGGAGCACCTTGAAGCCTTGCGCGCCCTCAGGGCTCCACGGCAGCACGTCGCCGACTACCAGATGTTGGAGCTCGGGAATGATGTGGTCCGCGCTTGGCTTGCTGGCGTTGTCCAGCCGGTCCCAGCTGTACCAGCCCGCTCGCCGGCAGCCCATCTGGACGAGCCACGGCCAAACGTCCACAGCAGGCGCCTCGATCGTCACCGCGTGCGTGAGCTGCGCTTGCGCGTCGGGGAGGAAATCGTCGCCGTTCAGGCGCCAGGCGCGGTCGGCCGCCGCCGGAAGCGCACCCCGCAGCGCCATCCGGATGACGATGATGCCCGGCGACAGAAGCGACCAGTACCACCGGAACTTCCTGCGTGATTCCGCGTCGGTCGCCACCGCACGAGTCTCGGTGCGGAACGTCGAGCTGCCGTCCTCAGCTGGATCCGCGCGTAGGGTCCAGACGATCTTCACCAACCCCGGCTCGGCGAACGCGGCGAAGTCTGCCGAGGGGATCGGACGGAACACCGGGTTGGGCTCCCACGGCTTGGTGACCGCGCCCATCACGATCTCGCCCGGGGTATCGGCGAGGACGCCCCAGCCCAGCGACTTCGTCAGCTCGAGCAGCCCCTCCGGACGATCCATCGAATCCGGCCGGCTGCGCAGGATCAGTTCACGCCCCTTGAAGATCGCCCGCACCAGGGGCGAGCGATTGAGGTCGAGTGTCTTCGCAGCGGCCAGGGTCACCTCAGCGGGAGTGGCGAGATCGATCGCATGCCGTTCGCAAACGTCGTAGCGAGGCATGAACGAATCGAGCAATGGGTCGCGTGCGGCGCCCCGCGCCGGCCTTGCCCGGCCATAGCGCATCCACGCGGCCGCAACGTACGTTGCATACGAGGCGCCCGCGATCCCCACTCCCGTCGCGATCCACTTGGAAATGCGGTTCATGGCACTTCCGATCCGTCACCCCGAGAAGCAGCATCGGCCATGCCAACTTCACCCCGGGGCGATGGCACACCGGCGGTGCATGGCGTGCAGGATCTTGCTCGAGGCCCCCGGAAGCGCGCAGCTCCTGCGTGCTCGAATCGAGTCCCAGCCCGGACCTGGCCGTTCGAGCTGGCGTGACTGATGCTAGCGACCGATCTCGGCCATGCCGACGATCTCGTCGCCAGGCCTGAGAGGCCCGCCAGGACCGTCCTGCGCCGCCGGGCCCACCGAAGCCATCCTCGCCGATCCAGGGGTCGGTCACAGCCCGAGCGCGATGGTGCCACCGATGAGGCCCGACGGCTCCACATCGCGCTGGTTCACGATGTTGCCGGAGCTGTCGAGGACGGAGATCGACCGCAGGATGCTCACGCCGCCCCACAGCGTGACATGGAGATGGGGGATGGGCCGCCAGTCGATGCTGGCCAGCAGCGGCAGCGCGCTGTCTCGCCCGACCCCGCTCTCCACTGGGCTGTTCGCAGGCAGCCGGAAGTCGCGACCGAGCCCCACCAGCACCACCCCCAGGTTGAACGCGAGCTGGGGGAGAGGCGCATAGGCCAACCCGAGCCCGGCCGTGCGGCCCGAGCCCACCCGGAGGCCTCCGGCCACGAGACGCCACCGGGGCTGGTCGAACGGGAGAACCCACTCGACCGATGGGACCGGAAGGACGAACAGGCCTTGCGCCAGACGTGTCTGGACGGTCAGGAGCAGTCCCAGCGTCAGGTCCGGCCCGAACCGGTACTGCGCGCCGAAGGTGGCGCCGGTGCTCAGCGTCTTTTCGAAGGAAGCGCCTCGCGCCCCGGTCGAGGCGAGGTTGATCTCGCCGAGCAGAACCCAGTGCTCGTCGACCCGGTACCGGGCCTGAGCAGCGACCGCGAAGGACCGCACCTGGTCCCAGGGCACCCCGCCCCCGGGAAGGAGCCCTGGGTCTCGGTCGAACTCGTAGAACGACACGCTCCCGTCCAGCGGGAAGCTCACGTAAAGGTTCGGATTGATGCGGATCACCGGACCGAGCCGGCCGGTCACGAACGTGCTGCTCATCCGTCCCGGCGTGCCGGTGACCTTCGCGGGGAAGGTGTACGCGCTGCTCAGGTCGAAGACCCCCAGCAGGAGCGGCAACGGCTGCTGGGCGCCGACCGGAGGAGGCGGCTCCGGCGCCTTCGTTTCCACTGGCGGTGACTGCGCGGAGGCAGGGCGACCGAACGCCGCCAGAGTTGCGAACAGGAGCGCCGCCTTGATCGGGCGAGGCGGCCCACCTCGGCATCGAGCGCTGGTTGGCATCACGTTCGCGGACGTCGGCGCCGGGGAGGGCCTCGGATCCGCTCGAATATTGCGAGTCACGCCCGTTGCGCAATCCTCCGAACACGGTGGCGAGATGCGCTCTTGCTCGAGTGGGTCGGCGCGCCTGAGCAGTGCGTCACGGACCTCGTGGGCGGATTAAGGTGTGCGCACCGCGGCGCTGTGGTAACCCGGCAGCGCGTCCGCGGGCCGGGTGCATGCCGCTCATTCGGTGCAGGGTCGTCTCGCCCGCGGCGCTCCAACCACACCAAGGAGACGCCCGTGTCGAAACGGTTTCTTGCCGTCGCGGTCCTGTTTGCACTGTCCCTCGCCGTTCCCGCGCTCGCCGAGTCCACCGGCGACGTGGCCATCATCAACACCCACAACCCGAAATCCGGCTCGGGCGAGAAGTACGAGGCCGCCCGGAAAAAGCACATGGCCTGGCACAAGGCCCAGAAGGATCCCTGGACCTGGTACACGTGGGAGGTCGTCTCCGGCGAGGCCACCGGGAGCTACTACACCGCCTCCTTCGGACACTCCTGGAAGGACTTCGATGCGCAGGAGAAGTTCGAGAAGGCCGACAACGCCGACTTCGACAAGGGCATTGGTCCCACGCTGGGGCGTTCCTTCACCAGCTACTACGTCCGACGCGCCGACCTGAGCCTCAGCGCGCCGTCCGCCACTCCTCCCTCCGCGTACTCCGTCCTGACCTTCTTCCTGCTCAAGCCCGAAGGCGTGAACGACTTCCTGGAGACGGTGAAGAAGATCAACGACGGCATCAAGAAGACCAACTACCACCAGCAAGGGCCGAGCGCGTTCTACCAGCTGGTCAACGGCGGCGAGGGGCCGATGTACGTCCTCTCCGGTGGCCGGGAGAGCTGGGCGGCATTCGCGCCCAACGAGAAGACCCTCGACCAGATGATGGAGGACGCCTACGGCAAGGAGCAGGGCGCGGCCATCCTCGCCAAGGGGCGGAACGCAATCCGCTCCAGCCGGACGGAGACAATCAAGTACCGGCCCGACCTGAGCTACGAGGCGCCGAAGGCGACCGCGAGCCGCTGATCAGCCGAGGTTTTCCGAGGGACCGAAGACCCGGGGTAGGAGATCACACCCCGGGCCACGGCTTCGCCGAAATCGAGGATGCAGTCGACGCTGCCAAGGAGTACGGGAGCCAGGCGCGTCATGCGGTCCAGCTCAAGTCGAGGGCGGCGGATTCGTGAGGGTGCGGTCCTAGTGCGCGATCTAGGGCCCGGACTATCGTCGACTGCATATGAACACCATGCAGGCAGCAGCGGAAGATCGAGTACACCGAGAGTCCTTCGCCCTGGCCATCGTGCAGGGCTACATTGCCAAGAACGGCATGCCCGGGGACCCCGAGAGTTTCGTGCACGACGTCTGGGCCCTGGCAGACCGGCTCCTGGCCGCCCGGCTCGCTCCGAAGAAGCAGCCCTAGATTGGGCCTCATGTTGCCGGCGCGAGGTGCGCGTCGAAGTGCGGAGTCAGCGCTGGCCCGTCGTTGGGTTCGCGCCACTGTGGCGCAGCTCGACACCTTGGCTCGACCGTGCCTCACCAACAGCTTGTTTAATATTTTTAGTCATAGTTCAGAATTGTTTTCACTGAAGACCTTGGCTTCCATCTCCGCGGTCTTCATTGCCCCGTCCCGAACCTTCCCTGTGTCGATTTCCGCCTGCCGGACCCAGTACCGCAGCGGCGTCTCGGTCGGTCCAGCTCCATCGCAACCTGGCCGACGGTCGTGCTCGAAGTTGCCGACCTCGGGTGCAGCCGGGGGGTGTTTGCCGATGCTGAACGGGCGTGTTACTGCGAACCGGTGACTTCCCGACCCGGTGCCCCCGGGCAACTTGAGGTCCGGGAGATCACATGTCTGCTTCAGAAGCGCCCGCCCTCCTCTGGGAGCGCGATGTGGTGCGCTGCAACCACCTCCGGCAAAGGCCTCCGCTTCACCAGGATCTGCGCTTGGCCGGGCAGCCCCGCGGGACAGGGAACCGCATGATCCATCTGCCTGTCGAGGAAGACGTCGGTCGCACGCCGACACTCGTCCCTCTCGAGCGCGAGACGCTGCCCCAGCAAAGCGGGCGACTTTCCTTTCGCTGGAAGATCGCGCTGTGATCGAGGGGTCACTTTCCGTGTCCGCCTGCAGCTCGCTCACCGCCGGGGACCTCGGGCTCAAGGTCCTCCTCTGCGAGAGCGCGGACGGCAGCGAGGGAGAGGTCTCGTTCCTTCCCATCGTTGGCTGGGTCACCCTCACTGAGTCGAGCGGTGGAACTCCGGACGTGACGACCTGGAGCTGGCAGCCCGTGGTGCTCTTCGATCATGAGCTGCGCCTCGGTCGCACGGTCCCCCACTACCGGGGCACGGTGGCGAAGGATGTCATCGGGAAGGTGGCGCTGGGCCTGGTGAAGTCACGGTTCGTTGCGGCACGCGACCCGCGGCGGTCACACAGCCCGATCTGGAGCAGCAACAGCGGAAAACTCTGAACGACGAGCGAGGCGGACCCATGCGCAGGGCCGGGAGCTCGTTGCGCCGGAACTCCGCCTCGCGGAGCTCGCGGTTCGGTACTCGATATGCCGGGGCAGACGGATGGGCGAGCATAGAGGGCCGATGCCGAGAGAGACACGCAACCACGTCGACGACCTGCGCGGCGCGACCCGGCTCGCGGTCCAGGCGACCCGGAGCATCACCAATCTCGTCGAGGCCATGCACCGGACGATCGGCGCT
>AR_comb_assmDRAFT_10595626_pt1 | contig 12005 bp, 10 predicted proteins | sample ArasoioldDNA_FD_10543 | JGI IMG/M metagenome (IMG submission 10543) | reverse complement strand
CGCGCGACCGCGTAATCGACCGGTTTCCCGTCTTGCTCAAAATCCGCGAGGGGCATTTCGAACGAGATTGATCCTTTGGCATCGTCAGTGAGGCTGACGATTTTCAGCGTTCGCTCATCGCTCCGCTGCAATGCGATCAGCGTCGCTTCGGCGATCGGCAACTCTAAAACCAGAGAGCCAGAGTAATCAGCGATGCCACCCATCACGTCCAGACGCCCCGGCGCACGTGTCACGAACAGCTCGTCGTTCGGATTGAAAAGGGCGCGAATCGCGGCTGATGGCTTTTGATCCAAACGATTCAGTGTGTCAATGAAGACTTCGACGTCGGGCAGGTTATGCGTTATGGCGTTAACGACGTGATACATGTTCCCCCGTACCGTAGACCAGTCTGCATCTTCGAAGTTAGAAACGACCAGCAGACTGGACAGTCTGCTGTACTACAGTCCACGCATTCTTAGCGCTGCCTGCAGCAGCGGTTCGATCTGTGCGCGAATCTGCTCGTTCGCATAACCCGCCCACGCGACATCGGGTTCCACTTTGAGCGGCGATTTAAGCGCGTTGCCGTGGTGATCGGTGACGATGATTCCCGATTCGCGCGCAATTAACTCGGTGCAGACATCGTAAGGATGACAGCACAACGGCTGAGGCAAACCACGCTTAGCCATTACCGGAGCGAGCAGCGGACGCAAGTCCGCAATAAAGCGATCGTGTCCAGCTATCAACTCGTAAAGTTGTCCACCGGAAGACGCATATTGATCTTCAAAGCAGTGCGTCTTGCCGCGTTGAATCGGCCCGAGCGCCCCAAGCACGATCTCTTCATCAATGGCCGCGAGTTCGTCGCGCGCACCTGGAAAGAAGCGCGCCAACATTGCGTAACCCTGCTCGATTGAATGCGCACGTGACGCTTGCAGCGCCAGCGGCACACTTTGGCGGGTCAAACGATTGAACCGCTCGGCGTGTGCGCCCTCGACCCGGGTGGCCCAAAGCGTGTCGGACAGATGTTGCTTAACCAACGGAATTTCCGTCTGCACCGCCAGTTCGATGTCCGCAAGATTTGTTTCTTGTCCTCGATTCGGGGCGACGCCTGTCAGGATCCAGCCGCTTCGCTTCTGATACATCAACCCTCGAGTCCCATCAATTGGATCGACGATGATTCGCCAGACGGCGTTTGATTCCGGTGTGCCGCGCGGCAGGGTCATTTGACCACCTTCCAGTCCTTCGGCGATGAGGACGAGCGGATTGGCCGAAGCAACTTCGCGCGCGAAAAAGTCCACCACTAATTCTTCGCTGACTCGATCGATAGCGAAGATTGTGTCGCCTTCCGCGTTCGCAACCACACGTGAGAGATCGGCGACGCTGACGCGCTCGCAAGTCTCAACCAGATGATCGCGGATGCGCTCATGCAATTGACGAATTGGACTGAGCAGACCGTGAATGTCAGGCATCCGACAAGTCTCCGCAAAAGGAGAACACACTGTCCAGTCTGTTCCCGGTTTTCATCGTTTAGAAAAGTGCAACAGACTAGACAGTCTGTTCTACACGCTTGTAATGCTCATCCGGCAAGGCCAAAAGTTCCGCCGCCTTCTCCTCGGGCGAGGTATCGCTCAGAAAATTTCCCCCGCCGATTTCCGGCCCGGCCAGATACTTCAACAAGTTAGGTTTGCGCAGCGGCGGATGAAATTCAATATGGAAGTGAAAGCTGCTGTAGTCGCCTCCGCCGGTGGGCGCCTGATGTAAAGGCATCACGTATGGAAACGGCATCTCCCAAAGATTATCGAATTTTATCAACACTCTTTTGAGCACGTCCGCAAAGTCACGAACTTCATCGTCTGATAATGCGGCCAAACTCGGATGGGTTTCTTTCGGAGCGACGAACACCTCGTAAGCATAACGAGCGAAGTACGGGAGAAACGCGATGGCGCTGTCGTTTTCCGCGATAATCCGCCGCCCATCTTCTCGTTCAGCTGTGAGAATATCCTGAAACAGCACGCGACCTGTTTGCTCCCGATGATACTGACTGGCGCGGGCTTCCGTCTCGATAAACTTGAAGACGAAGTTGGTCGCATAGATCTGGCAGTGAGGATGCGGATTCGAAACTCCGACGACTTCGCCCTTATTCTCAAAGATGAGCACGTGATCAATTTCTGGCCGGCTGCCAAGATCGCGATACTGCTGTTGCCATACATGCAGCAGGTTTTCAATCTCCTCCGGCGCTAACTCGGCAAGGGTGAGATTGTGTTTTGGGCTGTAACAAACGACGCGGGCAATTCCCTGCGCAGGACGATTGCGATAAATCCCGTTGGGCTTCGCCACGTCATGGGGCGAATCTTCAGACACGCATGGATGGTCGTTGTCGAAGACAAATGTTTGCGGGTATTGCGGATTGACCTGCCGGCTGACACGGGAATTCCCAGGACACAGATAGCAATCGGCAGCATACTCCGGCAGGTTTTCTTGCGCGCGCTGGACTGTCTCGCCACTCCAAGGGCGATCCTGACGATGTGCCGCCAGTATCACCCATTCCTCGCGTAGAGGGTGCCAGCGTTCTTCCCATGTCATATTTTTGGAGTGCGCCGGCCTGACGGCGCTTTCTCATTTACCAACAGGAAAAGCGGTCTCAAGCGACCGCATTCCAAATTATCGAACCGCAAATTTGTAGATCGTGGTTTGCGCGTATCTTCTTCCGGGAGTTAGGACGACGGACGGGAAAGCCGGCTTGTTTGGCGAATCAGGAAAGTGTTGCGCTTCCAGGCAGAATCCATAATGCTGCTTATATATTTTGCCGTCTTTGCCAGTGATGGTCCCATCCAAAAAATTTCCCGTATAAAACTGTAGGCCAGGCTCGGTCGTGAATACTTCCATAACTCGGCCGCTGGTTGGCTCAAAGGCTCTGGCCGCAAGCGTGAGTGACTTACCATTCTTATTCAGCACGAAATTGTGATCGTAGCCACGGCCAAACTTGAGTTGCTCATCGTCCTGATCGATGCGCGTGCCTATCGCCGTCGCGCGAGTGAAATCGAACGGGGTGCCAACCACTTTCCGAAGTTCTCCCGTAGGAATTGATCCCGCGTCGGTCGGTGTAAATTGATTCGCGTTGATAAATAACTGATGTTCGAGAATGTCGCCATTTCCCTGCCCGCCCAGGTTGAAATAGGAATGATGAGTGAGATTGACGATCGTGGGCTTGTCAGTCGTTGCCGAATAGTAGATTCTCAATTCATTAGTGTCGGTCAATACGTAGACAACCTTGACGGACAGGTTTCCGGGATAGCCTTCTTCGCCATCCTTGCTCAAGTAAGTCAATTCCAGCGCAACGCCGATGCCGGATTTAAGCGGCCGCGGCCGGCCGGTCCAAACAACTTTATCAAACCCGCGCACGCCGCCATGCAGATGGTTCTCGCCGTTATTCTGCGCCAGTTGGTACTCGTGTCCGTTCAGTGAAAATTTACCCTTCGCGATCCGGTTGCCGTAACGGCCGATGAGGGCACCGAGATAGGGCCCGTTGTTCTTTAGGTATCCAGCGAGGTTGTCATACCCCAGCACGACATCATCGAGCTTGCCATTCCGATCGGGTACTTTGAGCGAGACGACGATACCGCCATAAGTCATGATTTTAGCCTGAGCACCCTTCGCGTTCGTGAGCGTGTAGAGATCGACACCGACGCCTTCGTCCGTCTTTCCGAAGGGCTCTTTGGTGATGGATTGCTTGGCGGTAGATGCGCACACGGCAGTAATCGACAGCCCAACGAGCCCGATGTGAAAGATATGACAGCTTGCGCGAAAGATTCGAGTCTTCTTAAGAGATCTCAATGGTCTTCCCATCATGATTGAAGAATTCTCTTTATTTCAACGGTTCCAGAATGTCAACAAACAGGTTCAAGCGAATAGTGCCCAGAATTTATCTCTCAGTGTCTCCATGAATTCTCTGTGCCTCTGTAGTGAATGTTTTCGCTCGATATTCCACCGCAGCAACACTGAGGGCCTCACAGAGGCACAGAGAACAACTTAACTGGGATGTTACCGTTCAAGCGTCACTATTGTGCGCAGACTGGACAGTCTGCGCGATCCCGAATGACTTCAGCGCCGGGTATAGCAAGCGAAACTTCCCATATTGACGATCCAAAACCACCACATCCGATTGGTTTGGATGAATCTCGGCCCTTACGCGCACGGTGGCTTCACAAGCTTCGTCGACCGAAGACCACAATCCGCTTCCTACTCCGGCAAGTAATGCTGCACCGTACGCGGCCCCCTCTTCTGCCTCAACGAGTTCAACCGGCTGACCATAAACATCGGATTGTATTTGTCGCCACAGAGCCGAGCGCGCGCCACCACCACCCAGCCGAATCTTCCGGATAGGCACCCTAATATCTTTGAAGATGCTCAGCGTGTCGCGCAAACTGAAGGCGACGCCCTCAAGAATCGCCCGGATGATGTGGGCGCGCGTATGCGTCGCCGTCAGCCCAACCAGCGCCGCCCGCGCGTAGGGATCAAGGTGCGGTGTGCGCTCGCCCATTAAATAAGGAGCCCAGAGCACCCCATCTGAGCCCGCAGGCGCCGACGCGGCCTCTTCCGTAAGTTGTTCGTATGGATCGCGGTCGTCATCGCCATCGGCGTCAAAGCAGTCGCGAAACCAGCGCAAGGATAATCCAGCGGCCTGCGTGACTCCCATGACGTGCCAACGATCTGGAATCGCATGACAGAAAGTGTGAACGCGCCCCAACGGATCCAGCAACGGCTTGGCGGTGGCCGCGAAAACGACACCGGAGGTGCCGATGGTCGCACTAACCATCCCAGGTTTGACGATACCCATACCGACCGCGCCCGCCGCCTGATCGCCGGCGCCAGCAACTACTGGCGTTCCTTCGCGCAAACCAGTGGCTGCCGCCCCTTCGGCGGAAACTCGGCCAGCGACTTCCGGCGATTCGAAGACCCTTGGCAACAATCCTTCGTCAATCCCGGCGGCGTTCAGCATTTCATCCGACCAGGAGCGTTTGGCGACATTGAATAACAACGTGCCGGATGCGTCCGCGACATCAGTGGCTCGCTCGCCGGTCAAGCGAAATCGCGCATAGTCCTTGGGCAGCAGCACGCATCTGACCTGCGCCCACAATTGTGGCTCGCGCTCCTTTACCCATCGCAGCTTAGGCAAAGTAAAACCAGTGATGGCCGGATTGGAAGTTAACTCAATCAGCCGGGCGATGCCGATCTGTTCGTTGAGGGCCCGGCATTGTTCGTCGGCGCGCTGATCGCACCAGATGAGCGCCGGTCTTACGACTTCATTAGTCTTGTCCAGCAGCACCGCTCCATGCATCTGGCCAGTAAGTCCAACTGCGGCGATTTCATGGGCAGGAATTCGTTGCAATAACAGCGCCGTTCGTACTGCCTCGCCACACGCGCGCCACCAGTCGCGCGGGTCTTGTTCGGCCCAGGCTGGCTGTGGTGAAGCGAATGGCACATGCTCGCACACAGCTGAGGTGACTACGTGTCCTCGCTCATCTATGATGACCGCACGCGTGCCACCAGTGCCGACGTCAATGCCCAGGAATTTCATTGAAGTACAGAAACGTGCCGTAGGCACGTAATCTTTATAGCAGGAAGACCGATTCGAGATTTGTCGCCGCTACGCGGCGTTACTGCTCGCGCCGACTTTCCTAGTCCGGCTCCGAGCTTTGCTCCAGACGTTTTGCGTATTACAAAACGCAACAGACCCTACAGTCTGTTGTACTTCACCGCACCCCAAGCAAGATGTCCATCGTCAGTTGATCCAGCCGCTCATATTGCAATCCTCTGGCCGACAAAGCAGCACGGTCGAAATCACGTGCGAGGAGCGCGGCCGCAGTTTCCTTTTTGTAGGAACCGATCTTCTCGCTGTTCGTTCCGGCGATTTCCGCAAGGATGGCTTGGATTTCCGGGTCAGAGTTCCAGCGCGCGCCCTTTTCTTTCAGAATCAGATATGTGCGCATGCAACCCCGGGCAAAATCTTTCACGCCTTCGTAATCCTCGGTGCGATACGCATGAGCGTCGAAGTGGCGCGGTCCTTCGTATGCGACATCTTCCAAAAACTTTACCAGCCAAAACGCAGCCTTTGGGTTCGCTGAGCCAAAACGCAAATCCTGATCGTAGCGGCCGGGCACCTGATCGTTGAGATCGATGTGGAAAAGCTTTTTTGCCTCCCATGCTTGCGCAACCGAATGCATCATGTTGAGGCCGGGCATCTGTTCATGCGCGACTTCCGGATTGACGCCGACGATTTCCGGGTGATCGAGCGTCTCAATGAACGCGAGATATGCGCCGGTCGTCGGCATGTAAATGTCGGCGCGCGGCTCATTTGGTTTCGCCTCCAGCGCAAACTTGTAGCCGTAGCCCTGGTCTTGCGAGTATTCGCACAGGTAGTTGATGGCTTCACGCAGACGCTTGATCGCTTCATCGACCCGCCGGCAGGCGTCAGTCTCAGCACCTTCGCGCCCGCCCCATAACACGAAGATTTTTGCGCCCAGCTCTGCGCCGATGTCCATTGCAGACATTGTTTTTTGAATCGCATAGGCTCGCACGCGTGCATCGTTCGCGGTGAAAGCGCCATCGCGAAATACGGGGTCGTAGAACAGATTCACCGTTGCCATCGGAACACAGATGCCATTCGCCTGGCAGGCGATCTTGAAACTTTGCACCAGGCGATCCCGCTCTCCGGCAGTAGCGTCAATTGGCACGAGATCGTTATCGTGCAGGTTCACACCCCAGGCACCGACTTCGGCGAGCAACGCGACTGCGTCAATCGGAGGCAACGACGGCCTGACCGCATCACCAAACGGGTCGCGACCGCGATTGCCGACGGTCCAAAGGCCGAACGAAAATTTGTGCTCCGGCCGTGGCGCGTACTTGTCGTTACTCATAGTGAACTTAGCTGGATAAAACTATCACTTTGCGTTCCTCTGCGAAGCCCTCAGTTTATCCTCTGCGGTTTCATCCCAAACCTTCGGGATAACCGCAGAGGGCGCCGAGAAGGATTAAGCCATTACACTTGATTCCTAATTTACCTGCCCATCCACCCGCCATCGATAACTAGCACGTGGCCATTTATATAATCGCTCGCGGATGAGGCCAGGAAAACCGCCGCTCCGGCGAGGTCACCCGGCTCCCCCCAACGATTGGCGGGAATGCGTTCAAGTATTTGCCGGTTACGCGTTTCATCCTGCTGCAGTGCTCGCGTGTTGTCGGTGCGCATGTAGCCCGGCGCGATCGCGTTCACATTAATTCCTTTTCCCGCCCACTCGTTCGCCAACGCTTTCGTTAATTGGGCTACGCCTCCCTTGGCGGCTGCGTACGCCGGCACGGTGATGCCTCCTTGAAACGAAAGCAAGGAAGCGATGTTAATGATCTTGCCGCTGCCTTGTGCGAGCATTCGTCGGCCCGCAAGTTGAGCCAAGCGAAATACCGCTGAAAGATTTACTTCGATCACTGCCGACCAATCGGCTTCAGAATATTCTGTGGCGGGCGCGCGTCGAATCGTTCCGGCGTTGTTGACAAGGATGTCGATACGACCGAAGTGTTCGACAGTTCGACTGATTAACGACTCTGGGATTTTTGAGTCAGCGAGATCGCCAATGATGGCGATCGCCTTGCGATCCAATTGTGAGATTTTCTCGCAAGTCGGATCGGGCGAGCGTTTGTTTCCATGACAAGCAATGTCGGCGCCAGCTTCAGCCAGGGCGATGGCGATCGCCTGGCCCAGCCCCGCTGACGCTCCGGTTACCAGAGCAACTCGCCCGTCAAGCTTGAACTGATCGAGAATCACGAGTCCTCATAAGACCCCGCTATTTTCGACTTGCTTCCAATCCACTGCCACCTTTATCGAAACCGGGCTGTACGGTGACGACGCCAAATTGTCGATCCTCTACTTCCCGATGCGCAGCCATCATCCAAACAAAATTGATCGGGTGGCCCGGAACGGAAACGTTGGGGTGAAAGCCGCTGGGCATGATTACCGCGTCGCCGTCACGCACAACGCCAACGAATTCCGGCTCATCTGGATTCGTGTAAACGAACTGAACACCGAACGACGGCGGTGGCATGTCGTAGTAAACGTAGAGCTCTTCGAGCATCGCTGCGTGCTCGTGTGGCGGCCAGCTGGTCCAATGTCCGGGTTCGGAGGTCGTGAAACCCGCGAGGATACGCCCGGCTTCAACATTCTTGCCGAGGGTAATATTCACGGTCCGCGAATTTGACACCCCGCCCGTCTTGAATTTCAACGAACCATCCTTCTCTACGTCGGCGTAATGCACAACTTGCAAGGGATACTTGTGCTCGACTTCGGCGGAACACTCAACCAGATCGACGTTACTGGTGGTTGTAATTTCGACCTGGGTATCACGCGGCAAATAGATCGAATCATACTGGTCGATCTTGATCGCTTCACCATCCGCCTTGATAGTGCATTCGCCGGACAAGCAGATAAGGCCGGTCTCGAGCTTGCCGGTTGAAAAATTAACGCGCGGCACTTCCGCGTCGAGAATGACGCGACCATAAACCAGATGCTTCATCGCGCTGTTTTCGGGCGTGATCGAAATGTGCCTGCCTTTTTGTGAATGCGTGCGACGAAAAATCAACTTCTCCTTAGCCTGCTTTAACTCTGTGCTCATCTTTATCCCTTCATTTTACTGAGCGCGCCCACGGCTATGCCTGACCCCTCCGCGCGCCGACAACTACGTGATTTCTTCGAGTAAAAAGCTAGTAACACAGTACACGATCTTCGGGGGATGGTCTAAGAGATATTGGCCGTTTTCTCAGTAGTTTTCAGTAATTCTAGACCGTTGTAATTCTCAGTGACCGACGGTGCTGAGACGCGACTAAAGATTCGCTAGAGCTAGGTCCAAAGCGCTCCAAATCCGGAACCAAAGGTGCGAGCCGAATCCATGCTCATTCCCAAGTTCGAAAATGCCAGGGAGGACGCTCTGAATTAACTTTGGAAGTCCCGGTTCTTTGGGGATTTATATATCCAAAGCGTGTTGACTGAGGATTTGACGGGTTTCGCGAAGACGCTCTGTAAAGTTAATAAGCGTTTCTGCGATTGCCTTTGCCCCGCACCGTTGAGTCTTTAACAATCCAATTGAGTGTCATAACCAGGTATTACCTCGCCGGGAAGGCTTGGGACTTTTAGCGAGGCTATGCAGAAAGGGACGAATATGTCAGGTATTTTGAAAGCGACTCTGATGGGGGCATTTCTTTTCACCATCGTGGCACTTGGAACGTCGGCCGCGAAAGCCGATCCAGTAACCTTTACGACGTCTGGTATTTTTACCTGCGCAGGTTGTTCAGGTAGCGGCACCAACTCGGTTACCTTCCTGGGTGGCATGGGTAACGCGGTGATGCTCACGTTCACTGGCCTTGGCTCAACCAGTTTGAACACACCTACGGGTTCCAGCTTTGGAAATTTTCAAACCTTCGTTTCGGGTACCGGCGCTATTAATGTCTCGGGCACGTTTACACTGACCATCACGCAAACCGTTCCGGTCGCCGGGAGTAATTCTTTTTCAGCGACGTTTAACGGTACGTTTACGGCGAGTAATTCCGGCACGGGCGTGGTGAATTTCAGTGTGACCTCGGTGACCATTGGGCCGAATACCTACGCCATTACGAATAATCCGTTAAACCTGGTACCTCCAGCGTCAAACAATGGAATTACCACGGTCCAAGGGCAAATAACCAGCCAGACCGTGCCTGAACCGACAAGCATGTTGCTTTTAGGAACGGGTCTCGTGGGATTTGCCGGAGCGGTAAGGAAGCGCTTCAAGTCATCGGTTAGCTAGAGCTGTTCGGGTGCCCTTTACATAAAGGTTCCTTTCAGCCCTTCAACGCTTTCCTTACAGGATTAATTCGTCAGCCTGCTTGGCAGTAAGCCGGTGGTGTGTCCGAACGCGGGCTCACCCCGGCTTTATCTTTCGCTGATCGTCCGGCCAATGAATCCTCATCTTGTCATCAACAACACACCTTCCCCAGTGCTGAAAATGCCCGCCACACACCCGGTCATAAGAGTCGCTAATGTAGCGGCCAGTAAGCTTCGCAAGCCAAGACTGGCCAGATCGTCCCGACGCGAAGGAGCCAGGGCCGCCGTGCCGCCGACAAAGATGGCCATCGCGGCCACGTGGGCAAACCCACAAAGCGCGTAGCTCAGAATCACGACGGTGCGAGGATCGGTTATTTGCCCGCCAGAGATCGCCTGGGCGAGATGGTTGTAAGAGAAGACCTCAGTCAGTATGACTCGCTCGCCTAACAAGCGCGCAGCGATTGGCACATCGCCGGATTGTAATCCGAGCAGATAGGCAAAGGGATAGAAGCACCAACTAAGAATTCTGACACTCGAAAGCGGTTCGCTCATCCCGAACCACGAACTGCTGGCGCTCAATATCTTGTCGATCAAGGCGACAATTCCCAGAATGGCAATGAGCAAAGCTGAGACGCCGGCGGCCAACTTCAGCCCTTCCATAGCTCCCTCGATGATTGCGCTGATCACATTCTTTGAACGCGTCGACTCGTCGTCTTGCGGAACAGCCGCCAGTGTCTCTGGGGTTTCGGTCTCAGGGATAAGCAGCTTGGATACGACTACGCAGGCGGGAATTGCCAGGACCGAAGCCGAGATCAGGTGCCCGGCGATTTGTGGGAATACACCAGTTAAGAAAGCCACGTAGACTCCGAGTGTGCTTGAGGCGACGGTCGCGAGGCCCGTCGTCAATACCAGCAATAACTCTGAGCGGGTCATTTTTTCCAGGTACGGCCGGACGACCAGCGTCGATTCAATTCCGACAAAAATGTTTGCCGCGCCGCACAGTGATTCGGCGCCGCTGATTTTCATCGTGCGGTGAAAGAGCCGGGCGAAGATTCGCACGAATACCTGCAACACGCGCAAGTGATACAGCATGGCGGTGAACGCCGAAAAGAAAATTACGACCGGAAGAACCTGAAAGACGAGGATAAACCCGATAGAGCCTGACTCTCCGGGACTCGCCGCGAGTGGTCCAAAGAGAAATACTGAGCCGCTCTTTGACGCGTTGAGCAGAACCAGCACCGCGTTATTGAGCCAGAGTAAGATTCGATGCGAACCAGGTAGCCGAAAGATAATGAATCCAATCAGAAGTTGCAGAACAACTCCCCAAAGGATCGTTTTCCACGAAATCTTTCGTCGATTACTGGATAGTAGCCAGGCGATTGCCGCGAAGATTATGAAGCCCACCGCTGACACCACGTGATGAATCATCTCGTTCTTGTCCTCTGATGAGTTTTGTTGAAGGCGTCGTAAGATACGAGATGAATGAGGCGCGTGGCAACTAGCGTTTAGCGTTTGGATAAACTCCTGGAAACCTGAATCGATAGAATATTATTGGGTCCGTACTTTATTCGCGAGTATGTTTAGCGAACTTCACTGACAATCAATTACAATTCCAGCCATGATCGTCGTGGTCATGGGCGTGACAGGCTCCGGTAAAACCACCGTGGGAAGGGCGCTCGCCCAACGTCTCGGTTGGAAATATTTCGATGCGGATGAATTCCATCCGGCGACAAGCGTTGCGAAGATGCGCGCCGGTATCCCTTTGAACGACGCCGACAGAGAGCCGTGGCTTCACGATCTCGCCCACACGATTAGCGACAGTCTCCAAGCCGGCGATTCCGCGGTGCTGGCGTGTTCCGCGCTGAAGCAGGAGTATCGCGATACACTTTCAATCGGTGACGAGGTTTGCTTTGTCTATCTCAATGGCGATCGCGAAACGATCGCGGAACGTCTGAGGGCGCGTTCAGACCACTACATGAATCCGAAGCTGCTCGACAGCCAGTTCGACACGCTTGAAGAACCCAAAGACGCTCTGGAAATCGATGCCACGTTGGCGGTCGATGATATCGTGCAAAAAATAAGAGCGGCGCTCGAAATCTAGAACACGCGAAAATGCCCGTAACGAAAATCGCACCCGCAGTTGTTGGCGAAGGCTCGGCAGACGGCGACCTTTCGCAGGAGA
>AR_comb_assmDRAFT_10079674_pt1 | contig 12006 bp, 11 predicted proteins | sample ArasoioldDNA_FD_10543 | JGI IMG/M metagenome (IMG submission 10543) | reverse complement strand
CGTCCACTATCCCCATACCAAAAGTGTCCGCGACTACCTGCAACATGAGGGCGCAGTATTGGATGTTGTCATCCTAAGTCGCTGTGACTTTGCCCGGAAGCACATCGGCGAGGTCCGACAACACGCGCCGGGGAGCCGGATCGTCTTTGATACAGTTGATTTACACTTTTTGCGCCAGGACCGCGAGGCGGACCTTTTTGGAGACCCGGAGGTGAAGCGGCAAGCCCAGGAGAAATGCGACCTCGAATATGAACTCATCGATCAGGCGGACGAAACATGGGTCGTAAGCCCGGTGGAACAGGAATTACTTCGTTTGGCGCGACCGCAAAAATCGATTGAGGTTGTGTCCAACATTGTCGAAGTCTCCGGCTCCGTCGTTCCATTCGCGATGCGGCGCGACCTGCTCTTTATCGGGAGTTTTCAACATCCTCCGAATACAGATGCAGTCATTTTCTTTACCAAGGAAATTTTTCCCCTCGTTCGGGCGAGACTGCCTGAGGTGAGGTTTTACGTCATAGGTGATAAGGCGCCACCCGAGATTGTCTCGCTGGCGACCGAAGATGTCGTGATAACCGGTTATCAACCCGACGTCGCTGTTTTCTTTAACACGATCAAAGTATCGGTTGCGCCGCTTCGCTACGGAGCGGGAGTAAAAGGGAAGATCAACCAAAGTATGGGTTTTGGAGTTCCGGTCGTCGCGACGCCAATCGCGGCAGAAGGAATGTCGCTCACAAATCGCAGCGACATAATGATCGCAGAAGAGCCAGGAGATTTTGCGGAGAAGTTGATTGAGCTCTACCAATCAGAAGAGCTTTGGCAGCGCATCTCGCGCAACGCTTTGCTCAAAACCAAGGAACTCTTCTCACGCGAAACTGCTCGTCGCCAGCTGGAGCAACTCTTAAACGATGACCATTCCAAGAATCTCTCGCCCTCCCCGGCTCTCGCTTCCCCTTTGCGGGAACAGGCGGCGTCAGAACCCATAATGTCGTAAGCATTACTCCAAGTCGATGAGTGCACCGGTGCTAAGCATTGTGATTCCGTTTCTGAACGAAGCGACAGTCTTGCCCATGCTGCGCGCCCGATTGACAAACGTCGCGCCGTCTTCCCTGGCATGGGAATTGATCTTTGTTAGCGATGGTTCGACCGATGGGAGCGTCGCGTTCATCGAAGCCTGGGGACGAGAAGACCCGACAGTTAAGTTGGTGGTGCTGACACGAAATTTTGGCCACCAGAGCGCGGTCTCCGCGGGCCTATCGTTCGCCTGCGGAGATTTTGTCGGGGTGATGGACGCCGATTTGCAGGACGAGCCGGAAATTCTGCTAAAGATGTTGCATATGCTGCAAAGCGAAAGGTTGGAAATAGTCTACGCCGTCCGCACCAGTAGGCGCGAAAAGGGGGCAAAGCGCTTTCTTTACTTCTTATTCTACCGACTTTACCTCTATCTGGCGGACACACCTGTACAGGTCGACAGCGGTGACTTTTGCGTGATGAGCCGACGCGCTGTCCAGCTCCTCCTTGAATTCCCGGAGAAGCTTCGTTTTGTGCGCGGCTTACGTGCCTGGCTCGGTTTGTCCGGCAAGGCATATCCAGTCGCGCGCTCGGCGCGGGCGGCGGGCGATCCTCAGTATTCGTTGGGTAAGCTGCTTAAACTTGCCCTCTCGGGTCTCACTTCCTTCTCCACCCGGCCACTGCGTGTCGGCTTCATTTGCGGAACGGTGATCTGCCTCTGCGCAGTGATCGGCGCACTGCTTTATGCAGGGCTTGCACTGTTCACAAACACGCGAGTGGCGGCGCCGGGGTTTTCCACTCTTGTGGTCATTTTGCTCTTCTTTAACGGAATGGTTTTCCTGTATTTGGGCGTTCTTGGTGAGTATATCGGTCAGATATTTATGGAGGTAAAAGGCCGTCCGTCGTATTTGGTCGAACGAACAGTCAACTTTCCCCCGCAGGAGAAGGCGCCGTGAGTCAGATTGAGATCCTTTCCCAACCAAAAGCCATCGGTATGGCGGACGAATGGTTTCAATTCGCCTCCGCCGATCACTTCTGGATGCAATGGCGACATGCAGGAGTGTTGCGGGCCTTGAAGAGCACTGGAGCCAGTGTCCAACGGGCTTTGGAGATCGGCTGTGGCAGCGGCGTGGCGCGCAGGATGTTGGAGCGAGATCTCGATGTGCCGGTGGATGGATGCGACCTGAGTCGGGCCGGATTGGAAATGGCCGAACCGGGGCGTGGACGTCTTTTCTTCTATGACATCCTGGAGTTAGAGCCAACGATGCTTGGCCAATATGATGCGGTTTTTTTACTCGATGTGGTTGAACACATCCCGGATGATGTGACCTTCCTCCGGGCGGCCTTAAGGCATCTCCGGCCTGGGGGCGTCCTAATTGTTAACGTGCCCGCAAGCATGCTGCTATTCAGTCAGTATGACAGGGTGACAGGTCATGTCCGGCGCTACACCCGCCGCTCCCTGGCCCGCCTTTTTCGCCAATCTGGCGTTGACCTGAGAGGACTTACTCACTGGGGCTTGTCGATGGTTCCCGTGTTGCTGGCACGGAAAGCGTACCTGACCATGATTCCGCCGGCCGAAACGATGCGGGTTGGTTTTTCGCCGCCTAATCGGTTTGTTCAATCCCTCTTCGGCGCGCTCAAAGACATCGAAACCTCTCTCCCAATGGCGATGCCGTTTGGCACCTCTCTTCTCGCCTGGGGGAAAGCCATCCAACGCGCCTGATGCCTAAAGGAGGAACGATCGCAGAGCGGACTGTGCAGCTTTGCGCAATTTTGCTGGCTACGATCTACCTTATATCGGGCCTAACCTATCTCTGCTTGGACTATTGGTCAGTAACACAACAAGATTTCTGGCGCATCTACGATATCTGCTTAAACAATTCCTGGCTACATAGTGCCATTTACAAGTTTAATGGCCACTCGCTTTTTTTCCCAAGCTTCGTTTGGCTGGCTGATCTTCGCTTTTTTCACGGCAATCAGGCCGTAATCTTTTACGCTAGCCTTGCTTTGCTGATCGCGTCCACCGGGCTGCTCCTGCTGCCTCTCTGGCGTGACGCGACGCTCGATTCTACCACCAGACTCCTCGGAATGCTTGTCATCATCGGCGTTGCGTTCTGGATGGTTCGAGCGAGCATCACCGTGTCCGGAGGTTTTAACTGTATGGCTTCCTTTGTCATGCTGGGACTGGCCTGGGCGTTCTGCCTCTTGCCTGCAATGGATACGGCGGCGTCTTCCTGGTGGGCAAAGTCTTGTTTACTCATCTGCGCGGGCTATATCGCCTCTTTTAGCTTTGGCACCGGACTTGCCATCTGGCCTTGCCTTCTTTTCCTTGGCTGGTGCCTGCGCCTTCCATGGCGTTCCCTGGGAGTGACCGCGGCTGGCGCAATGACGGCCGGCTTGATTTTTCACTTTCTACCTCCCAAAGGCGGTGATCTTGCTCTCCTTCCTACGGGCTCTGCCTTCGGTCCGTTAATTTTGGAAGCGCTGAATGATTTCTGTCGATTGATGGGCGCACCAATTCTGTATTGCACGACTGCCTGGCAGGGAAAACAAGTCACGGTCGACCTGACCAAATCGTCAAGTCTTCTCTTATTCTCAGGCGCAGCGGGTTTGATAGTCGCCGCGATTGTTGCGGTGACCTATTTTTGCCGAAGAAATCTTCGAGGAAGGACTCTGGAGATAACTGGCCTTGGTTTGATTACTTTTAATGTGGCCGCCCTCCTGCTTGTCGTTGCCGGGCGCCTGGTTTATTTCCGGGACGAACCAGGGCAGATCGCCGCGCCACGATACTTGTTCTGGAGCTCTCTTTTTTGGGCCGGCCTGCTCTTGCTTGCTCTGGGTCAGGCGACAAGACAACGCTGGCTTCGATGGCCCAGCGTGCTTCTTGTCCTCCTTGCACCCGTTCTTGGCTGGCAAATCCACCGCGAGGAAGGAATTCACTGGCGGTACTCGAAGTTACTCACAGAAGAATCGGCGACCGGTTTGATTAACGGTGTCTACGATCCAGACCAGATGCTCTCTAGAGAAATGCCACAGATAAAGCTTCTAACTCCTCAACTGCGCTCGCGTCGCCTCGATATGTTCGCCGCCGGTTTTCAAGAGTGGATTGGACAGCCAATTGAAAAACTTTTCGACCGAGACCGGCTGAAGAATCGCTTCCTTGGCGACGCGCGAATTGAGCCTTTGCCAGACAATCAAGATGGCGCAGTACGAGTGGTCGGGCACCTTCGGCGCGGTAATCGGCCGCCCCCTCCGGTCATGGTCATCCTTGATTCCCAAGGCGTCGTCGTCGGTATCGCGCGATCATTCGTGACCAGCCGCTGGCTCGATGCGTTCCTTTTTGACAACCGCATCTCTCATGCCCCTTTGCGCGGCTATATCCGACGTTATGATCCAGCCGCGCGCTATGCGATTCGTTCAGTCGAGAACCGGCGGCTTTCCGATGGGGAGATCGAGATTTCTCGATCACTCCCGAAAAACTAGCAGCTCCTGCAACAGACAATGACCATTTTTTCAACTCAACGATCTCCATTGAAACGGTTTTGCTTAGACGTCAGCAAGTGTTTGATAGCATTAATCCGCTTCGGGCAGATCTTCTTCGCATCCCAAAGCAAGATACCACTCACAACATATGAGAATCTCTCTTCTTCTCCTTATTGGTGTTGCCCTTAACCTCGGCCCGCCATCGGTCGGCGCCACCGAAGCGGACGACAACACTATTACCATCGTCGGCCAGACGCCCGGCGTCACGCCGTTCATTAGTCAGGTGCACCTCGTAGCCACCAATAGCGATACCTTGCAACGTATCCAATTTACGATCGCCCCAAAATCCGGCTCCGTGACCCGGCCTCTTTCCGCGACTTACGCGCGATCCTCTCTTTTGGAGAGAGGTTACCTTCAGGAGGGAGTCGCCGACATCTATCTCCCTGTCCATGGACTTTATGCCGGTTTTACAAATACCGTTACGCTATCCTATGTTTTCACGGACGGTTCATCTAAGGAGGACACTACCACGATTGCGGCCGACGCTTTCGACGACACCTGCGACTACCAAAGTCCGACCATTCTGCAGGCGAGAACAGACGACACAACGCTAAGCTATGACTATATTTTTGTGAAAGAACGATGCAATAGGTTTTCACCCTCCATTATCGACACTGAGAGCACGCTCCGTTGGGTTGGTCCGGCCGGTATCTTCAATTACACCTCTGCGTTTTTCGATAATGCCGCTTACCAGGCGGCGGCTACCACACTCTATCGCCTCGATCTGGACGGCACCGTAACTGTGCTGCACGATTACTCGGATGTCAACGTGGTTTTGCTGCACCACAACATCGATCGCGGCAAAGTTGGTTTGATTCTGGAAGCGGATACAACGGACTACATCGAATCCGTTGTCATGGAAGTCGACGCAGCCGGCAATGTCCTGAAGACGTGGAACCTCGCCCAAATCATCAGCGACGCTATGTTAGCGGGAGGTGACGACCCGACTCAGTTCGTCTATCCGTCGCCTACGGACTGGTTTCATAACAACGCTACCTTTTATAATCGCGCGAATGATACCTTGATCGTTTCCAGCCGCGAAAACTTTGTCATTGGACTGGATTATGAAAGTGGCGCGATCAAGTGGATTCTGGGAGATCCGACCAAGAAATGGCACCAGTTCCCGTCGCTCGTCAACTATGCGCTGACGGCCATGTCCGATAGTTTGCCGCCAATTGGCCAACATTCCCCTTCCATCACCTATGATAACAACCTCCTGCTTTTCGACAACGGATTGAACAGCTTGTTCCAAATGCCGCAAGGCATGCTCCGATCCTACTCTAGCCCGCGTAAGTATCGTCTCGACCTTGCCGCTCGGACCGCGACCGAAGTGTGGAATTATGAGAGGGACCAAGGCGTTACCAGCCCTATCTGCGGTAGCGTCTATGAAGATGCACCAAACAATTATCTCGTCGACTATTCGTTTGTTGGGGGATTTACCACCGTGACTCCGTATGCTGAGCTCCTCGGTTTGAACGCAGCTGGAGAAAAGGTTTTTCATTATCAATATCCGACGGAAAACTGCAACGAGGCTTTCAATTCGGTTCCGCTCCACCTGGAAAAGATGTCCTTTCCGGCGATTGAGCCCAGGCCTTTGAACTTGTCTACGCGGGGCGTGATCGGGAATGGAGAAGATGTCCTGATTGGCGGCTTCATCATCACCGGAACGGAAGATAAGAAAGTCGCGCTTCGCGCCCTTGGACCGTCCTTGACCGACTTTGGTCTGACTGATCCCCTGGCCGACCCGGCGCTCGCCCTATATGATGCCTTTGGAAACGTTATGGCAACGAATGACGACTGGGAATCAAGTACGAGTGCAGCAGAAATCACGGCCAACGGGCTTGCGCCCACTAGCGCGAAGGAGGCAGCACTGGTTCAAACACTCGCGCCGGGCGCCTATACAGTGGTCGCGACAGGTAATGGCAACGACATGCCGGGAATTGGCTTGGTAGAGGCATATGATCTTTCGCCAGCCGGAAACTCGAAGTTGGCGAATATCAGCACTCGTGGGTCGGTTGGAACTGGCGACGACGTCTTGATTGCTGGCTTTATTGTGGGAGACGTGGCCAACGCGACGGTTGTCCTTCGTGCTCTCGGACCATCTCTCGCTTCCGCTGTGAGTGAAGTCTTGAGCGACCCGAGCTTAACCGTCCATGACGGCAATGGCGTTGTTTTGGCCACGAACGACAACTGGCAGAACGATCCAAATATGCTGGAGATCAGCCAGGGAGGACTAGCTCCCACCGACGACGCCGAGGCTGCCACCCTATTGCATGCAGCGCCCGGAGCCTATTCTGTGATCGTGAGTGGAGCGGACGGTGGAAGCGGGATTAGCCTTGTGGAATTGTTTGATCTCGACTGAGGTCAGGCGTCTGGACTGTACTCGGTTGACCTGCGGTTGGTCCAGGCTGCCTCTTGTGCGACCAGGGTAACCCTCGCCCAATTCTCAGCTAGGCCAGCCAGCAGGTCAGCGCGTGGCGCCCGACAGAGGCTAAATGGGCTATGAGTTGCGGCGCGTGATGGGATCGCATGCAGATTTTGCAGTCAGGCCGGGCGGCAGCGGCGAACCGCTGACGTTCATGCCCGAGGCGTCTTTTCGTCAACCCACAGTTGCTCTTATTTTCGCTCTTGACGCCGCCATTCCCGGCTGCAATGGGATTGAAGCTGCATTGATCCGCCTGGTTCACTTGCCGTGTCTCAACACTTTTTCACGCCTGCCCGTCCAATTTTCATCGTGGGTTCGCCACGCTCAGGGACCAGCATTCTTACCTGGTGTCTTGGCCAGCATTCGAACCTCTTTCTCCAGGAAGAATCCAACTGGATGGGAGACTTCGCTCAACAGATCGCGATCGCCTACCGAATCGGCACCGCGCGAGGCGAGCGTTCCCAGCTAAGCCGGCTGGGAGTTGGGAGCGACGACTTTTTCGCGCTCTTCGGGCGGAGTATCAACAGCCTGATTCTGAGCCATCGGGAGAATCTCGAAGCCAAACTCATTCAGCCCCGCGTGCTGGCTCGGGGCGAACCGGTGGTCAATTCATCATCTTTCCAGATCACTCGATCAACTTCTGATTCGAAGCAGCGCTGGGTTGATGGAACGCCTGAGTATTCCTTTTCAGTTTGTGCCCTCCGCAAATTGTTTCCCGACGCGCGTTTCATCCACGTCGTGCGAAATGTCGAGGAGGTGGTTTCTTCGATGCTTCACTTTGAACGCGTCGCTGGAACCAAACTCGTCTCCTGCGCACGAGAGGGTTACCAATATTGGATGCATTCGGTCCGCGCGTGTCTGGCGGCCGAGCAGGCCTACGGTCCCGGTGTGGTACATCGCTTGTATCATCACGAATTGACTCGCGAACCGCAAAGGTCACTGGGCTCCGTCCTCGATTTTGTCGGCGAACCATTTTCTGCCAGCTGTGTGGAACCGCTTGCAGAGCGCATCAACAGTTCGCGAGTCGGGTCTCATTCATCCGAACATTCTGATAGCGACACCGACATTAGAAGCGAGGCCATGCGACTTTGGCAGGAAATCTCCGGGACGCCGGCACCGAAAGGGCCTTCTCTGGGTGCCGCAGAAAATCTCGAAAGGTCCTTTGCCCAAAAGGTAGATTACGCCTTTAACTTGAACAGCGAGCACACAACCGCACAACGCCGCATCGCCGAGTTACAGGAGGAACTTGCCGAACATACTGCCTGGGCGATTCGCAGTAATAAAGACCTCACCCAGCGAGACAAACGCATTGTGCAACTTCAGGAAGAGGTTGCCGATCGCAACAGCTGGGCCCGAAACCTCTCGAAAGAAGTCGCGCGCCTGGATAGTCTCATCATCCAACTCCAGCGGGAATTCGCCGAACGCAGCGCTTGGGCCCTTGAGCTGCAGGCTGAATCCACCCGAAAAGATGCACTCATCATGAACCTTCAGGCCCGACTACAAGAAAGTGCTCAGCCGTAATCCAATGCGGCCTCAAATGATTGAGCACTTGCCTGCCACGAGCCAAGGTCAGACACTCCGGCTACTACAGGTCCACCCCCTCGCCGAGGGAGATGACCCAGCAAAAGAGCTTCCGGAGATTCTCGCGATCCCGAAAGATCACGCGTTACATGCGGTTATAACAAAAGCGCCAAACCCACCAGATCGGCCCACCGAAATCCTTCGCGTCGTATCGAGCGAGTCTCAGCCTAACTGATACCCTGCACTAGTCCGAGGTCGAGAGAGATCAATCCTTGTCGAATTGCCCGTCTGAGCGGCGCGTCATTTTTTCGTCCAAAGCACTTATACCCATATAGCTATGCCGCAATGAAACAACGGCCTTTCGTTCGGCGAGCCGTCGACTCAGAAGTGAATCGGCGACCTGATGGAGACACATATCCAGTTCATTGTGGTCGACCAGATATTGAACCGTTGCCGCTCCCAAATCGGCGGCCAGGTCGCGGTAGATTGTTTCCCGCGAGGAACATCGTTCCCCGGTCAGAACATTTTGCCGTGTCATTGGCAGTGAAATGCCGTCAAAGTATTCGCCAAGAACCGAATGAGCCAAGACTAGCCATTCGGCGTAGCGCTCGACAGTGCCGACGATATCTATCTTATCCAACGCGCGAATAGCCTTTTCCAAATCCAGCGTATCCGGCGTGCGTGTGTCTGCTTGGCGGTCCCGACAACAAAAATAGACCTGAAAATTGCAAAACATGCGCGGAGTGGTTTCGAGCCGCCATTCCACGTAGCGCCGGAAGTCGAGCGCCTTGGCCTGGTCCGATCCCGGGTTTCGCTCCGACTGCAGCCGCTCGAAACAATAGATGGAGCGGATGCGAGCGATCGGGTCCCGGATGAGAATGCTGGTGAGGACGTCGCGCTGCGCGATCCGTGGCGGCGGGGGAGCTGCATGGTGGCTGCTAATGGCCCTTATCTTGGTGTTCTTCAACGCGCATCTGGCGACGTCGCGGCGGGAGATAAAACCGTCGTGAAATGGCTGATCTAAAAGCTGCAAGCCTGGCCCGAAAGCTTGCTGCAAGGCCCACTCGAAGGACGTCCCTGCGTTTTTGAAAATATGATAGTGAATCAAAAGTGGCATTTTGCGGCGAACAGGCCGGCGGGATTCGCGGAGCTTTCGCGACCGCCCTAAACTGCGTTGGCGCAGAGTCGCTCGAAAGGCGGCCCCGGGAGATTCCAGCCGGTAAAGCATGACAATCAATGCTCGGGTCGCAGCATGAAAATACGTCACGGCATCGCGGCCCGCAGTCGCCATGTGCGATACGACTTGTGAGAGGTTGCTGTGAAGCATGATGGCGCTAGTACGAGGGAACAGACGTCAATGCGCCACTCTTTTGACCGAAAGGCGGGTTGGCGTCAACAGAGTTTTGCGGGCAACTCCAGCCGGCTGGTCTTGCGAACCGGAGGCCAGGTGGGAAAAGAGGCGAATCGCCAACCTCACCGCGCACCGCCACCTCCCAGCCGACCGGCTCTTGATATCATCGGACCCGAGCGCGGCTTGACAATATTAGGTCGGCCCACACGGTAAATCGCCCGCGGACACCGCGGCGCTTCCTGTGACCGCCATCGCTGCTTTTCATCGCTCATCCGTCCTCCGGAAGATCATTGTGGCGGTGACTGGCGTGATTCTGTTCGTCATCGGCCATCTCTTGGGCAACCTTCAGATTTTCCTCGGACCGGAGTGAATCAACGGTTACGCTGAGCATCTCCGGGAGCTTGGGCAGTTCCTTTGGATCATCCGCGGCCTGCTGCTCCTCGTCGTTATCCTCCACATTTACGGCACGATCCAGCTCGCGATCGAGAATCGCGGGGCGCGGCCCGAGCATTACAAACGCAGGAACACAGTCAAAGCCACCCTGGCCTCGCGCAGCATGGTCTGGAGCGGGATCACATGTCGCAGGGATTCGGGCCGCCGCTGTTCTCTCTTCGCATTTATCTGCGGTGGCCGTTTTTGTGGCGCTTCTTCGGTAAACAATTTCTGGTTATCGCCCGCAAGCCCGCATGAAGGGGGCACTTTTTCAAATCCACGCGGTCTGATGTCATCCAAGCTGGTTGTGCGGAATCCTGGGGCGCTGGATCGCTTCGCGGCCGTCTCGTCCAACCGTGATTCCAGTCAATGCCGTGGACGCAGAATTGCTAAGATGGTTCCCAAGGCGGCCGGACCTTTATCCCGTCCGCCTTAACCGGCAGAGCGACATCGAGGAAAATGTTGTAAGCACGAATGTCTACATTCTGTTGGATCACGGTTTCAAGATCTCCTTCGATCAGTAGCTGTTTCTCACCAGGGCGATAGAGCATTTTCGAACGCGAAGTGTCAAAGTCGGGCGAGAGATAGCCAAAATATTCGCGCAGTTCGCCGAGGGTAAATTCTTTCCAGTGATGGCCGTGGGTTCCGACAGACATGATTTCTGACACAGCCAGACCGATGCACTCACCTCTCATCATCCGTTCGATCCGCCGCTTTAGCGACCGATGGTAAAATGCATTGGGCGTGGTAATGATGATGTGCCCACCAGGTTTGAGCGCTCGATACACGTGCTTCCAGAAGGGGATCGGATTGAACGCCAAATGTTCGATGACTTCGCAGAAAAGGACAATGTCAACGCTGTCGTCGGGAAGATGCACAAGGCTGTCCCCTTTTTCCATGCGAGTAGTGAGACGGATCTCCGCGCCCATCTTCTTGGCCGCCTCCCGGACCGCGGACCTCTCCAAAGTATCGACCGCATCTGTCACAATCAAGTGGTGCCCGCGATTGGCATAGAAGAACGCGTTGTGAAGCCAGTGAGCGCCGACATCGAGAATTTTGAGTCGGATGCCAGCAGGCACGTCAGCCAGTGCGAACTCGCGCGTAGCTTTAAAGCGATCGAAGTGCGAGCGGAGGTAGTTTGTGTCGGTCGGACCAAACTGAGCGAACCAGGAAATGGCTCCTTCCAAGCTTTCGTCTTGGCTCAGCGTGAATTGAGTAATTCGGTCCGATGAGTCCGTCACTCCCAATAGTATGAGCGCCTCGGCAGCCAATCCATCAATACTTCGCACGTTGCTACTGGAATTTGGTGGCCGCAACAATGGTCGCGACCGATTGCCGCCAGAAAACCGAGAGGTCGGCTTTCGCCACGCCGCTTCGTGCTCCCGGAAGCTTGACAGTGCATAGTCGGCCAATACCATAACGCGTCCCGCAACCGTCCCGGCGCGCACCATCTTTGTGACCAATATCGCCGCCTTTCACCGTTCTTCCGTCGGCCGGAAAATAATCGTGGCGGTGACCGGAGTGATCCTGATTCTGTTCGTCGTCGGCCATCTACTTGGCAACCTCCAGATTTTCCTCGGACCGGAGTGGATCAACGGCTACGCCGAGCACCTCCGGGAGCTTGGGCCGTTCCTCTGGATCATCCGCGGTATTCTGCTCCTCGTCGTCATTCTCCACATTTATTACACGATCCAGCTTGCCATCGAGAATCGCCGGGCGCGGCCCG
>AR_comb_assmDRAFT_10056821_pt1 | contig 12006 bp, 11 predicted proteins | sample ArasoioldDNA_FD_10543 | JGI IMG/M metagenome (IMG submission 10543) | reverse complement strand
GCCATGACCATGTCGAATTCCCGTCGCGCGGCATCACGGCACAGCTTGTCGAACGCTGGTCGCTTGTCGCGCGCCAACTTTTCCATCTATTAATCACCTGGACTCGCCTCGGCGACGGGCTGCCCTCCATACTTCTCCATCCATTCGCTCAAACCCTGGGCACGAGCACGTAGGGCAAGCCTTGCGCTTTTGCCTCCACGATCTCGTCAAAATGAAAGGAGTATCGGCGCGCACCCCGCACCGCGAGCCTGCTCAAGCTTCACAATTCGAATCTTATTCGATCCCAATGCGATTTCACCGTTTAGTAAGCCCCTGAGGACTGCCTAGCTTATATTCGATCGCGTCAGCTACAGCTTGGCTGGCCGCCCACGTGATATCCGTATTGGATGTGGTACCTGGGCTATATGTTAAAGCGTCCACGAACTGCTGTTTTGGTGGATTCCCTGACAAAATTGCTGCAACCTGTCCGCCCATGACCTCGCCACAATGCTCCTGCGACACTCCGTAACCGCCGAGCGCGCTTGGTGCGTTGGCGCTTGTGGTGGGATATACCCAATCCGTAACCGGCCAGAAGATTGGCACCCCATTTGCGAGCCCCCATCCGTTAATGGCATCCGCTGCGCCGAAACATCGATCAACGGGAAGTACCAGTATGCCCGCATATCCGGTAGCTTTTGTCCATATCTTAGCAATTGCATCGGGGATGCTTGGTTCTTTCTTATCAACCTTTATCGTTTGAACGCTCTTCGGAAGCTTCTTCAAGGCTTCTTTCGAAGGTCCATGGTCTTCGTCGTGCAGGACATATACTGATTGTAGTGAGGGCACAGTAGCTACGAAGGCGTTGTAGCAGGCGAGTATGATTTGCACTCGTTTAGCGGAAAATCCATAAATGTTCTTCCCGTATTTCGAATAGTCGGACACGACTCCAACAATCGTCGGGACATTCTTGAGGCCCTTAGCGGCATCCAGCACCCTTGCCGACATACAAAAGACGAGGTTGGCATCTTTAATATTATCGAATGCGTAATCCTCTAATGCGTCTACCGGGCATTCCCGGTATTCAATGATATAGTCTGTGCCAATCGTTTGCCCGTTATCGGACAATCCACGGATCAACCCCTTTATATACGGCCGCACATAGGCAGGGGGCGGGCTGATGTTGATAGAGACGGCCAGTTTAACTTCACCAATTGCTACCGCGCGAATTTTCTGCGCTGCCATGACGACCTCCTTCTACTTACTTGATTGAACAGGGAATTCCTTGGATAGTTTGAGAAGTTGCACGAATTTTTGCGCTTTTACCGCGTTCTGGCAAGGCAGGCTCGCGGTGCGGACGACTGCCTGTACCCCTGGCCGCCCGAACGGCGGCGGAGGGGCTGATCGGGCCATTTTACTTTGCATTGTTCGCAGCTCAAGGGAGTCTCGCACGGGAGAGGGTCGGCGTGACCCTTATGTCAGCTCGGGGTCTTGGTCGTGTCAAAACGGTCGGACGGGAGCAACCATGCTTCGAGCCTCGACAATTGCTGGTGGAAAGGGCCTGATTGAACTCGAACCCAGGGCGACGCTGCGGCAGGAGCTGAGGCATGTTTGGCGGCTATGCCTTCATCGCTACCAGTAGCGGTCGTATTATTCGAAGGGGCAGAAGAACGACTTCCGCGATGCGGAGGCGATAGCCGAGGCGGTGCAGCGCCCGACGATGAAGTTTGTCGCAACAAAGACTGCGGAGCAGCTCGATTTGCAGGCGCTGCACCGCGTGCGCGAGCGATTTCACCGGCCAGTATGAGACGCCAGTGAGATTGCCGCCGGGCCGACTGAGACTCGCCACAAGCCCCATCCGGACGGGATCGCGGTCGCTCACGAAGACGATCGGGATGCTCGCGGTTGCAGCCTTCGCGGCCGCATCGGTGCCTGGGCCGGCTGCGATCACGGCCACGCGACGCTGGACCAGATCGGCAGCCAGCGCTGGCAGCCGACCCGAATTGATCCTCTGCATAGCGGTAGTCGATCGCCAAATTTTCGCCGTCGATGAAGCCAGTTTCCTGCAGACCCCGGCGGAACGCGGCAGCGCGTCGAGGCGTAGGCCCCCTGGCCGACCGATACAAAGACGGCACGCGCAACACAAAGAGCCTAGGAGCCGGGCGATGTCGCCATCGGTGACTTGCGTGGGGTCCTTGGCGAATGCCATGGCAGTGAATGAGTGAAGTTGCGAATGGAGCACGGCGTCCTTCTGAGCAATTTGGGCATTTGTCAAAGTCTAGCGGATTGCTCACGGTTAACTCGCAGCTTGATCGCTCCCATGCTCACTCTCTTTAAATCCGCGCACATTGAACGTTTTAACCGGTCGGTGGAGACCTTTCAAAGCCAGCTCGCCCGCAGGCTCAAGCTCGAAATAGCTTTCAACTGAACTACAAACCTTAATGTCCAGAAGAATTTGACCATCGGACGCCTGATCGCACAGGCGTGACGCAAGGTTCGCGACCGTTCCGGTCGCGGAATACTGGAACCGTCCTTCGAAGCCGATGCAGCCGAGCGTCGCATGACCGCTTGCAATTCCAATACCAAAACCAAGCTCATGGCCGAATGTCTGCCATTTTTTTACCAGCTTTGAGACCGCCTCGCGCATCTCGATCGACATTTCCACGGCTCGCTTAGACGGATCCGGACAAGGAAGCGGATCATTGAACAGGACTAGAAGCCCGTCGCCAGCGAAACGCTCAACAGTACCTTCGAACTTGTTGATCAAGGCGCCGAGAGCGGCGTGATATTCATGCAAGATAAACATGACTTCTTCGGGCTCCGCAGTTTCAGCGAAAGCCGTAAACCCCCGCAAATCGCAGAAAACGACCGTCACCTCGCGACGATGACTTTGGAGCAAACTTTCGCCTCCCGACGAAAGCACAAGCTCCGCGACCTGTGGAGGGAGAAACTGCCGCAGGCGTCCGATGCGTTCGATCTCAGCAACCTGCTTGGCAACGCGCTCTTCTAGAGTACGGTTCAAAACAGCGAGATGTTCCGCATTTGCCTGTACCTCATCGTGAAGGAATTTAATGCGAAGGGCTGAGCGAACTCGGGCGACCAATGCTGCTTGATCTATTGGCTTAACGAGATATTCGTCGGCGCCGGCATCCAGTCCGGTGACGACACTTTCTGAGGAAGCCTTCGCCGTCACCAAAATAACCGGTATGAACGGAAGGGCGGCATCGTTCTTCACTCGTCGGCAAACTTCGAGCCCGTCGATGTTTGGCATCATGATGTCGAGTAAGATTAGGTCCGGCACGGCTCGCTTCACGATCGCGAGCGCCTGCTCGCCATCAGCGGCCTGCAAGGTCTGATATCCTTGCGATATTAACCTCGTAACCAGAATGTCGCGATTGATCTCATTGTCATCAACGACAAGGATAGTACGGAGTCGGTTATCATCACGCTCACTCATGGCAAGTACTTTCGGATTACTTGCAATAGCTGACGGGGGCTGAAAGGTTTGGTAACGTAGGCGTCACAACCCGCCTCCTTCGCTTTCACGTCGTCTCCGCTTAGGGCGTAAGATGTAACCGCAATGACCGGAATGTGCCGCAGCACCGGATCCATCTTGAGTCGGCGCGTCGTCTCGTAACCATCGAGCAGAGGAAGCTGAATATCCATTAGGATCAGATCCGGCCGCTCCCGACTGGCCACGACTAGTGCCTCCTCGCCGTCCTCAGCATAAATTACGTCATACCCCGCGCTCGTGAGCAAATCGCGTAGAATGCGGCGATTATCTTCTTGATCTTCGACCACCAAAACGCGCTTGCCCATGGATAGATGGCCTAATGGTGCATCCCTACGGGAAGGGTGAAGAAGAAGGTGGACCCGCAACCGGGAGCCGATTCGATCCAGATTCGTCCGCCGTGCATCTCAACGATGCGCTTGGTGATGGTTAGCCCAAGCCCCGTCCCGCCCTTCTTTCGCGTCGACGAGCTGTCGCCCTGTTGAAATTCCTCAAATATCTTGCTCTGATCAGCGATGTTAATGCCAGGCCCTGAGTCACGAACAGCAATCGTGAAGGAGCCATTTTGAGCAGAAGCGCTGATTTCTACTTCCCCCGCATCGGTGAATTTGATCGCATTCCCGGCCAAGTTCAGGAGGGCTTGGGTGATACGGCGCTCGTCGCCCTCACCGGCGGGCAAACCTGGCTGTATATCCATCTTAAGGGCGAGTTGCTTCGCGTCAGCTAGCGATTCTACGGCGCTGATTACGCTGCTTACCACCTCGGTCATAGAATATTTCGCCACTGACAGCGTGAGTTGGCCAGCCTCGATCTTCGATAGATCGAGCACGTCATTAATGAGGCCGAGAAGGTGGCCACCGTTGCTTTGGATGCGCGCCATGACCTCGCGCATCTTATCAGGAACCGCGCCGTAAATGTCATCGAGAAGGAGTTCGGTGTAACCGATGACCGCATTCAATGGAGTACGCAATTCATGACTCATATTCGCAAGAAATTGCGACTTGTGCTGGCTGACTTGCTGAAGATCCGCGTTCTTTTGTTCTATCTCGAGGAAAAGGCGGGCATTTTCGATTGCAATGGTCGAGCCGTTGGCAAAAGAATGGAGCAGTTCGATTTCTCGGCCGGTAAAGCTACCGGCCGCCCGGCGAGCGACTACAATACCGCCGATCAGCTTTTTGCTTTGCATCGCAGGAATGGCGAGGAGTGCACGGTAACCCTCCCTTATCATCTGATCCTTGAACGCAAAATTTTCGGCCATCTTTAAATCGGCGATCTGCTCCGGCGCCCCTATCGTTGCCGCCCTGCCCATGAGGCTGTTGTGAAGTGCCGGAGGCGTTTGCTCAAGCATCTTGATGAACGCCGGTCTAACCAGATGGCCGGCGCGGAAGCGGAACACCTGAGATGCTTCGTCATACTCATAGATAAATCCAGCGTCGGACCGCGACAGGTCTGTGGCGTGGGCTACGATGGTCTGCAGGACCTTTTGCAGGTCGAGCGACGCGCTGACCGCTCGTATCGTGTCCCCGAGGCCTCGAACTTCGTTTAAGGATTGCTCCAACGCGTGGGTCCGTTCCGCTACCTTTTGTTCGAGGCCGGAATATGCGTCCTGCAGACGGTGGGCCATACGATTGAAATCTTCGGCCAATTCAGTAAATTCGTCTCCGGTATTAACGGAAAGCCGCGCCTGTAGATCGCCCGCCTCCAGACGCGCCGCCCCGCGACGTAACTCTTCGATTGGCCCAATGACTCGCCTTCCGAGCATTACGGCGGCGCCGACCGCTACGCTACCAGCGACCAACAGAATTGCGCCGGTCCGCGCGAGCGACGCGAATAGCGGTCCATAAGCCTCACTCAGCGGACGTTCAACGAAGACCGTCCACCCGACGTTCGGGATGGCCTTGTGCGAAACGAGGACAGGTTGGCCGCTGAGGTTCCTATAAAAGCTCGGACCTGTTTGTGCACCGTTCGGATTAAGGAGCGCGGCGACCTGAGGTTCATTGGAAAGATCCTTGCGCTTCAGCACCAGATGCAGATCAGGATGTGCGACCAGAGTTCCGGTCCCGCTCACGACGTAAGCGTAACCAGATTCTCCGACCTGGATATCCTGTACTATATCCCAGACATATCGAACGTTGACCTCGGCGGTCAGGACGCCAATCACTTCGTCGCGGAACGGCTCAATCGGTACGGAGATTATGATCCGAGGCTCAAAAGCGTCACTGGGAAAGATCACGGGCCCGAAGTATGTCTGTCCGGCACGCGCTGCGGTGAAGTAAGGCATCTCTGTATGATCAGCCCGCGCGTCTGGGACGGTGGGGCCGATCCGCGACAAACGGAGCTGCTCGCGTCCATCGAGGCCCACCGCGAAGACGTCACGGATTGCCGGTACGTTTTTGAGCAGAGTATTAAGCTGGGAGAGATAATCGTCTGTCACACGACCGCCAACCAACTGCCGCGGCTGGGCGGCCAAACGGACCGCTTTTGCGATCTCTTCGATGTAATCTTGAATCTTGAGCGCTCCCAACTCAGCCATTTGACCGTGCATGACCTGCAGGTTGTGATGCGTTTCCTGAAACCGAAATCCCATCTCGACAAGAACGCTAATGACCAGTGAACCGCTCACGAGCGCGGCAAAGAATAGGAAATAGCGCCGGACGAGGCGGCCCGGCCGGCCTCCAGATGTGTGGCCGTGGTGAGTATCCGGCATATGGCGCCGTTTTAACGGATTAGCGATTCGCCGACATTAAGATCATCTCCTCAAACGCCGTGTTCAGAGCCTTGCCGTTGGCCTGCTGATAAGCAATTCGAAGTCGCTCTGGGGCGCCAACTCGAATTTCAACCGCTTGAGGTTGACAAGCCTTTCCGGATATCAGCCACCGGTTCTTCCCTGCTCCACGCTATAGCACACCAGATCCGTCGAAACCGTTTTTGGCTCGAAGAGCTTCTATTTTGCGCTTTCAACATTCGACCTCAAATCCATTCCGATGTAATGAACTCACTTTAGGAGTCAGTTTTTCTACCTGTCTGCCACTCTCCATCTTCTCTACCGTATGACGCGGTCCGCCTGACGCAGCAATTCAAAAGGCGGAGAGATCCCTAGACACCCAGCGCTTCTTAGATTGATGACGAATGTCGGATCAATAGGCTCCACTGGAAGGTCGCCTGGGCTCGCCCCCCTGCTGATTTTGTCGATGTAGCCAGCGACATGCGCCCCGGCTTGGAACGCGCTCGGCCCATACGCGGCAATGGCGCCCCAATCAGCCATGTAGTCCTGCAGACCAAACGCCGGGACACGCCGCGCTAGGCTAGTCTCGAGCACCAGATCAACGTTGCTAATTATCGTCGAATCTGGAGAAATCATCATCCCAGCGCTGGGATCTGCCGGCACATTCTGCAGTACAGATTGAAGCTCTTCCCGGCTCGCGGCGGTCCAGTCGAGGACCTCTATATTTAACCGGTTCGCAGCCGCTCGAATCTCACCCATGCTCTGCTCCGACACCGTATAACCGGGCCGGCGGAGCGTGATGAGACGCCGGAGGTCGGGCTGCAATTCCTTGAACAGTTCTACCCGCTTACCGCTTCCCTGCGCCAATTGATGGCTGACGCCAGTAATGAGCCCGCCTGGCCGAGCGAGCGATTGCACAAAACCTTCTTCTACTGGTTGGCTGACCCCCGTCATGAGAATCGGAATCGGACGTTTCCGGGTCTCCTCCTGGGCGATCCCGACTGTTGCAGTGGCTATGGCAACGATTACATCCATCCGCTTAACAACGAACTCCCTCGCGAAGTCCCTGATTTGTCGAAGCGTACCCATACGCAAATCCAACGCGAAGCGACGTCCAGTTTTTCCCATATTCTCGGCTTGATCCTCCACGTATTTGAGCTTGTGCAGTCCATCGAGCAACCCCCGTACGTAGAACGGCATGGTTTCATGCCTGCGGGCTTCTGAGCCCGATCGATAATCGGATTGGCCGCAGCTCCAGACTGGCTCATAGCGAGGCCCCAGGGCCAGAACACCAATCTGGAGCGGCTTCTCCTGCGCTTGCGCGGTCAGACTGGCGGAGACCAGCAAGACCGCTGCGAACGAAAATAGGGTGCCAGGTAGCAAGCGCCGAGGTCGCCGAAAATCGCCAGAGGGACATCGCCGCATAAAGTTGTGGCGACCCGCAGCGCTATCTCCTCGGCGGCGCGCACCGTAAATTATGGCAGGTGCGTACCTCGCACCTTCCAACGGAACACGGATTAACCCCAACTTCATGCAGGGTCCCAGATTCGAGCCATGATTCGGTCGGCGACGTCCTGCAAGCGCGATGTAGTGCCGAACACATCCATATTACTAGATGTACTTGTTCTCTTGAAGCACTTCAGGGCCGTCCCCTCACATAAGCCGGCTACTCCGACCGAGGTGCGCGGGTGTCGTCTACGATGTTGCCGCCTGCGCCTCGCTCAGCTGCTTCTTCAGCCGCCATTCCGAGGACAAGCGGACGCGTCTGACAGGGCGTTTTCGTACGACCAAGACCCAAAGTGGCTCTCGGGTCACCGAGGCGCGTGTATAGCGCTGACCTCCCCCAATTGGGGGTACTCGGGGCTTGCCGCAGCGCCATCAGCCACAAGACCGACCGCAGCGACAACGCACTCCGGCGCGGTTGAGCACGACCAAGGGGCGAGCACCGTGATGTCCTCGTTTGAGGCACCGGCCGAGGTTCGAAACTTGCCGCTAGGTCAGGTGGCATCCATCGGTCCGAAAGAACGTGTGCACATGCCGCTGTCGGGTGTGGCATGCGCGACGAGGCGGATGCACTCTCGAAGGGCACCGGCAAAGTGCGCTTGCTTCGATCGGAAATTCTAGACAGGCATGCAGGCACCTGTAGCGCGTTACGGCCGCCCCTCACGGCGAGTCTCTATGAACCGGCACTGGCAGACCATGGGCTACGCCCACCTTGTCGTGGAAGCCAGCCGCCGGTCCTTGGGACGAACCTGAATTGTTCTGAATCGGGGTCCCTGCCGTAATCGAGAAGGAACTCGTCACTGCCGGCGTGATCCCGAACCTAAGAACGCCACCGGTCGATCACGCCGCGCCTTTGACGAATCGTTCGGCAGCAGCCTGCACCTTCTTCCTCCGCAGGTTTATCGGGGTCTCCCCCCCAGATGGGGTGCCACGCTACTGCATGTCTGGTTTGCGAGGCCAGTGTGAAATAGCTCACACACCAGGGAAGTTGGGCGTTGTGTAATGCTGCACGCCCCAAAAAATATGGTCGGTGGAGGAAATTATGTTCGATCCAGCATCGATCCAATGCTGTGATTTTTGTGAAACCGGCCGGGTCACCAAGCACCACACACCGGTCTCATTCCGTCAGTGGAGTGACAAGGGCTACATTTTCTGTCAGGCCGAAATCCCCATTGGGATCTGCAATCGATGTGGCTCAAAGCATTGGAACCAAGACGCAGAGACTATTGTTGAATACGCCTTTCAGCAGAGCTATCGCCAGAAGTCCCTGAACCGATCCGGTGCGAGCTCGGTGTAACGCACCGTATGCTGGATGTTCTTGTGCCTCAGCCAAGCCTGCAGGGCGCGGGTGTCATGACCGGCATTGGCCAAGGCAAAGCCGCAGCCATGCCGCAGCATGTGCGGATGGATAGGAAACGCCATTTTGGCGCGAGCCCCGATCCGGCCAAATAGCGCATGGAAGGCTTTGGGAGTCATCGGCCCGCCCCGCTCGGTCATGACGACATGCGAGGATGGTCCCTGTTCGCGCTGCAGTCGCCGCAGAGCGCCTACCTCGTCACCCTGCATTGGGTGAACGCTCGGCGACCCGTTCTTGGCCCGACGACTCCGTTCTCCAGCACGTCGTAGTCGTCGTCGCGCCACTGCCGGACGAGCGAGAAGGCATTCGCGCGTTTGAGTATGGGCGGGGTCATGGGCTTAGCGATAAACCGGATGAGCAACGCGCAGGAGTAATCGCAGCGCCATTCGGGTTATCCGGAGGATGTCAGAGCAGCGGAACCGCGGCTGGCTCCCCGAGCGGCGCAAAAGTCATTCATCATCACTCTCCAGAGCGTCTTGGCTGACGTCGTTTTGATGATGTCGGCGAGCGCGCTGTACTCGACGTTGGCGTTTGCGTGCCGAAGGGCAGACGACCGGGCTTTCTGTAGATCGATTCGCGCGAGGGGCACGGTCACGTACGGCTGGCGCGCTTGCGAGGCTGTACGAGAGCAGGTTCTGTGCCTCGGCCACAAGCGATTCGACTAGTGCCGCAGCGGGCATCGCGCGCGTCAGCATCACACCTTGACCTGCCCACATCGGGAGGAACTCTGCGTTGTCGATCGCGGATGCGGCTTTGCGAAGATTGCGAGTCATCGAGTGCTGCTCAGGGAACGCGAGACGATGGCCACGGTGCTGCTCAAGGAGATTGACAAGTCGGTTTCGGAGCAGGCGAGCCGCTCTCCCGGAAACCACATCAGTGAGAATTGCATCGCCTGGCGCTGCGGACAGGAGTCGCCGGACGTAGGCGGGATTCGCCCCCGTCTCGGGGCACGGGACAAATGCCGTGCCCATCTGTACGCCGCTTGCGCCGAGCATCAGCGCGGCTGCAATTCCGCGGCCATCCATGATGCCTCCTGCCGCAATCACCGGAACCGACACGGCATCGACAATTTGCGGTACCAGCGCGATCGTACCGATCTGGGACTGTTCGACCGGCGCAGCAAATGTTCCGCGATGTCCGCCCGCTTCGGCCCCCTGCGCAATGATGGCATCGACACCCGCGGACGCGAGGTGGCGTGCCTCCCCAACTGTCGTCGCCGTCGCGATGACGCGTGTACCGTTGGCCTTGAGCGCCCGCATTACGCTAGCGTCCGGAGCACCGAAGTGGCTAGAGAGCACGGGCACATACTCCTCAAGCACGACTGCGACCTGGCTATCGAACTTTCCGAATAGGTCGACCGGATTAGGGACTTCGCCCGCATGCAGCTCCGCGTGTACCGGAGCCAGCGCCGTCTTGAGTGCGGCCTCGTGCTCAACAACAGGAACATAGGGTTCGGTGCGATCGAGATAGAGGTTGATGATAAAGGGCTTGTCGGTCATGTGACGGATAGCACGGATGACCTCGCGCAATTCGTCCGGGCTCGAGTCGGTGCCACCAAAACCACCAAGGGCGCCGGCGTTGGAAACCGCTGCGGCAAGCGCGGCAGTGGATGCACCTGCCATGGGCGCCTGAATAATTGGATGCGCGATCCCAAGCAGATCGATGAGCGCTTGCCTTGGCCACGGCATGGCTTTGATAATGCCTCAGGCCGACCAAGGCAAAAGCGCGAGCTTTCCGACAACCTCTGCGCGCGCCATCATGCGATGGGCCTCGCGGGCCTGATTTAGAGGCAGAGCCTTGTAAAGCGTCGAGCGGATCTTCCTCAGTTTCAGGAGATCAAGTCCAAACTTCAGTTCGGCCATGCTGCCCATCCAGGAGCCTACGATCCTCCGCTCGTTGCGGAAAAAGGGATAGAGATGCGGGATCGTCGCTTCAGTTCCGCCGCTCAGTCCGAAGTTCACGACGGTGCCGCGTGGCTTCAGGCACTCGAGATTAGCTGCCATCGTCGTCCCGCCGACCGGATCGATGACGACATCGATTCCATTCCGCCCGGCCCAGCCGCGGACAGTCGCGCTCACATCGGTCTCTCGATAGCGAACGACCTCATCGGCGCCAACAGAGCGCGCAAGAGCGGCTTTCTCATCCGTACTGACGGTCGTGATCACGTCGGCGCCAAGGGCCTTGGCGACCTGGATTGCCATACTGCCGCTTCCAGAAGCTCCGGCCTGCACCAGCACACGGCTTCCTAGACCGACGCCCCCGAGGGTCTTGACCGCATGCACTGCCGTGACGAGCACGAGCGGCATGGTGGCGAGCTCTTCCGTGGCAAGGTCAGTTTCGTCCCGGATGACCCAACGCGCCGGTACCTCCATGTACTGGGCATAGCCGCCCCATCCGTACGTCCCGGTTGGAAAGTAGCTCGGCGCCTCGTTTTCCGGTCTGACGTCCCACTCCGCCGGATCGGACGGAAACCCCGGGGCCACGATGACCCGATCTCCGAGGGTAAGAGCCTTGATCCCGTCTCCAAGCTTTGCGATGTAGCCGACAACGTCCGAGCCGACCACATGCGGAAGCGGAATCGACCGACTGACGGCGCCTGAACGCACCAGCGTGTCATAGTAGTTGGTACCGACGGCCTCGACCTTGATAAGCACGTGACCTGCCTTAGGGGAAGGCGTCGGGACCTCACCGAAGTTCAGAACATCGATATCGCCAAAATCGGCAACCGTGACGGCCTGCATTGGTGATCTCCTGCGTAGCTGCGGGGGATCACATAGCTGCACATCCGATATTGCTCCAATCGCAACATTATGGTTCTGATATTGCAATGTACGATATCAAGAAGATTGATCTCAACCTGTTGGTAGTGCTCGATGCACTGCTCGATGAGCGCAACGTCACGCGAGCAGCCGCGCGGCTGGGCTACACACAGCC
>AR_comb_assmDRAFT_10272109_pt1 | contig 12008 bp, 13 predicted proteins | sample ArasoioldDNA_FD_10543 | JGI IMG/M metagenome (IMG submission 10543) | reverse complement strand
CGTTAGTCGGGAGTCGATAGTCGCGTCTATCGATTCGACGAGACCGCACGGGACGTCGGCCCGTGTCGACGCCGCGGGAAACCTCCACTCCGGGACGTGTCGGTGAGATGCGCAGCTCCATGAGCTGCGCGGATTTCTGGCCCTGCGTGTCGGTTTCCCGACTTCGTTCGCGACGCGGCGCTCCAACGGACCGCACGTCCCCGCACGGTCCTCGTCGAATCAAGGCGCCGCGCTCGATTGCGTCGTGTCGATGCAGCGACGCCGCCGACTCCGTTGGGAGGTCGCCGTCGCGTTATACGACCGCGCGAGAAGACTCGGAGCTCCAGGCCAGCTCACGGAGCTGGCCGGCCAGCGGCACTCGCGTGCTCGCAGCGCGGTCCGGCGACCGGACACGGAGTCGGCGGCGACGCTGTGTCGGCACGGCGCAACTTGAGCCGGCGCAAGAAGAAAGCGAGTCTCGTCAGAGATACTTGAGTATGCCGGCGAGCGCCTGGTAGATGACTTCGGCGAGGTTGCGGACGAGCGGCGAGATCTCGCCGCCGTTGACCGCGTTGGCGACGGTCACGGGGTTGGTGAGAAACAGCCAGATCGTCGCCGCGGCGAGCGCGACGCTCACGATGGCCACGCACGTGAACAGGCTGACGCTGAGGCCCTGAAGTCGCATCACACCTCGAGCACGATCTTGCCAAACTGCCCCGCCGCTTCGAGCCGTTGCTGCGCGGTGGCAGCCTCTGCCAGTGGATACGCCCGATCGATCACCGGCGACAGCTGACCGGCGAAGAAATATCGGGCGGCCTGGAGCAGCTCGCCCTTGCGGCCCATGTAGGAACCCAGGATCGACAGCTGCTTCGCAAAGAGCGCCGTCAAATCGAGACCACCCTTGCCGCCCGTCGTCGCGCCGCAGGTGACGAGCCGGCCGCCGCGGGCGAGCGAACGGACGCTGCGGGACCAGGTCGCCTCGCCAACATGTTCTATGACGACGTCGACGCCGCGCTTGTTCGTCAGGCGCTTGATTTCCTCGGCGATGTCCTGCTTATGGTGGTGGATGGCGTACACGGCCCCGAGCGCTCGCGCCCGCTCCAGCTTGTCTTCCGAGCCGGCAGTCGCGAAGACCCGGGCGCCGTGGAGCCGCGCGATCTGTATCGCGGCCTGCCCGACGCCGCTCCCCGCCGCCAGCACCAGGACGTCCTCGCCACTCGCGACGCGCGCCCTCGTCACGAGCATGTGCCAGGCCGTGACGAACGTCAAAGGGAAAGCGGCGGCGCGAATGAAATCGATCTCGTCGGGAATCGCCACGAGATTCTGCACCGGCACCTTGACATACTCCGCGTAGCCGCCCTGGTGGTTCCGATATCCGAGCACTTCGTACTGGGGACACTCGTTGTCGGAGCCCGATAGGCACGCCGCGCATCGCCCGCAGCTGATGCCTGGCTGCAACATGACGCGACGTCCGAGCGGCACCTGGCTGGCGGCTGCCGCGACGACCTCACCGGCGACGTCGCTGCCCGAAATGTGAGGAAGCGGAATCGGAACGTGCGGCAGCCCGCGGCGTTCCCACAGGTCGAGGTGGTTGAGCGCGCAGGCGCGCACGCGGACGAGCGCTTCGCCCGGCGCGATATCGGGATCCGGCGCATCCTCGTAGTGCAATACGTCCGTGCCACCATGCGAATGAAACCGGACGGCCTTCATGAGTGTGTTCGACGGTCCGCGAGGCGACCACGCCCGAGTCTATCAAAAGGCGTCAGGGGCCATGATCTGCGCCGCGCCGAGGCCGAGGCGCGGAAGCTCGTCGGTGAAGATCGACGGGTCGCCGACGATGACGGTCGTCAGCCTTGCGGGATCGACGTGCGCAGCCATGACGCGTGACACGTCGTCGCGTGTCACCGCTTCGATGCGCGACACGTACTGCGCGTAGTAGTCGTCGGGCAGGTCGTACAGCGCGAGCTGCATGACCGCACGGCCGATTTGATCCGCGGTCTCGAAGTTGCGGGCATATCCGCGGGTCAAGGCGGCGATCCCGAACGACAGTTCCTCCTGAGTGACGGGACGTGGTCCGCGAATGCCCGCGACTTCCGCAAGCGATTCCTCGATGGCGCGCGCCGTGGCAGCCGACTGCACGCTGGCCTGCAGGACGAACGGCCCACGCCGGCGCCGGAATTCGAACGCGGTCCTCGCGCCGTACGTGAATCCCTTGTCCTCGCGCAGATTCAGGTTGACGCGGCTCACGAACTGCCCGCCGAGAATCGCGTTCGCAAGCGACAGCGCGTGATAGTCCGGCGACGACCGCTCGACAGCCACGTGACCGATCCGAAGCTCGGATTGCGGTGCGCCGGGCCTCGGCACAACCGCGAGCCTGACGAGAGTGTCGGCCGCCGGCGCGGACGGAATCGTGGGCGACCTTTCCGGAGCTGTCCAGCCTGTGAAGACATCCTCGGCGAGGCGCACGTTGGCCGCGTGTTCGCAGTCGCCGACGGCGATGAGCGTCGCGGACGCAGGCCCGATTTCCCGCTGATGAAACGCCCGCACGTCGTCGATCGAGAGCGCGCTCAACGTGGACTCGCTACCAATCGGCGAGTGGCCGTACGGGTCGGCGCCGTACAGCAGCTTGAGGAACACGCGGTCAGCGACGGCTGCGGGCGAGTCCTTGAGCTGCTTCAGGCGATGGAGGCGCAGCTGGCGGACTCGCGCGAAGTCGAATTCGCGCAGCGCCGGCCGCGCCACGATGTCGGCGACAATGCCAAGCGCGCGCGGTGCCACGCGGCTGAGCGATGTCACGCTGACCGCGGTCGCGTCCGATCCGATGTCAGTGTCGAACTGCGCGCCGATGAGCGCCAGCGCTTGGTGCATCTGGATCGCCGACCGATCGCCGCTCCCCTCGTCCAGCATGTCGGCTGTCAGCGCGGCGAGGCCGTCCTGGCCTGCCGGGTCCGCAGACGCGCCACAATCGATCAGCAGGATGAACGACACGACTGGAATCTGGGTGTGGCGGACAGTCCAGACACGCAGGCCATTCGCCAACCGCGATTTCTCGATGGCCGGCAGCGCGAACGAACGCGACGGCCCGGGATCGGGCAGCTTCGACCGGTCGATCGCCAGCGCTCGCGCCATCAGGACACCTCGACGGCTGCCGAGCCGCCGGCACCGAGATCGAGGCGGCCGCGCGGCACGATGCTCATCGTCACGCGGGCGGCGGGATCCAGGTAGCGCTGCACCGTTCGCCGCATCGACTCTGGCGTCACGCCGCGATAGCGCGCAAGGTCTCGTTCGAAATACGACGGATCGCCGACAAAGACGTTGTAGGCGTTGAGCTGGTCCGACTTGCCGCCGAAGCCGCCCACCGTCTGCAGCCGGAAGATGAACTGCGACTCGGCCTGCGCGCGGCCACGCTCCATTTCGTCGTCGGTCGGACCGTCGGCTGCCAGCCGCGCGACCTCGTCGAGCACGACGGTCTCGATCTCGCGCAGCGTGTGGCCGGGTGCGGCGGTCGCGACGACCTGCGTGTAGCCAGCGATCTCTCGCGAATTTTGCGATGCGAAGACGTCCGTGGCGACGCGTTCGTCGAAGACGAGCCGTTTGTAGAGCCGCGAGGTCTTGCCGTTGGCCAGCAGGTCGTTCGCCAGGTCGAGCTCCGCGTCACCGTCAGCAAACATCGCGGGCGTCAGCCAGGCGATATAGAGCCTCGGAAGCTCCACGCGATCCTCGATGTGGACGCGGATGTCGCGCGCGAGCGCCGCGTCCGCGCGCACGTTGTCGACGCGCGCGCCGGTCTTGATCTCACCGAAGTACCGGTCGACCAGCTCGAGCGCTTCTCCCGAATCGATGTCGCCGGCCACAGCGATCGACGCGTTTGCCGGATGGTAATAACGTTCGAAGAACGCGCGCACGTCGTCGAGCTTCGCGTCGCGGACGTCCGCGATCTCGCCGATCGTCGTCCAGTGGTACGGGTGATCCGGCGGGAAGAGCGCGGCCAGCATCGCCATCGGCGCGAGGCCGTACGGCCGGTTCTCGTAGTTCTGCCGGCGCTCGTTCAGCACGACGTCGCGCTGGTTGGTGAACTTGGCCTCCGTCAGCGCGGGCAGGAGGTATCCCATGCGATCGGATTCCATCCACAACGCGAGCTCGAGCGCGTTCGACGGAACCACTTCCCAGTAATTGGTCCGGTCGGCGTTCGTTGATCCGTTGAGCGTCCCGCCGGCGCCCTGCAGCGGCTGAAAGTACCCGTGGTCGTGATGCTGCGATCCCTCGAACATGAGGTGCTCGAAGAGGTGCGCGAACCCGGTGCGACCCGGCTGCTCGTTCTTGGAGCCGACGTGGTACCAGATGTTGACGGCGACGATGGGACAGGCGCGATCTTCGTGCAGAAGGACGTCGAGGCCGTTTGCAAGCGTATGCTTGCTGAAGGCGAGCGTCACCGGAAATTACCGCAGGTTGGCATCTCCTTGCCGTAGTACGGGTTCGCGAGCGTGTCGCCTTTCTGCATCCAGGGCTTGTTGACCATCGGGCACCACGCGACGCGGACGCCTTCGCCCCCCGTGAGCTTCAGGCCGGTCATGTAGGTGTCGAGGGCCTCGCTGAGCACGCCGAACTTCTCGCGCACCCTGGCGATGTCGGGCGGTTCGGTCTCCGCGGCCGCGGCCAGCTGCAGGGCCGCCTGATCGATCTTCACCGCGGGCGCCCCGAGCGCCGTCGCCGCGGTCACGATGTTGCCGGCGTTCATCTTCACGTTCTGAGTGCTGTCGTCGGAGAGCGCATCCTGAATGGCGAGGTACGGTTCCATGATCGACGCGGGCATTGCGCTGCCGCCCGCCGGTGTCGTGCCCACCGCCGGGGCGCATCCCATTGCGGCCACGAGCGCACCAAGCACCGCTGTGCAGCACATCGAGCGAAATGTCGTCATCGCACCACCGTCAAAGGAATGGTTGGCCGGTTGTAGCTCGCAATCGACACCTGCGCGGCCGTTCGTTCGGCCGCTGCCATGAACGCCCGCGCCGCGGGCGAATCCGGTTCGCTGATCATCAACGGCACGCCGGCGTCGCCGCCTTCCCGGATCGGCTGGTAGATCGGAATCCGGCCGATGAACGGCGTTCCGAGATCCGCGGCCATGCGCTCGCCGCCGCCGTTGCCGAAGATGTCGGACTCGTGGCTGCAGCTCGGACACACAAAATAGCTCATGTTCTCGATGACACCGAGCGTCGGGATGTTCAGCTTCTTGTACATCGCGACCGCGCGTCGGCTGTCGGCCAGCGACACCTGCTGCGGCGTCGTGACGACGATCGCGCCGGCAACCGGAACGGTCTGGCTCAGACTGAGCGCAATGTCGCCGGTGCCCGGCGGCAGATCGATGACGAGGTAGTCGAGCGCAGACCAGCGTACTTCGCGGAAGAACTGCTGCAACGCGCCGTGCAGCATCGGTCCGCGCCAGATGATCGGCGCATCATCCGTCGTCAGGAAGCCCATCGAGATGACCTGGAGTCCGTACTTCTCCGCGGGCACGATCTTCTGACCGTCGGTGACGAGCTGCGTTTTCAGCCCGAGCATGATCGGGACGTTCGGTCCGTAAATGTCGCCGTCGATGATGCCGACCTTGCTGCCGCACTTCGCGAGCGCGACCGCGAGATTTACCGACACCGTCGTTTTGCCGACGCCGCCCTTGCCCGCGCCCACGGCGATGATGTTCTTCACGCCGGGAAGCGACTGGCGCGGTCCGTCACTGCCGACCGCTTCTCGGACGCGCGCACTCATCGTCACGTCGACCGTGGCCACGCCGGCGAGCTCCATCACGGCCGCGCGCGCCTGATCGCGCATCTGATCCTTTACCGGGCACGCCGGCGTCGTCAGTTCGATCGTGAACGAGACGCGCGATCCGTCGACCTTCAGATCCTTGATGAACCCGAGGCTGACAATGTCCCGATGAAGATCGGGGTCGCGGACGACCTTCAGCGCCTCGAGAACGGCGCTCTGTTCGACTTGCATATCCTCAAGAATATCGTACACTCGCCGCGCATGCCGGAATCGACGGTTTCTCCGAACCGCACGATGATGATCGTGCTGGCGTATCTCTGGGTGCTGGCCTTCATTCCGCTGCTCGTCGAGAAACAGGATACCGAGGTGCAATGGCACGCCAAGCACGGCATTGTGCTGATGGCGGCGGAGCTCGTGCTCATCATCGCCTACATCCTGATGACGAGCATCATCAGCCTCGCGACGTTCGGCCTCGGCTGCGTCCTCGTCCTGCTGCTCATCTTCGGATGGATCGGAATTCTCGCCCTGCATGTGGCGGCGATTCTGAAGGGCGTGAATGGCACGCGGCTCGTCATCCCTGGAATCAGCGAATACGCGGACCGCTTCTAGAGTTCTGGCCTCGGTCGCCCTTGTGGCAATCATCGTAGTGGTTGCCAACGCACAGCCGATTGCAATCGCCGGCATCCATTTCTATCAGCGGACGCTGTCGCCGCTCGCCGCTCGTGCGGGCGTGCGTTGCCGCTTCACGCCAACCTGCAGCCGCTACGCCGAGGTCGTCATCACACACGACGGAATCGTCCGCGGCGGATGGCGCGCGATGCGACGCGTGGCGCGCTGCGGGCCTTGGACTGAACCCGGAACGGTGGACCTGCCATAGGGCTTAGGGCGAAGGGCTCAGGGATTAGAAAGGGCTGAGGGACTAGGGCTAAGCGTACTCCGCAGGCGCGAGTGGCCGCTGAGAACTCTCAGGGTCTCAACTCTCAACGCTCAGGAATTCCTGAGACTTGAGGTTTGAGAGTTGAGCGTTGCGCCCTTCACAAACAGGCTCCTGCCGTGTTCGCCAAGCAGGAGCCACAACGTGTAGATGCCGAGCGCCGTGCCGTACGGCAGCAACACGAGATCCACTGAGCCGAGCGTCAGAGCCATGATGCGCGCCCACGGCCGGTGACGGCGGAGCGGCACGCCGACGACGATGTGTGCGGCGCCCCAGAGAATCGCAACGACCGCGAGCGTGGTGAACAGCGCAGCGGTGAGGCTGGCCGCGACCTGGCTGCTCTCGCCTCCGCGCCCGGCGGACGTGATCAACGCGAACGCCCCGACGCCCAGCGCCAGCGTCGATACGCCCACCAGCGTCGTCAGCAGACCCCAGACGACGAAGAGCACGCCGAGGAAATCGACCTGCGCGGTCATTAGATCTGATTCTGGACCCGCCGCGTCGCGATCAGCACGACGGAATTGATCGCGACCAGCACGACCGTCCACAGCATGACTACCGTCGCGCTCGCCGACGTCCGCAGGGACGGCAGAATCCGATCGCTCGCACCAAACCAGCTGAGCAGCCGGTCGAGCACCGCGTTGTGTCCGTTGCCCTGAGGCCACAGGTCGCGCGTGTGCTGCCAGCCGTCCGCGGAGACGAACACCTGCGGGACGAGCAGAGCGAGCGACGCGTAGCGAAACGGCCGATGCTTCATCGCCACGCCGCCAACAAGACACAGAATCGGCACGGTTGGCATCAGGAAGCGCGCCGCCGGCGAAAACCCGCCCCACCATTGCAAGTGGGCCGCAGACAGCAGGTACAGCGAGGCACAGGCGGCGAGCCACGGCAGATACCGTCGACCAGCCAGGATCCACGCGGCCACGGCGACAGCATAAATCGGCGCCCAGGCAAGCAAACCGCTTTCACGATCGATGAGCAGACCGGCGAATCCGTGCGTAAACGCGTCGCGGGAAAAAAGGGATCCTTCGAGGGCCAGCGGCCCTGCGAGGTTGCCCCAGTAGTGCCAGGTCCAGGCTGCGAGGGCGGCCTGCGGCGCTGCGAACAGGACGGCGGCAATCGCACGCTCGCCCACGGTCATGTCCGACCACCACCCGCGCCGTTCCCGCAATACGGCAATGGCAAGAAGAGCGCCGTAGAGCACAAGCTTGCGGTGAAACCATGGCAGCAAACCGAGGAAAAGCGCCAGCGCGAACAGGCGTCCGCGGCGAGGCGAGCTCGCGCCCGCAAACGCGAGATGGATCGCGGCGGCGGTGGTCAGGAGCGCCGGGATCTCCGGAAAGACCACGAAGCTGTTCGACAGTACCGGCGGCGACAGCCATGCCGCGATCGTAATCGCTGACGCCATCGCGGCATCGGTGCCGTTGGCGACGAGCGCCGATCGCGTCAGCGCCGCCGCTGCCGCGACGACACCGATCATCACAATCGATATCAGCGAGTACGCGAACAGCCCGCGCGTCATGCGAAACCGTTTCAGAACGGATTCTGACGTCACGTTCGACACAGCCGTCGCCGCGGAATACACGGGCAGCAGCACGACGGGCAGACCGATGTCGTGGACCGGGAAAAACCGTCCGTCGCGGTTGGGACGAATGTGCTGCTCGGGGAGGACACCAGCGGCGCCGAACTTCTCGCCGTCGTTCTGCGCGTAGTTGTTGCGAAGGTCGAGGTCGCCGTCGGCCCGCAGGCTTTCGGAGACCATCAAATAGTGCGGCTCGTCGCCGGCCACCGAGTATTTGCCGTGCGTGGTCAGCGTCCAGCAGACCACGAACACAATTGTCGGCGTCCACCAACGGGATGTCACGCGCGCTCATTCTACGCGCGCCGGCGATTTCTAATTTCTACTGCTGATTCTTGATTCTAGAAGGCTGCCGGCCGGACGACGACGCGGACCTCGATCCGCATCGATGGCGCGTCGGGTGGTGTTACGCGAAACCGCAGGCGCGCGCCGTCCGCGACGCCTGGCGGGATTGGAACGCGGACGACGTGATCCGTGATCGAGTCACCGGTGCCGACGCATCCGCCGCAGCGTTCCGCCCAGCTCTCGCCGCGGCCGCCACACACCGGACAGGTCGCGCGGACCTTGAGGTCGATCGGCACGACGTGCCCTTTCCATGCCTCGAATTTCGACACGGACACTTCCGCCGAGTGAAGCTCGACCCGGGTGGACTCCCCGAGAAACCGATCCCGGATGCGGTCGACGACCGTTCCGACTGAAGGAAAGTCGATCGCGATCTCGTCGGCAAAACATTCGTGCGGCATCGAAGTCAACTAACGATAGGAGCGGGCCCCGGGCTTGTCAAGGCACGCACAACCTGTTACCGTCGCTACACTTAACAAGAATCATGCCCACGAAAGACTGCCCGCTGTGCGGCGGCACGATGCGGTTGCACGAGCGGAAAAACATCGTACAGGTACCCGGCAATCCAAATGCCACCACGCATCGCGAGCGCGAGTGGGTCTGCCCTGATTGCGAGTACTTCGAGGAAGCGGAGGAAAAAGACTGACCCGGCGGAGATCGGCGCGTTACCGCGCGCCGATCGTCAGCAGTACTTCCTTGCGGAGCGTGTCTTCGAACTCAGCAAACTTCAATTCCGTCTCGCACTCGTCGCACAAGACTTCAAACACCGCTGGCCGGCTTTCTTCGGTCACTTCCACGCGTCCACCGTCGACGCTTACAACGTGCATCTGCAAGGTCTTGACCTGGAAGTTCCGGTCATTACCGCAGTTAGGACAGGTCAACGTCACGAATGACTCCTTCGACATTTTGATTCTATGTAATGGTCGGGCCCTGCGCAATGCAAATATGGCCGGAATCTGCTAGATTTGCGCGAAATGACCGCTGGATCGTTCCAAATTCACAGTGAAGCCCGGGGACCGCATTGGATTGCGTGGGTTAGCCGGGACGGGTCGAATAAGCCCGACTGTTCCGTGGTTCTCGTAGCCGCGACCAAGGAAGAGGCCGAAAGGCGCGCCGAAGCCTGGGGCCGGAAGGCGCTCGGCTAACGCCTCGCACTCCCTCCGACGGAAGCCGGTGGCGCGCGAGGCTTCAGCCGAGCGGTCCGAAATCATCCAAAAACTGGACTCCCGATGACGACGGCGTCAGCTTCCTGGGCTCCGCGGACGCTTCGGGCTGGACGATTTGATGGCGCTGACCGCTCGGTCCGCTCCAGGACGTCTCCTCCCCCGCCGCCGCCCTCACAAACAGGCTTCTGACCTCCTCCGGCAGCACGTCCGCAAGGCTTCCCCGTCCGGCTCGAAATTTCCCGTCGGGAACGCTCGCCGACAGATACAGCCGATCGCGTGCGCGGGTGAGCGCGACATAAAGGAGGCGCTTGGTCTCCTCTTTGTCCCGGGCGGAGGCATCTTCGTCCGCTTCGGACTGGTAGTCGGCAATGGCGACGGATTCTTCGCCCGGCGCTTCGCCCGACACGCGTATCGCCGGCCGCACACCGCCGGTGCCGCGTCCCATGTTGACGACGAACACGATCGGGAACTCGAGACCCTTGGCGGCATGCACCGTCATCAGGCTGACGGCGTCGACCGCGTCGATGGCCGCGTTGGATTCGTCGCCCACGGCCAACTGTTCGAGATGGTCTGCCAGGCGTGACAGCGTCGTGTAGCCGCGGTTCTCGGCCCTCCGGATCATCGACCGCAGCTTCTTCAGATTCTCGCGGGCCTGCGGCCGCCGGAACCCCCGCAGCTCATACTGATACGCCGTTTCGCGCAGGATCGCGTCGACGATCTCGGACGGCGTGTCGCGGTCGACGCGCGCGAGCCAGCCTGGAAGCGCCGAGCGAAGCAGGTCGAACACGCGCCGATCCTCGTCGTCGAAGGACGCGACCGCGGGCGGCAGCGCGTCGCTGGAGATCGCCTCGGCGACGCGCGGGCCGAGAGTCGCCACCGCGGCATCGGACAGCCGCACGAGCCGGGACCGCAGGAACGCCGACGCTCGCAGATCCGAGAGCGGGTCCGCGAGAAAACGCGCCAGCGCCACGACATCCTGGACTTCGTCCGACTCGAAGAATCCCAGGCCTTTGTAGACGTAGGTCGACACGCCCCGCTCCGAGAGCGCTGATTCGAATTCGCGGTGACTGTCGCGGGATCGGAAGAGAATCGCGACGTCGGCGGGTGCAGCCGGCCGCGCCACGCCCGTCGCGCGATCCCGCACGACCGTTCCCGACAGCAGGCTGACGATTTCGTCCGCGACACGGCTCGCGGCCTCCTGAACGGTTGCGCCAACGATCACGCCGAGCGGCGGACGACCGCCGGCGATGGCAGGCGTGAACGAATCGACGTCGGGAAAGCGATCGCGGTCGTCGTAACGGAACGCATCGCGCCGTGCTTCTCCGCTTCGCGCCACCGCCGCAAACACGTCGTTGACGAACGCAAGAATCTCGGGCCTCGATCGAAAGCTGACCGTGATCGCCTGCCGGGGGGCAGCGCCTGGCCGCAGCTCCTCGATGAACACCGCGGCGTCGTCCGCGAGCGCGACGTCGGCATCTCGGAACCCGTAGATGGACTGCTTGCGGTCGCCAACGATGAAAATCGAGGGTTGAATGGCGTCGTCCGCCGCGCCAAGACCCTCGCCCCAGGTCCGCACGAGCTGCCGCACGAGCTCCCATTGGACGCGGCTCGTATCCTGGAATTCGTCGAGCAACACGTGGCGGTAGCGCGCCTCCAGCCGCAGGCGGCTCTCGGCGAACTCGTCGAGATCCTGGAGCAGCTTCACGGCGCGCGCCAGCACGCCGGGAAAGTCGAGCAGCGCGTGCGACTCGAGCGTGCGCTCGTACTGGCCGAGCGCCACGGCAAACATTCGCCACACCCCGCGCGACATCACGACGTTCAGATCGCGTCGGAATCCGCGAATCGCGTCGGCGACGACGGGCGCGATCGCGGCCGCCGCTTGGCGATGGCGCTTCCACGCGTCGTCCGTGTCGCAGTCCTCCGACTTGAAACCCGTGCCCGCGAAGTTCTTGCCTCGCGGGTCGCCGTCCTGTGTCAGGAAATAGGCCTTCAGCCGGTCGATGACGTTTCGAAACGCCGCCTGCCCTTCGCGCCGTTCCAATCCTTCCTGACGTGAAGCCGCCAGCGTGCGGATGTCGTCCGCCAGCATCGTGAACTGCGCACGGCGGCAGGGGCCGTCCGCGAGAAACGACCGCCACCCGTACGGCACCGCTCCAAAAACGTCGGAAAGGCGCGCCGCCGCGTTGCGGCACGCGACCTCGGCGGTCAGATTCTTCGGACCGGCCGCGAGAAACCGGCGCAGAAC
>AR_comb_assmDRAFT_10042900_pt1 | contig 12008 bp, 13 predicted proteins | sample ArasoioldDNA_FD_10543 | JGI IMG/M metagenome (IMG submission 10543) | reverse complement strand
GTTCATGCGCGGGAGCAGGAAGCCGCGGAAGAGCAGCTCCTCGCCGAGCACGGTGTTGAAGAGGAACATCACCAGGATCAGTGCGTACCATCCCCAGGCACCGCTGAGGAATGCGTGGCCCGCATGTGAGCCGAGGAACGTCCCGAAGTCCCGATCGGCGGGACCGCTCACGAATGGAACGCCGTCGATGACGGCAGCCGCGAGGATCAGCGGGACGAGGATCAGCCAGATCCTGCCGCCGACCCGGCCGCTGCGCGGGCTCTTCGGCGAGCGAAGCCAGAGCGCGTCGCGCGTGGTCGACCAGCGAAGCGTGCCCTGCTCACGCCGGAGCAGTAGGGCGACAAGTGCGAACTGCCAGATCATGCCCGCGGTGAGGCACACGATCAGCGCCTTGACCATCGGCACGGTCCCCGTGCCGGCGAAGCTGTCCTTGAGGGCCGGAGCGACGAGCCAGGCCAGCGCGCCCATCGGCAGCGCTGCGGCCGCCCACACGGCGAGGATGCGCCGGACGCCGTACTGCGGGATGGCGACATCTGCGGATGCCCTGCCGGCCGTTGACGACGCTACAGGTGCGGCGGTCGATGCGAGTGACGTGTTCATCGGAGGTCTCCTTCGGTGGTTCGTGAACACGTCCGACGCTATGGGGCGGTGGGGCGGTGCGCATCGTCGGGAGGCCGGATTCCGACCTCGTCCAAAGAGATGATTCAGCCTCCTACTCGAGTAGGAGGCGGGCCGGGCGGATCTGCAGTACGTTCACCGCGTGACCCGTATCCGGAACCTGGCGTACGAGTACTGGTTCGAGCTGCTGATGGCGGTGCTCGGGATCGCCGGCATGCTCGAGCTGGTCGTCGGCCGGGATCTGCCCGGCGCACCGGCCATGTCGTTGTGGTTCTCGCTGCCCGCGGTGGCGATTCTGGTGGCGCCGCTTCTGGCACGCCGGAAGTTCCCGTTCGCCGCCCCGGTCGCCTACTGGCTGATGGCCGCGGGACTCACATATGTGAACGGCCTCCTGATCCCGTTCATCGGCAGCCTCGGCGTGGTCGGGCTGGCGGCCGCGTTTCTGCTCGGCAACCTGCGAGACGATCGGAAGGCGGGAATGGGCCTGGCGGTCGTGGTCGGGTCGATCGTGGTCGTGGTGGCGAACATCCCGGCGGCGCAATCCGCGAGCGATTTCGTCTTCATCCCGCTCCGGTTCGTGGTCGCCTGGATCGCGGGCTACGCGATGCGCGAGCGGTCACAGCAGGCCGAGGCGGCCGAGATGCGGGCGAGCCTGGCCGAGCGCGAGCGCGAGGCGGCGGAGATGCGGGCCGTGCTTGCCGAGCGGGAGCGAGAGGCGGCGGCCCGGATCGCGGTGGCCGAGGAGCGGGCGCGGATCGCCCGGGAGCTGCACGACATCGTGGCGCATGCCGTCAGCGTGATGGTGCTCCAGGTCGGCGCGGTGCGCCACAAGCTGCCGCCGACGCTGGGCGAGGACAGGGACGCCCTCGGCCGCGTCGAAGGCGCCGGCCGCACGGCGCTCGCCGAGATGCGCCGGCTGCTCGGAGCGATGCGCCGCGACGGCGACGGTGTCGAGCTGACGCCGCAGCCCGGTCTCGACGGCCTCGAGGCGCTCGCCGACGACGTGCATCGCGCGGGGCTCCCGGTGCGGCTCCACTTCGACGGCGACCGCCACCCGCTGCCCCGCGGGATCGAGCTCTCGTCGTACCGGATCGTGCAGGAGGGGCTGACGAATGCACTCAAGCACGGGCAGGCGACCCAGGCCGAGGTGACCGTCCGCTACCGCCCTCACCGCGTCGAGCTCGAGGTGCGCGACAACGGCAGGAGCGCCCTGGCGGGGGATGGACTCGGACACGGACTGGTAGGCATCCGGGAACGGGTCAAGATCTACGGTGGAGACATGTCAGCCGGCCCCGCGCCGGACGGCGGCTTCATCCTCAGCGCCCAGCTGCCCGTCGAGAACGCCGCCGTATGAGCATCCGCGTGCTCGTCGCCGACGACCAGTCGATGGTCCGCGCGGGTTTTCGCATGCTGCTCTCCGGTGAATCGGACATTGAAGTCGTTGCCGAGGCCAGCAACGGGCTCGAGGCAGTCGACAAGGCCGCTCGGTTCTCGCCGACGGTGGTGCTGATGGACATTCGCATGCCCGAGCTCGACGGACTCGAGGCGACACGCCGGATCCTCGCCGCCGACACCGGTGTGCGCATCCTCATCCTGACGACGTTCGACCTCGACGAGTACATCTACGAGGCGCTTCGCGCCGGGGCCAGCGGCTTCGTGCTCAAGGACGACCCGCCCGAGCAGCTGCTCGCAGCCATCCGCACCATCGCGTCCGGCGAAGCGCTCCTGTCACCCGCCGTCACGAAACGCGTGATCGATCAGTACACACGCACGCCGCGGCCCGCGCCACCCAAGACGCTCGACGACCTCACCGAACGCGAGCTCGAGGTCCTCCGCCTGCTGGCTCGGGGCCTGTCCAACGGCGAGATCAGCCAGAACCTCTACATCAGCGAGACCACCGTCAAGACGCACGTGACGCATATCCTCCAGAAGCTGGGGCTCCGAGATCGCGTTCAAGCCGTCGTCTTCGCCTACCAGACGGGCATCGCTCCCAACGGCGGCCCCTGAGCTGCGTCATGGAGGGCAGCCACGTGCGCCCGCCCGGGTCGAAGGAGCACCTCGTCGTCCTGGTCGGGCGCGCCGGACGCCCGCGTCGAGCCAGCGCCGGAGCCGGACGGCGTTCACGTCCAGCGTGCGGCGTCCAGGCGGCGGCGGTGTGTGCCGAGGCGGAGGGAGGCAGGTAGGCGGCACCGCGCCGGTGGGCGATGTTCGCGCCGATCCCACGACCTCCCCCGCTGACGGGCGCGATCACGCCCCCACGCTGTTCGCTGGTTGCGCGGGCCGGAGGTGCGCAAGCCGGGATGGCCACCACGCGCGGTCGCCGATGTCGAGGAGGAGGGCGGGGACGAGGACGCTTCGGACGACCAGGGTGTCGATGAGGACGCCGAGCGCGACGACCAGGCCGATCTCGGTCAGAGCGACGAGAGGGAGGACGCCCAGGACGAGGAACGTGCCGGCGAGCACCACGCCGGCGCTGGTGATCACGCCGCCCGTCACGGCCAGGCCGCGCAGCGTCGCCTCGTGCGTACCGTGGCGGGGTGCGTCTTCGCGGATGCGTGCGGTGAGGAAGATGTTGTAGTCGACGCCGAGTGCGACCAGGAACAGGAACGCGAGAAGCGGGAAGGATGGGTCAGTGCCGGGGAACCCGAACGCGAGGTCGAACAGGAGCGAGCTCAGGCCCAGCGCAGCGAGGTAGCTGACCACCACGGTCGCGATGAGGAGCAGCGGCAGGACGAGCGCGCGCAGGAGGATGACCAGGATCAGGAGCACCACGGCAAGGATGAGCGGCACCAGCAGGCGTGTGTCCCGGCTCGACGCCTGGCGCAGGTCATAGTCCTCGGCGGTTGGCCCGCCGACGGTGACCGCGCTGCCGCCGGTGGCCTGGACGGCCCGCCGCAGCGGTGAGATGGCGCCGAGCGCGGCGGTGGAGTAGGGATCGGCCGCAAGCGTGACGGAGATCTTCGTCCCGGGTGGGCCCTGCTCGGTTCGCCGTGATACCGACGCGACGCCGGGAACCCCTGCCGCTGCCCGTGCCACCGCGGCGGCGCGAGCAGTCGGGGTGATCACGACGGTGGGCGCGTTTGCGCCGGCCGGGAACGATTCGGAAACCAGCCGCTGTCCGCGGACCGATTCGGGGGTGCCGCGGAAGGAGTCGGCGGTGGTCAGGTTGGTCGAGAACGTGGCGAGTCCGGCGGTCGCACAGGCGAGCAGCGCGAGGGTGACGATCCAGACCCGGCGCGGAGCATGGGCGATGCGGTCGCCCAGGCGCCGCCAGCGTCCGTGGGTCTCGTCGGTGCCTTCGTCGCCGGCGTGGGGCACGAAGGGCCAGAAGGCACGGCGCCCGCCGATCAGCAGGAGCGCCGGCAGCAGGGTGAGCGAGGAGATCATGGCCAGGCCGACGCCGAGTGCGGAGAGCGGGCCGAGCCCCGCCGTCGAGTTGACCTCGGCCATCGTCACGACAAGCAGCGCGAGGATGACGGTTGCCGCGGAGGCGACGATCGCGGGCGCCGCGCCGGCCAGGGCCGGGCGCATCGCCTCGTACCGGCTCTCGTGTCGCCGCAGCTCCTCGCGGTAGCGCGCGACCAGGAGCAGGGCGTAGTCGGTTCCGGCGCCGAAGACGAGGATCAGCGCGATGCCGGCGGTCTGCCCGTTCACGGTCACACCCAGCTGGGTCAGCGCATACCCCGCGCCGCGCAGGACCTGTTCGGCGGCAACGACCGAGAGGATCGGGATCACCCAGAAGATCGGGCTGCGGTAGATGAGCACCAGCAGGACCAGGACAAGGGTGAGGGCTGCCGCGAAGAGCGTGGTGTTTATGCCGCCGAAGACCCTGATCGCGTCGGCCGAGTAGCCCGCCGGGCCGGACACCTCGGCCTGGAGTCCCGCGTCGCGCAGCGCCTGCGCGCGCCCGCGGATCGCGTCCACGGCGTTGGTCAGCGCGGTTGCGTCGTTGGAGACGGCGAGCGGGGTGACGACGAGTGCGGCGGTGCCGTCGCGCGAGCGGATCGGCGGCGACGATCGCAGGGAGTCGGCGACCGGCTCGCGGTTCAGGCCGGCCGCGAACCCTTTGATCGCACGCAGGTCGGACGCAGTCAGCCCCCCGTCTCGCCGGATCACGGTGACGGCGGGCGTCTGCGCGCCCGAGGGGAACTGACGCTGTTGCTCCAGCGAGCGAACCGACTCCGCACCGCCCGGGAGGAATGACGCCGGATCGTTCTTCTGTGCCGCGTCGAACCGCGTGCCGAGAGGCGCAGCCGCCCCGATCAGGAGGATGGCGGCGGCGACGACGAGCCAGCGGCGCCTCGGGCCGACCGAGATACCGCTCAACCATCGTGTCATCGCAGCGTCTCGGCGCGGTCGGCGGTCGGCGACGCCAGCGCGCTGCGCAGCCCGGCCAGTGCCCGATCGCCGACGCGGTGGAACGCGAGCGCGACCAGCGGGCCCGCGAACACGGCGGCTCCCTTTGGGCTGAGACGTGCGTCGTATGTCAGCCGGCTGCCTCCGTTCCACGGTTCGACCGTGATCCGGTCGAACGAGACAACGGCGGCGTTCTCGCCGCGGAAGGTTACGACATGCGGCCGGTCGTATTCGACGATGCGGTAGGTGAGCCGGGAGGTGCGGCCGAGGAACGAGACGACCAGCCGGAACTCGGCGCCGAGCCCGATCGGCCCTTCATCGATCCGATCGGCGCTGAGGGTGCCGGGATCCCATTGCGCGTTGGTGGAGAAGTCGGCGATGTAATCGAAGACCTGCTCGGGTGAGCGCCCGCTTTCCACCGTTGCGATGTACGTCGCCATCAGTTGTCCCTCCGGTTCACCGGGTGCGCGCCGCGATCGACTGCAGCATGCGCTGGAAGATCCCGGCATGGATGGGTAACAGGGCGTACCAGTACAGGCGCCCGGCCAGGCCGGCCGGGTCGAACTGCGCCGTCTGGCGGATCCGCGTTCCGTCGCGTTCCGGCGTGGCCTCGAACTCGAGCCAGGCGCGGCCGGGGAGGCGCATCTCGGCCCGCAAGCGCAGCAGGCGGTTCGGCTCGTATCGCTCGACGCGCCAGAAGTCGAGGGTGTCGCCGGGCGTCATCTGCTCGGGATCACGCCGCCCGCGACGGAGCCCGACGCCGCCGAGGAGCTGGTCGATCAGCCCGCGCACATGCCACAGCCCGTTGACGGCGTACCAGCCGTTGGCGCCGCCGATCCGGCGGATCGGCGCGAACGCGTCCTTGGGTGACGCCGGCACCCAGACGGAGCGCGTGTCGACGAGTCGCGGCGGTGTGCCACCGGACGGCTCCGGCTGCGATGCGCCCGCATCGGACCAGCGTGTCTGGGCGAAGTCGTGGTTCTCGAACCGGATGGCGGCGGCGATCGCGTCTCGCACGCCGCCTGGGCGGATGGAGAAGTCGCGCAGCGCAGCGTCGTCCCGCACGACCGTCTGATTCTGCATGCCGTCGACGAGCTTGCGGCCGACCCGGGCGTAGAGCGGTGTCACGAGCGAGAGCCACAGACCGGAGAGTCGCGGAGTGAGGAACGGCACGGGGATCATGTGACGGTGGAGTCCTCGCTGTGCGGCGTACTCCCCCATCAGCTCTCCGTAGGTGACCACGTCGGCGCCGCCGATCTCGTACACCCGGGATCCGCGGGCCGGGAGATCCAGCGCCGCGATCAGATAGGCGAGCACGTCCTCGATCGCGATCGGCTGAGAAGCGGTCGAGACCCAGCGCGGGGTGATCATCACCGGGAGGCGGTCGACCAGCGCGCGCACCATCTCGAAGGAGAGGCTGCCCGAGCCGATGATCACCGACGCCCGGAACTCGATCGTCTCCGCCGGGCCCGCCCGCAGGATGGCACCCACCTCGTGCCGGCTGGCCAGATGGTCGGACAGCCGTTCCTCATGGCCGAGGCCGCCCAGGTAGATGATCCGCCGCACCCCGGCGCGGGCGGCGGCCGCCGCGAACGAGGCGGCACCGCGGCGGTCGATGTCGGCGAACGACCCGGACGTCCCCATCGAATGCACCAGGTAGTAGGCGACGCCGACGCCGGCCATCGCCTCCGCCATGCGATCCGTGTCGAGCACGTCCACGCCGACCGCCTCCGTCCCGTCGGTCATGCGACCGGCGAGGCGCTCGGGCTCGCGCGACAGGCAGCGGACCGGGTAGCCCAGCTGCTGGAGCCGCTCGAGGAGCCGGCCGCCGACGTATCCGGTGGCGCCGGTGAGCGCGATGGGGGCGCCGTCGAGGTCACCGGAGCGCAGCGTCGCCGGTTCTGGATGGGCGGGAAGTGGCAGAGGCAGGTTCATGGCGTTCCCAACGTCGGTGCGGGGGAGCCCGGTACCCGGGCTCCCCCGCGAGGGTTGTCAGCCGATGTGCGCGTTCACCTGGGCGGTGCCGAGCGTGATCCCCTTCGAGAAGAAGGAGACCCCGAGCGCGCCGTTGAGGGCCGAGGCGGCCGTCCGCGTCAGCGTCGCCTTGACGTTCGACACCTTGACGGTCGGCGGGTTCTTGTCGACCATGGCGTGGCTGAGGTCGAGGTTGAGGATGCGCACGCGCACCGAGGGATCCCCGTTGACAGCAGCCGTCAGGCCGGGGTGGGCGGAGATGCGGATCCGGAAGTTGGTCAGGGTCAGGGTGTGGCCGTTTGCGAGGTTGACGAATCGCAGGCCGCCGGAGTGGTTGATGTATCCGGCCAGCGTGGTGGCGTTGACGCGGCCTCCGGTGATCGGGAAGCCGTAGCGGAGCGACAGGCCGTGATCGCCGAAGTGAGGAGCGACGGTCGCGGGCCCCACCGGCAGCGGCAGGATGCCATGGCTCACGAGGACGCCGGTCGTTGCCGGGTTCGTCGTCAGCGTGGTGCGAGTGCCGTTGAGATGGACGGTGCTCCCGGAGCTGGTCGTCGCTGCCGCGGTCCCCGGCAGGACGAGTAGGAGGCCGGCCAGCAGGACCGGCGCGAGGCGGGTGATGCGGATCTTCATGTGAGTTCCTTTCACGAGGGTTCTTGTCGATCAGGCGTGCGCCAGCCGGCGCTCGCTGCTCCACCGCTGCCGAATGGCCCGCTGCTGGGCGATCTGGTAGATCGCCGCGAGCCCGACCAGGCCGTAGATCACGCGGCTGGCCACATTCGTCTGGCCGAAATCGAGCCCGACGATCCAGGCGACGAGATCGAACTGCGCGACCGCGACGAGGCCCCAGTTGAGGCCGCCGATCACGAGAAGCGCAGCGGCGACGATATCGATCTTCTTCATCGGAAATCCTCCCTTCCGTACAAGTTGTGTTCAGGGTTTGTACCACAACCCGTGTATTGTGTCAAGATTCTGTACAACGTCTGTTCCAGAGGGTAGGGTGAGCCGGATGTCCGAGGAAGGAATCCTGCGTATCGGCGAGCTGAGCCGCCGCGTCGGTGTCAGCCCCGAGGTATTGCGTGCCTGGGAGCGCCGCTACGGCGTGCTCCGCCCCACCCGCAGCGAGGGCGGCTTCCGGCTGTACTCGACAGCGGACGAGGAACGGGTGCGGCGGATGCTCGCCCTCCAGCAGCAGGGCCTTTCGCCCGCCGTCGCCGCCCGGACGGCCGCCACCGAGGGCGACGGGGGCCCGGCGGTCTCCGCCCTCCCCGCCGACACCCTGCGCCAGGCGCTTGCCGACGCCCTCGACTCGTTCGACGAGGCCTCCGCCAACCGCGTCTTCGACCGAGCTCTGGCGGTGCTCACGCTCGACACCCTGCTCCGCCGGATCGTGCTCGACTACCTCGTAGACCTCGGCGAGCGCTGGAGCGACGGTCGGGCGAGCGTCGCCCAGGAGCACTTCGCGACCAACGTCCTCCGCGGCCGGCTGCTTGGCCTGGCCCGCGACTGGGGCCAGGGCGGGGGCCCGCTGGCCTTGCTCGCCTGCCCGCCCGGCGAGCTCCACGACCTCGGGCTGATCTGCTTCGGGCTCGCCCTGCGCGCCCACGGGTGGCGCATCGCATTCCTCGGGGCCGACACCCCCGTCGACACCCTGAAGCACACGGCGGACAACCTGCACCCGGACCTGGTCGTCGTCACCGCCATGATCCCCCGGCGACTGTCCCAGATCCAGGCGGAGCTGCGAGCGATTGCCGGCTCGACGCGCCTCGCTCTCGCGGGCGGCGGCGCGAGCACGGCGATCGCAGCCTCGATCGGCGCGGAACTGCTCGACGGCGACCCTGTGACCCAGGCAGCACGCATCGGCGCCGCGCACTGAGCGCCACGGTGCCCACCGGGGCTACCGCGGGTCGCCGGGCGCGTCGACGCGCCCATGCGTGGCCGGGTGGAGCGCGGCGAGGCGCAGCCGCTCGGCGGCCGCGAGCAGCCGCTCGGCCCGGCGCGCCCGGTCGGCCGCGTCTGCGGGTCCGACGGCCAGATGGGCGAGCCCCGCCCAGAGGGCGCGGTCGCTCTCGAGCAGGATCCGGCAGCCCTCGAGCTCAGTGACCCCCGACAGGGGCGACGGGCGCAGGATGCGGCCGTTCAGCTTCAGCCTCCCGAACTTCTCCGCAGTCCAGGCGGCCGTGTCCCGCACGCGCGACGGCGCGCTGTCGAGCCGGCCGAGCAGCTCCTCCACCGATGCGCGGTCGGCGGTCGCAGCCCGGCCGAGCTCCTCCGCGAACCCGCGCAGCTCGCCGGGCCGCCCGTCGCTCATACGGCCGGCAAGCTCGCCCATGACGATGAGCAGCGCGTGGTGGTCGCGCAGATAGAGGGCGAGCATGTGGCCGTCCAGGATCTCCTCGGGGTCCGTGCCGTCCGGACGGCCCAGGCTCACCTCGGTGAGGAGGGCCATGCGCCGGCAGGCCCGGCGTCCGAACTCCACCTGCTTGTGGCGGCCGAGCAGCTCGAATCCGACCCGGACGATCGGGTTGGCCTCGGCCGGGCGTGACACCGCATGTGTCCGGAACTCGACCTGACCGGTGCCGAGCCACTTCCAGACCTCGAAGTCCCGCTGTCCGGACTCGACGTGGCCCTCGAGCGTGCGGTAGTTCCAGAAGAAGACCTGTGCCTCGCGATCGCCGTCGCGGCGGATCTCGTCCCCGGCGGCGCTGACCCGGACGCCGGCGTAGATGCGGGCGCCGAGCGCGTGCAGGATCAGCAGCATGTCGCGCTGCTCGAGCGGGACGGCCGGGTCGAAGCGGGCCTCCACCAGCGACGGGTCGGCGAACGCGTAGTTGCGGCTGAGCGCGGTCGCGGCCTCCCAGCTGCCGCCCGGCTCGGGCGGGCCCGGCTGCTCCGGCACGAGCGGCTGGCGGTAGTCGTCGTGCTCCCACCCCGGACCGCCCAGCGTTTCGGGATCGAAGTTCAGCGGCCGCCCGCGCAGCGCCGCGAGGCGCGCCTCGACGTCGCCTCCGCGGAGATCGAACTCAGGAAACCGCAAGGGGGTCCTCGACCTTGCGGCTGACGATCTCCACGCCGCCTGTCAGCCGCCCGCCGGCGACCCCGCAGGCCTGCTCCAGGAAGGACGTCCACATGTGCAGCTGCACCTCCTTGGCCATCCGCAGGTGCGTGTAGAGCAGATTCGAGAGCCGGTCGCCGCTGCGCGCCCACGACTCGATCTCGAAGCTCAGCATGTCGTCCTCCTGCGTCGCGCGAAACTCGATCTGGCCGGCCTCCAGGTGTCCGCCCAGCGTGGCGAGGCGGAACGAGGTATCGGTCTTCGCCGTCACGCGCACGGGGCCGTCCCAGGGGCCCGGCATGCGCACGACCAGCTCGTCGCCGACCGAGAGGGGGCTGTCCTCGCCTTGCACCTTGAGGAAGCGGGCGAGCTCGGTGGGCGTCGCGCGGTTCGGATCGCCGATCAGGCGGTCGATCACCTGCTCGGCGGAGAGGCGGGCGTCGCGGATCCGGGCGCGGTAGAGCCGGTGGAAGAGCGGGCCCACCCCGTCCTCCAGGGCCTGCACGTCCTCGTCGACCCTGGCGTCCGGCAGCCTTGGCGGAAGGTCGTCCGCGGTTCCGGCCTCCTCACGCCGGTGCATCGGCGTCGTCCGCCACATGTAGTTCCACGATGTGAGCGTGATTCCCACCGGCCAGAGCGCTGCGGTGGTGAGGCGTCGCGAGAGGGAGAGCCGGCTCGGCACGATGCCCCCGGACTGCCCCCGCCAATGCGCGACTAAACGCTCCGGGAATCGGGCAGAAGCGGGGCATGGTCGTCAGCCTTCTGCGACGGGCCGGGTTCCGCGGGTGGGAGTTCCACGCGCTCTCACTCGGTTCGGTCGGCCTTTGTATCGGCCTGTGGATCCGGGCCAAGACGGTCGATCAGGACGAGCGCGGCAACGCGGAGCGGCGTGCGCTCTTCGTCGGCCTCTGGGCGCCGACGCTCTGGGAGATCGGCGATTCGCTGGGCGAGGTGGAGCGGCGGAAGCGGCGACTCGGCCGGGGGCGGTAGCCCGCCGGCGTCGCGCGCCAGAGTCTCATGCAGGATGACGGGGGATTCCCCCGACGCGAGGGGGCCGGGGTCGGAGCCAAGCTCGGCCCATGGAGACCGCAACCACCGGCGAGCCGGCGACGGCGACGGGTCACGTGATGGCGAGCGCCCTCGCGCCCGTCGGCCTGACGCTGGTCGCCTTCGTTCTGATCTGGCGTGCCAGCGTCGGGCCGACGCTCGGCGAGATCGGCTGGATCGTGGCCGGCGGCACCGTCGCCGCGGTCGCCATGGCATGGTCGGCGATCGGGCTGATCGGCGCGGTGCTCGGCATCGAGCGGCGGCCGGGTGACACAGCCATCGCGTTCATCAACGCGACCAACCTGCTCGCCTGGCTGGTGCTCGTCGACGGGGCGTTCTAGGCGCGCCGGCGACCTCGGCGCGACCCATCTGCGAGCGGCCCTCGAATCCCGGCCTTCGCCGGCTCAGTCCCCGAACGGGAAGCGCGTGGAATGCAGGCGCCGGTTCCGGTCGGTGGCGAACTCGCCTCGGTGAAGCTCCTCCGAGTCGTCCTGGATGAGCCACAGCACCAGTGCGGCGGCCGCGAAGAAGCCGACGGCGCCGGCCCAGAACAGCCCGCCCAGCAGGCCGGCCGCGACCGTCGGCAGCCCGAACACGAGCACGACGCGTAGGATCCGGCGGCGGTTCCAGAACGGCTCCGCCGTCGCAGCCTACCGGCGCTCGGGGCCGGGTGGGGTTACGGAGCCGTGCGCTCCGGGAGCGCGCTTAACCGCGGCACGGAAATGCCGCAATGTTGCACCCAAGACGCTGGCCAACTCGCGGCCGGTGCTCAGCGCTGACAGCGCAGCGACAGGGTCACCCATGGTGTTGATCAGGCTCGTGCGACCGGCAATACGCGGATAGACTGGTAGTTTCTAGTCCCGTTCGCCTATCCCGAAAGAACGGCATGGTTGAACCGAAGAAAGCCCTCTAACGGACTCGAACCGTTGACCCCTTCCTTACCATGGAAGTGCTCTAC
>AR_comb_assmDRAFT_10119979_pt1 | contig 12014 bp, 15 predicted proteins | sample ArasoioldDNA_FD_10543 | JGI IMG/M metagenome (IMG submission 10543) | reverse complement strand
AAAATGTACGGTACCTAGATCTTTTCTGCCGCGCTTTATTTCCTGATACCGCTTCGGCGGTTTGACGAAGCGCTCGAGAATTCAAACTGGCCCTTGAAACCGATCCTTTGTCGATGATGGTGCACTTCGGTATGGGCTTCGCGCTCTATTGCCAGCAGTGATGCGACGAAGCCTGATGGATCACCTGTCCGTAGGTAGGGTCAATGCTTCGAGGAGCTGAAAGACGCCGGCCATCCTGGCCTTGAACCGGGGCGACGATTTCGCCATTACGTTCCATCATATTCGGCCTCCTGAAGGACCGGCTACTCTGACCCGCATGCGGCAACAACTCCGCCCGTTAGCCGGTCGACGAGAAACTACCGAAGCACGATCGAAGCGAACGCAGGCAAATTCCCGTCGGAGTTCAGAGTGGTTAAGTCAGGAATTTCGCGAGCGGTTCCCAATAGTTGCCCTTCCAGCCCGCGGCCAAGTGTTCCGCTTGTCCTTTCGGGAAGCCGGTATGGTCGAAGACGATCTTGGTTCCAAGGCCTTGTTCCGCGAGTTCAAATCTTGCAATGGAGTAGAGACCGGGGTCCCAATCGATCACCCGCCAGGCTTGTACAATTCTTTCCTCCGGCACGAGTTCGATATGACGCCCTACAATGTGTCCGGCAAAGATCGTAAACGTGCCACCGACTTGAGCACTGATATCCGTCGGTGCAGTTCCCAAAGCCATGCCAGACTGCATAGCGGCGCCCAGGTGAATTACTTTGTTGAACTGGGCAGTGTTGGTGAGCGCTTCGTACACGCGCTTCCGGCTCGCTTTGAAAGTGGTTTCTTGATGAATGGATTCGGCTGCATGCGAAATCTCTTCGCCTTCAGCCCGAACGAAAGTTGAACCAAGGGTCAGAGCTCCGGCGGTGACAGCCAATGTGGAAATGATCTGCCGCCTGCTGGGCGTCTCAATTTGTGCCACGCAATCATTCCAAGCGCTCATCGTTTTCTCTCCAGACTTGACCTTTCCGCGGGCAGACCCGTGGTGCCCGGATGGGACCATAGGACCATAATATGTTCAAGATAATATTTTATGATTGCGCGAAACTGAGTTGGCGGAGGTTGTATGCCCTACCCAAGCGGTCATCGAGAGAAAACTAAGAAGCGGATCATCGGCAGTGCCCGCAAGCTTTTTAACCGCCATGGCTTTGAAACCGTCACCGTCCAGCAGATCATGGCCGGAGCGGGTCTGACCCACGGGGGCTTTTACAGCTATTTCAAAAGCAAGAGCGATCTATACGCCGAGGTGCTTGGCTGCTTTTTCACCGATCCGGAGTGGAAGAGTTGCTGGGAGGGCGTGCACGTCGACCTCTCCTCAACCGACGTCGGGCCGCAGGTGGTCCGGGCTTATCTGTCGAGACAACATTACGAGGATGTCGAGAACTCCTGTCCCATGGTGGCGTTGCCAACCGACGTGGCGCGCAGTGGCAAGCCGGCACGGCTTGCGTTCGAAACGGTATTCAAGGCGATGGTGAGCGTCTTGGAACGGAGTTTATCCCGGAAAGACCGCGCACGTCGCGTCACGGCGGAGAGCATCGCGGCCATGTCCATCGGAGGGATGATCGTGGCTCGAACAATAGTCGACCGCGCTCACGCGGATCGATTGCGTGCCGCATGCATGGCGGTCGCGCTCGAATTGGGAGGCTGGGACCGGCGCCCAGGAAGTCGATCAGGTTGACCAGAAGTGAGGTATGGAACGAATTTCGACCGAAACGCTGAGTGGTCTCATCTACATCTGGATGTATTTCATTCCTGTGACTTTCGTTTCCTTCGCAATCCGTATTTCCATACCTGGAAGCGTTGGTCTCGATTAGGCTCCCATCAGCCAGACGCATTTATGTCGTCTTGTGTGGCCTCGAGGATCGCCTTGATGTCAGCGCGGCGATACGAACCGGGTTGCTGAGAAAGACAAATAACCTAGGCGGGCTTCAGGGGAAATTGGATCTCCAGCATCTGATCAAGGTAAATCTCTCGTTTTGGGCCCGCGAGTTGATAATTTCTGAGGTTCATCCATTTTCGGATGGCATCGTAACTCTGTTCGGCGGTGTCGTCGTCCAGCCCGGCGTAAGCACAAGCCACGGTGGCTGCGGGAAGCTGCTTCACGTCGTAAAAACTACGGAACGGCACTTTATGCTTCAGAGCGACAAAGGGCTCGCCTTCGAGCGAACCTGAATCCGCGCAACGATGCCAGAGAACGCCACGCAGGTCGCCGATGGAACGGCCCGGCAGATCGTTCAGCAACTCCTGCTCAAAACGCAGAATTTCCTCATAGTTTTTCACCTTCGCGCGAACAGACGCGATGGGGATGTCTGGACGACGCTTCACGACAACAGGAATTGGACGCTTTACAGAGTCCAGTTCAGCAAGCACCGCGTCAATGCACTGCAAAGATTGCGAAGCCGTTTGGATGGACTTCTCGACGGTTCGCCTGAGTTCTAGCAACAGCTCTCGCCGATCCTCTCCACGTCTCGCTTTACTGAGCTGATTTTGGACATCGGCAAGCGACAGTCCCAGACTTTTCAACGCCAGGATCGACGCCAGCTCTTCCAGTTGCTGCGAACGATACCGCCGGTAGCCGGTGCGAGAATCCACGCTGGCGGGCCGCAATAGCCCAATCTCATCGTAGAAGCGGAGGGTCTTTGTGGAGACTCCACTTAAATCTGAGAACTCACCGATCCGGTACTGCACAGCCATGAAGGCCCTTCTCTCAGCAAAACGACTCCTCAAAATACGATATCACTGTCTTGTGTGGCCGGCCTGTTTTTTGGCTTGAACCTTCCGCTGCACTGGAATGTTTTACTGCTAGGCAGGGGGACGGCTATGCATTTTCTAACAGCGGCAGGATCGCTTCTGCTTCCGCTCTTTCTGTTCGGCCTGGTATGTGGTGCACAGTCCCACACGTCGGCCGAGTCGCGAAAAGATGACGATCCGAGAACACCCATCGAGCTGTATTTCCAGGCACATGCTTTGGGCAAGGGCGAATTGATTGAGCAGGCCTTCACGCCCGACGCCAGAATAAAATTCGTCGACAAGGGCGAACTGAAAGAGTGGACGCGCGATGAATTTGCAAAGCGGTTCCAGCAACCCGCGGCCGACGAATATCGCCGAGTGCGCCGCGTCGAGAGCCTGGACGTCACCGGCACAGCGGCCAGCGCAGTACTCACCTTGAACTACCCGCAGGTCGAGTTTACCGATCATTTGTCATTGTTGAAGATCGGCGGCCAGTGGAAAATTGTCGGAAAGATTTTCTCCGCCGAGCACCGGGATTCCGGACAGGAGGCACTGAAGGCGACGCACCAGCGATCACTTCCCTTCGAACCGCGGAAGATCATCGGCAACATTTATTACGTAGGCGCCAACCTAATCAGTTCGTTCCTGATTGTGACGCCCGCCGGCAACATCCTTCTGGATACCGGCCCGATTCAAATGCTCCCGCAGGTCACCGCAAACATTGAGGAGCTCGGCTTCCGGTTGCAGGACGTCAAAATGCTGCTGAATAGTCACGCTCATGACGACCATTGTGGCGGGCTTGCCGAAGTAAAACGCCGGACCGGCGCCACGGTAATCGCCAGCCAGCTTGACGGCGAGCTTATGATGCACGGAGGCAAAGGGGACTTCTACTGGGGAGACGACGCAACGTACGAGCCGGTGGCTCCGGACCGGATCGTTTCAGATGGGGAAAGCGTAGAGCTTGGCGGTGTGAGTTTGACGGCTCATCTAACGCCGGGTCACACCAAAGGTTGCACCAGTTGGTCGATGCGCGTGAATGAAGACGGCAAGAATTATGACGTGCTTTTCCTGTGCGGCCTTACCGTATCGTCGTACAAGCTGACCAATAACAACAACTACCCCAACATCGTCCAGGATGCACGCGAGACTCTACGACGACTGGGCGGCATGCACGCTGACGTTGTGCTTGCATCGCACGGCTTTTATTTCGATCTGGAAGGCAAGGCCGCGCGGCAGAAAGCTGGTGCTCCCAATCCCTTTGTAGATGCAGGCGAACTTGGCCGGCACATCGCGGAGATGGAAAAGGATCTTGAAGAAACTTTGCAAGCTCAGGAAAGACAGCGCTGATGCCAATCGATGAATCAAGTGTCCGGGAAAGAGAGAAAAATGCGCGGTACACTGGCAATGGCGATCTTCGTTTTTTCAGTGCTTGCTGCGGCTGTGACGGGCACGCCCAGCGGAACAATGTCGAACTCCGCTTCAAATCGCGCTTTACTGCTTGTAGTCAACAAGGCGACCGCACGCTGAGCATCGTTGAACCCGAATCAGGTAGCCAGCTGGCCGCTGTGCCACTTGTCACCCGCAGAATCTGCAAACTGTTCTTCTCTCCTTATCAAAAGTCCTGAATTGTCGTATATAGGTCATTGTAGACTTTCCAAAACCCCTTCAGAATGCGAAGAACCGATGCGAACCAAACGAATTGCCGTCCTGGGCTACGACGATGTGCAAGCACTGGATATCGCTGGTCCACTTGACGCGTTTGATGCGGCCAACAGCGGGACTCACTCGGGTCGCCGCAACTACGAGACGCTTTTGTTGGGCCTGACCAACCGCAGCTTTGGCTCGGAGGCTGGCATCAGTTTCAAACCGCACGCGGCGATTGACCGAATCGGTGAAATCGACACCCTGATCATTCCAGGAGGGCGTTCGCTGCGGAGTACGGAAATGGGCTCCAGGGTCGCGGCGGCGGTAAAGCGCTTTGGCGCGCGTGCCAGGCGCGTTGCGAGTGTTTGCACCGGAGTCTACGGTATCGCGCCGACCGGACTGTTGGATGGACGCACTGTGACCACACACTGGCGGTTCGCTTCGGATCTGTCGCGCCGGTTTCCGAAGCTGCGCGTGGACGCGAACGCGCTTTACTTAAAGGACGGCCGTTATTACAGCTCCGCCGGCATTACGGCGGGTATCGACCTTGCTTTGGCGTTGATTGAAGAGGACCTGGGACCGACCTCGGCAGTCGCAGTAGCTCGCGAGCTTGTCGTGTACGTCAAGCGGCCGGGAGGACAAGAGCAGTTTTCCGAGGCCTTGCAATTTCAAGCACAAACGATTGATGTATTCAAAGACTTGCCGGCATTTGTTATGGGTCACCTCCGTGGCGACTTATCGATCGAGAAATTGGCGGCAAGAGCGTGCCTGTGCCCCAGGCATTTCAGCAGAAAATTCAAGACCAAGTTCGGGATTACGCCGGCGGATTTTGTGGAGCGTATTCGACTTGATGAGGCGAGGCGGCGCCTCCTGCTGCCCGAAGAAACCATTGGCTGCGTGGCGGCTTCCGTGGGCTTCAGAAGCCTGGATTCATTCCGGCGCGCGTTCGAACGGCGCTTTGAAATCGCTCCCAGCATGTATCGAAAATGCTTCAGCGGATCAAATTGCCTGCAGCGGTGACGTTCCCTTGGCGCAATCTCCCGGCGGCATGCGCATATAGTGCGGAACGTCCGAGTTTTGATTGGTAGATTCATTTGAGGAGAAAGACAGTGAGTACAGCGCAAACTCAGCAGGTTCAAGTGGACACAAACGCGAAGCCGCAATTGGCTCCGTTCAAATTCTTTGAGGCGATGTCGGCTTACCAGCAGACATCCGCGCTCAAGGCGGCGATTGACCTTGATCTGTTTTCGGCGATCGCTGAGAGCTTGGGAACGGTTACGGAGGTGGCGCAGCGAATCGGCGCGCCTAAACGAGGAGTCCGCGCGCTTTGTGATTTTCTGGTGGTCCGAGGCTTTTTGAACAAGACATTGGACAAATCGGGATCACGATATTGGCTGACCCCCGATTCGGCCATGTTCCTGCACAAAAAGTCTCCCGTGTACTTGGGGGCGGCCACCAGGTTTCTGGCTTCCGAACGCGTAACCAATGCTTTCAAGAATCTGGCTGAGGTGATCCGCTCGGGCGGGCCAATGCCCTGCGATATCCGTTCAGACAAGGAAGACGAGATGTGGATCGATTTCGCCCGAGGCATGGCGCCGGTGATGCATATCGTCGCTCAGCAGGCTGCGAAGTTGTTCCCGTCGGATTCTGAAATCAAGGTGCTGGATGTTGCCGCCGGCCACGGTATGTTCGGAATTCAGGTTGCCCGACAGGATGCCAAGGCCAAGATTGTGGCTCTGGATTGGCCCTCCGTGCTTGCCGTTGCAAAGGAGAACGCGGAGCGCTTTCACGTGGCGGACCGGTATTCGCTGCTTCCGGGCAACGCGTTGGAAATCGAAGTTGGCGGCAACTTTGACGGAGTGATTGTCGCGAATTTCTTGCATCACATGAACAAGGACTCGATTCTTGCATTCCTGAAAAAGATGCACAGAGCTATGGCGCCGAAGGGTCGAATCGTGGTTGTGGAGTTCGCTCCAAATGATGACCGCGTCTCTCCGCCCATTCCTGCCTCCTTCGTGCTGAACATGTTCGCGAACACGCCAGCAGGCGATGCTTACTCCTTCTCGGAATATCAGGAAATGCTTCGAGGCGCGGGTTTTTCCGGTTGCGAAGTGCATCCGCTGCCGCCGACGCCGCAGCTTGCTATCGTTGGTGTCAAAGAATAAGGACAAAATCAGAAACGAATCTCGGGAGTGAACCCGATGAATAAATTCCGTACCGCTCTTGATATGCTGGCGCTCCATGACGGCGTCTTTGCGTCATCATAGTTGAATGCAATTTGTCCCCAAACCCGTCGCGGGGCGGCCGGCTCGCCCGGATATTTGGCCGAAAGCACGTTGAATCGCTAGGCTCGACCGCCAGCACGTGAACTCGGAACGGAGAACCGGATCGAGCATGCTCATAGAAATCGGACAACTGGACGCAATCTTCCGGTATCCCGTGAAATCGATGGCCGGCGAACGACTCGAGGCAACGCAGCTCGGTTGGCATGGCCTCGATGGTGACAGACGCCTGGCATTCCGCCGGCTTGATAACCGCAGCGGGTTCCCGTGGCTGACAGCAGGCAAACTGCCCGACCTGCTCCTGTTTGCTCCGCTGCGCCGTGAAGACAGCGCGCCAGGAAAGACTGCTCCAGGCGACCTGCCCACGCACGTGCGCACGCCACAGGGCCAAGAGCTGGCTGTCTTCGGAGAGGAGTTGGCGGCAGAAGTCGGACGGCGGTACGGGGTTCCGGTGCAGATGATGCAATTGAATCACGGCATCTTCGATGAAGGGAGCGTCTCGGTGATCGCCTTGGACACGGTGCGCGAGATCGCACGACGCGCCGGCCGGAGTCCTGACGTGCGGCGATTTCGCCCCAACCTGGTGGTGCGGTTGCTGCGGCCTATTCCCTTCCAGGAGGATGAGTGGTTGGGCGGTGTGCTCTCATTCGGCGAGGGCGACGACGCCCCGGCCATTGCCGTCACGATGCGCGACCTTCGCTGCTCCATGGTGAACCTTGATCCTGACTCGGCAAGTTCTGCGCCAGAAATGCTGAAGGAGGCCGTTCGTGCGAACCAGAGCAACGCTGGTATCTACGGTGCGGTCACTCGGATCGGTCGCCTGGCGGTCGGGCAAACTATATTCCTCAGAGCGGCGACCGAGAGAAAAAATGGGTGATCGAAGCGCAATTTCACGGAACACCCGAGAGGAACCGGAGCGGTAAAGCCATTGACGAATCTTTGCACCTGTTGTTTAGTCCATTTATAGAGGCCGATGATGAAGAAACACGAAGCTAAATAAGGCCCTGGTTTGCCTATCCAATGACCGAACGTCAAAATACGATGAACCACTATGTAATTCGAGGAGGGCGGGAAGGCCGGGAACGCCTGCGGCTGCTCAGCGGCGTGATGAGGCCGTACGCTCTGCGATTGTTCGATCGCCTTGGCATTTGTGAAGGGATGTCCTGTTTGGACCTGGGCTGTGGCGGTGGTGATGTGACCTTGGAACTTGCTCGTATAGTGGGGCGCAGCGGCAGGGTCGTGGGAACGGATCTGGACGCCGTCATACTGGAAGCTGCCCGCAGCGAGTCGCAAGCTCAGGGGTTCAAAAACGTCGACTTTCGACTCGTCGCAGAGAACCACTCGGAAACGCCTGAGAGCTTCGATTTCGTCTTCGCGCGGTTTCTCCTTACCCATGTTCCGAAACCCGCGCAGATCTTGCGCCAGATGCTTGACGCTACTGTTCGAGGTGGGTTTCTTGCTGTGGTCGACATCGACTTCAGCGGATACTTTTGCTATCCCGACTGCCCTGCTCTCTGGAAATACGTTGAGCTATACAGCGAAACCGTGAGGCGGCGTGGCGGCGACGCAAATATCGGTTATCGCCTGCCAAGATTGCTCTCCGAGCTTCAACTCAATGACGTACGGATGAACGTAATCCAACCAGCGGGACTGACGGGCGAGGTGAAACTCATGTCGCCAATGACCATGGAGTACGTAACCGAGGCCGTTCTAGCCGAGAATCTGGCTTCCGCGCAAGAGATTGACCAAATCGTTTCGGAACTGCGCACGTTCGCAGAGAGCAAGGAGACGCTTCTTTCCGGGCCGCGGTGCATTGAAGTGTGGGGACGCAAGTCGGCCTAGCAGGCCCAAAGCGAACGGCACGACATCGAATGTTTTCCGCAGCGCGAGCGAAAATCGGAAGGTAGTGAACCAGCGAGTTCTTGTTGAGACGCGCATGGGCAATCGCAAAGATAGATAGGCTGGATCGAACTCACTTCGCAATCGAATCGGAGAAGACGGTTGATGTACGACGCCATTGTCGTGGGAGCACGGTGTGCAGGTTCGCCGACGGCGATGTTACTGGCACGCGCAGGGTACAAGGTGCTGCTGGTGGATCGCGCGACCTTCCCCAGCGAAATACCAAATGGGCATTTCATTCATCGCGGCGGGCCGCGACTGCTGCAGCATTGGGGCCTGCTCGATCGCATTCGGGCTTCGAACTGCCCGGAACACGCAGAGAACACGACGGATTTTGGCGACTACGGCATGAAGGCGACCGATCAGAGGGTCGATGGCGTGGCCTGGGGGTACGGACCGCGCCGCAAAGTGCTCGATCAGATTTTGCTGGACGCGGCCATCGAGGCGGGCGCGGAGTTTCGCCCGGGTTTCAGCGTCGAGAGCCTTCAGATCGACGGCGAGCGCGTGGCTGGAATTCGCGCGGTGGCGCGCGGCGGCAATGCGCTCACCGAGCGGGCACGTATCACGATCGGTGCCGACGGCAGGAACTCGAAGCTGGCGCAAACGGTGCGCGCCGAAGTCTACAATTCCGAGCCGTCACTGACGTGTTTCTATTTCACATATTTTAGCGGAGTCCAGAACCAGGGGTTCGAGCTCTATTCGCGGCCGGGCTGCGCAGCTTTCGCCTTTGTCACCAACGACAAGCTGCTTACAATCTTTGCCTGCTGGCCGATCGCGCGTTTCGTGCAGGTGAGGACCGACATCGAGACCCACTTTTTGGGCGCCCTCGATTCGCTCGGCGATTTCGGCGAGCGCGTTCGCGCCGGTCGTCGGGAAGAGCGCTTTTACGGCACCGCGGACCTACCTAACTTTTTTCGCAAGCCGTTCGGTCCCGGCTGGGCGTTGGTTGGGGATGCGGGATATCACAAAGATCCCTATGGCGCGATGGGAGTGGCGGACGCGTTTCGCGATGCGCACCTGCTGGCGCGTGCCGTAGACCGCGGTCTGTCCGGGCAAGCGCCGATAGACCAAGCACTGGCGGACTACGAAAGGCAGCGCAACGAGGACGCGGGAGCGGACTATCAGGAGAACCTTCAGCTCGCGCGGCTGCCGGGGCCAACTGCAGAAGCATTGCGGCTCCGCGCGGCACTCAAGGGAAACCAGGAACAGATCAATCGATTCGCCATGGCTCGCGTTGGCATGATTCCCCGGGAGGGCTTTTTCAATCCGGAAAATCTCGCGCGGCTCGGCATGGAACCGCAAACCTCCGGCAAAGCAACGCATTCCCAATGAATTAGGGCCGATCCGGATCCGGATAAAGATTGTGGATTGCGCTTAGCTCGTGAAGGTGCCTGTCAGTCGGCAAAGAGTGGTCAACCACGAATTCCGCAAATTTCAGAATCTCAGAGTTGGAGGGAAAAGGCAGACGGCCGGTACCGCCCGGTTTGGTTATACCGTGGACCATCGTCCAGGCGAGTAGCGCCATTCGATGTCCATCGCCGGCCGGCAAGCGTCCCTCGACCTGACAACTCCTGACGAAACCCAGGAGGTTGCCTTCTTACGGATTTAAAGGACTGATCCTGAATTTGGGCAATGGCCTGGTGAAAGCGGGGCAGCTCGATGCCGCCAGGGTGATGTACGCGAACGCCAGATATGCGAGCGACCATGAGACTTGGCCCTAACGCGATGTCTTGGAAGCGATAGCCAGCTCGGATCTCGATGCCCGTGCGGCCTTATATGCCGCCGGCGCAAATCCAAACAATGCTCCGCGACTGAAAGTCCCGAATCGCAGCTGCGTGTATTGCGACGCGACCGTCCCGAAATCCGGGGCCCGCTAGCACGTCGACTCCAGAAAATCTTGCGCGCCGCGCGCATCTAACTTTGTTCGGAATTCAATGATTGAAAAAGGAGGAGGAAAGGAAAGTGAAGTGTTCGGTCCTGAGCCTCACGGTTTTGCCGCTCCCCATTAACGCTTGGGCACAGAATCCCAGCCGGCTCGACACAAGCCTTCGGGGGCAATGCCCAATCGTTTAGTTTCGAGGATAAGTTTGGTTACTACATCAACGAGACCTCTCTGAATCTGGTGCGCAATCGTCACTCCGACGTTTCGAGCGGGCAATCGCATGGCGAATCCTCTGGCTGCTTACCGGTCTGGAGTTGGAAGGCCTTGAGCAAAGCCCCCTAAGAGGTGATTGATCTCTTCTGAAGCCAGTTGGTCTGGCTGGGTGCCGGAAGCGAGCTCAACAATCTGCACCCGGAGGATTGAGGAGAGGATTCGCCCAGCCGCAGAGGTGGCGGCTTTCCCCGCGTCGTCGGCGTCAAGCATGAGGACGACTTGATCGAAGTAGGTTCCGATCAAGTCGGCTTGGCGGTCTGACAGCTTTGAGCCCATGAGGGCGGCCACATTGTGATGGCCGGCCTGATGGATTTTGAAAGTATCGAAGAAGCCTTCCACGAGAATGAGGGTGCGGTTGCCGTTTTGGATGGCTCGATGAAGATTGAACAGCAAGCGAGATTTCCGGAAGCCGGCAGGCAGTCGATATTTGGGCCGCGTCTGGCCGATTGCGCGACCCGAGTAGGCGACCAGTTCGCCATGTTCATTGTGAATTGGTATCACGACCCTTCCGCGAAGGAAACCGTTCCCGTCGTAGTAGCCAACGCCGAAGTATCGGGCCATATGTTCACTTAGTCCACGCGATGCAACATAAGGATGTTGGTGGTCGATATTGCGCAGGGTGAAAGATAGCGGCCGATTTTCTTGCGTGTAGAGGACCGGCTCCTCGTTCCTTGATGTGGCGCGAGGAATCTGATTTTCCGCAAGCGAATGCTGCAGGTGCAGAGCAGCCTCCCGGATCGAACAGCGCTCCATTTCGGCGACGAAGTCGAAGACGTTTCCGCCGACACGGCCCGATCGAGCCGAAATGCAAGAAGCGGACTGACAGGACCAGGCGTTGCGAGTGAAGCTGACAGAGAAGCTGTTATTGCTGTTGGAGGAGGAGTGCGTAGGAAGGGGGCATTTTCCGCGGAACGCATCGGCACCAACTCGCCGAAGGCGAACGTTGTAGTGCGAAAGAACGGTCTCGATGGAGACCTTGCCTTTGACGCTTTTGAAGTCGATCCATTCCGCAGGCATTATTGGCGCCCTTCGTTCGTCGGTTGGATCTCGGCGAGTCCGTTTTGCAGCTGCCGCGCAGTAGCGCCCCCCGGGGCAGGTACGTCTGAAAGTTGTGTTAGCAGCTTCTCGAAAGCATTCACACCATCCATGCCAGCCTTTGCCTCCGCTTCAGTTAGAGGGATGTCTTGCTGTTGTTCTGTTTCACCGGCGTTGCTCCTTCGCGTAAACGACGGAGCAGTCGAAAAGATCGGCGTCGGGGTCGTATGCCCGTA
>AR_comb_assmDRAFT_10149507_pt1 | contig 12016 bp, 9 predicted proteins | sample ArasoioldDNA_FD_10543 | JGI IMG/M metagenome (IMG submission 10543) | reverse complement strand
CCATGATCGACGTGCACGACCAGATCGCCCGGCGCGAGACTGGTCGCTTCGGCAATGAAGTTTTCTGCCCGCCGGGAAGCGCGGCGTGGCCGCACCAGGCGATCGCCGAGGATGTCCTGTTCGCTGATGATTGCCGTATCGTCGGTTTCAAACCCGGATTCGACGCCGAGCACTGCAAGCGCGACAGTCGATTTGGGCAAGCGCAGCACCTGCGGCCAGTCCGCAACGGATGTGAGGTTGTGCAGCTTGTGATCGGCGAGCACATGGCTCATGCGCTCACGCGCGCCTTCGCTCCATAGCGCGATCGCCACGCGTTTTCCCAACGCTTGCAGCGCGAGCACATGGGCGCCTACGGCCTCGAAGACATTCGCTCCGGGTTCGGCGCGCTCGGCGGCGAAGTTGTGGCCCTGCCGCGCCCCGACGTCGATCGCATCGGAGTCCGGCACCGCGAACGGCGTCAATCTGGTGAGCGCAGATGCCTCAATGCGCTCTTTCCATTCAGCCTCGCCGAGATAAAGCCGCTCAGGCGGCAGCGGCTTGTAAGGCGGCGCAACTCCCTGTTTCAGCGCATCGTGGCGAGCGTCATAGTAATCAGCAATTTGCGACAAGCGCTCGTGCGCCGCGTCTTCGGCAAGGTGTTCCAGCGTCAACGGGGTGCCTGGAATATAGTCGAAGATTGTTTCAAGTCCGGTGTGGAACAGCGGTAGCCAGTGCTCCATTCCCGGGTAGCGCCGACCTTCGCTGATCGCCTCGTAAAGCAGATCATCAGGCACGGCCGCACCGAATTCGGCGATATAACCGGTGCGAAAGCGCCGGATGGTTTCGGTGACCAACTGAAATTCCGATACTGGCACCAGATCGAGCGCGCGCAGCTGTTCTTCGCTGCGCTGAGTTTGAGCGTCGAAAGCGCGGATTGTTTCGAGTGCATCGCCAAAGAAATCGAGGCGTGCCGGCATATCCATGCCGGGCGGATAAAGATCAAGAATGCCGCCGCGGACCGCATAATCGCCGGGCTCACGCACGGTCGAGGCGCGGACGAAACCATTGAGCTCTAGCCAGTCGACAATGCCCTGCATCCCGATGACATTGCCGGGTGCGACTGAAAGCGCATGAGTCGTGACGAACTCACGCGTCGGAACGCGCTGAAGCGCCGCGTTCACAGTCGTGAGCAGGACCGAAGGCTTGTCGCGGCCTTTGACGCGCGCAAGCCGGGTCAACGCTGTCATACGCTGCGCGACCACAGAGGCATTGGGGGACACGCGGTCGTAGGGCAAACAATCCCAGGCGGGGAATTCCATTACCTGGACGTCGGGGCCAAAAAACGCCAAGGCGCGGGACAGCGCCGCCATGCGCTGGCCGTCGCGGCAGATAACGCCAAGCGAAAGGGCCGGTGCGCTCTTGCCGCCGGCGATGCTGCGCGCGAGATCGGCAAGCACCAAGCCTTCGGCGCCGTCGGCGATGTGCGCCAACGTTAACGACTTTCCGGGTGCGAGACGCTCCGCCGGCGATTTGGTGACGGCGCTCACTTGTCACCTTTGTTGCTAAATTCGCACAGGCGGCGGAACAAGGCGGTGTCAAACTCCGCGGGCACAGTTTCCATCCCGTTTACCCATGCGAAAATCTGCTGATCAGGTACATCAAGCCAACGCTCGAGTTCATCGAGCTCCGTGTCGTTCAATTGCTTGAGCTGTGCATCGGCGAAACGTCCGAGGACCAGATCCATTTCCCGGATGCCGCGATGCCAGCATCGGAACAGCAGCCGGCGGCGACGCGCGTCCATGCCCTCGCTCGACAAATTCGTTCCGGTGGTCACTGCATTGCTCCAACGCCAAAAACCCGGACGGGGCCGGGCGGGGTTTATATAGAGTGCCTGCCCTGCAATGTCAGCCGGACCTGTTCACAGGCCTGCATTGCGTCGGAAATCTCTGCAAGCCAGCATGCCGCCATGCGGCCCCTGGTACTCAACCCCCTGTTTGCTTCGCTGAGAAGCCTTTCCGGTGTCGGGCCGAAGTTGGAAAAATTATACTCGCGGCTGCTTGACCGAGACGCGCCCCGTGTCGTCGATCTCCTGTTTCACCTGCCGTCGGGTGTTATCGACCGCCGCGCCCGGCCAAAACTTCGTGATGTGCAGCCGGGCCAGGTCGTGACCATTGCTGTAACGATCGGCAAACACCGGCCTGGTCCGCCGCGCCGTTCGCGTGCGCCCTATCGCATTTATGCCAGCGACGATACCGGCGACATCACGCTCACTTATTTCAATCCGCGACGCGATTACCTGGAAAAACTCCTGCCCGAGGGAGAGACCCGTTACGTATCCGGTACGGCGGAATTCTACGACGGGATGCTGCAGATGGTGCATCCCGACCGCGTGGTCGACGAAGCAGGCTTTGCCGCCTTGCCGTTGGTTGAACCCGTTTACTCGCTGACCGAAGGACTCGCCCTGGGCAATGTGCGCCGCGCGGTCGATAGCGCCCTTGCCCGGCTTCCAGATCTGCTCGAATGGCAGGACCAGGCCTGGGTTGCGCGCGAACGTTTTCCGCAATTCAGCGAGGCATTGCATCGACTACACCGGCCGCATGAACCGCACGACATCGCGCCGGACAATACTGCGTGGACGCGACTCGCCTACGACGAATTGCTCGCCGGCCAACTTGCACTCGCTCTGGTGCGCGCGCATATGCGGAGACAGGCGGGCCGTGGCAGCGCCAGTGAAGGCCGCTTGCGTGCACGCATTCTTAAGGCGCTGCCTTATGCACTGACGCATTCACAGCAGAAAGCTGTCGATGACATCACTACCGACCTCGCGCGGCCGCACCGAATGCTCAGGCTGCTGCAGGGCGACGTCGGTTCGGGCAAGACGGTAGTAGCGCTGACTGCGGCCGCCGCCGTAATCGAAGCAGGTCGTCAAGCTGCTTTCATGGCGCCGACGGAAATTTTGGCGCGCCAGCATCTCGCTACCATCGCGCCGCTAGCTGAAGCCGCAGGAGTCCGCGTTGCCATTCTTACCGGCCGTGAACGCGGGCCCGCACGGAAGGAAATTCTCGATCGTCTCACTCTGGGTGATATCGATCTGTTGATCGGAACGCACGCCCTGTTTCAGGAAGACGTCGCCTTTCACGATCTCGCCCTGGCCATCGTAGACGAACAGCATCGTTTCGGCGTGCATCAGCGTCTCGCGCTGACGAAAAAAGGCGAAGCCGTGGATGTGTTGGTGCTTACGGCAACGCCGATCCCGCGCACGCTGGTGCTGACCTACTTCGGCGATATGGATATTTCCGAGTTACGGGAGAAGCCGCCCGGCCGCCAGCCCGTCGACACACGAACAATTCCGCTCTCGCGGCTCGACGAGGTCTTGGAAGCTGTCGGGAGAGCGCTTGGGGATGGCAAACGTGCGTATTGGGTCTGCCCCCTCGTGGATGAATCGGAAAAAACCGATCTGGCTGCCGCGCAGGCGCGATTTGAAGATTTGCGCGAGAAGTTCGGCGACGAGGTCGATCTCGTGCATGGCCGCATGAAGGGGGCCGACAAGGATGCCGCCATGGCGCGCTTCGCTGCTGGCAAAACGCGATTGCTGGTGGCAACGACGGTGATCGAGGTCGGCGTCGACGTGCCGGAAGCGACCATTATGGTGATCGAACACGCCGAGCGCTTCGGTCTAGCGCAGTTGCACCAGTTGCGCGGACGCATTGGCCGCGGACGAGGCGCTTCAACGTGCCTCCTGCTCTACAAAGCGCCGCTCGGCGACACCGCCAAGGCGCGGCTAGCCATCCTGCGCGAAACCGAAGACGGATTTCGCATCGCTGAGGAGGACCTTCGGCTACGTGGTGAAGGCGATCTGCTCGGAACACGGCAGAGCGGGCTCCCCGGCTTCCAAATCGCCCGGCCTGAAGTTCATGGCAAATATTTAGGGGCCGCGCGCGATGATGCAGCGATGATTCTCGGTCGCGACGAAACCTTGTCGACGCCCCGTGGTGAAGCGCTGCGGCAACTGCTCTATTTGTTCGGCAAGGATGAAGCGATCAAATTGATCCGCGCCGGCTGATCGCCTACTCGGCTGCTTCGACTTTACGTTTGGCGCGCGCCCGTGCCGCTCGTGCGGTCGCCGCAAGCGAGGCAAGTTTCTTTTGCGCCTCGTCCTCGGGCTGCACCATGCCTGCTGAAATCAACAGCGTCATTGCGTTCTCGACGGTGATATCGAGCTCAATCAGGTCCTTGCGCTTGACGTAAAAGAAGAATCCGGTGGTCGGGTTGGGTGTGCAAGGCATGAAGACCGAAACATGCTCGCCTTGCGGCAGTTTGCTCGCAAGATCGACGTTCGGCGCCTGCGACAGGAACACCAGCGACCACATTCCCGGCGCCGGAAATTCCACGAGCGCGACCTTTCGGAAGCTCGATCCGGTTTTCGAGAACAGGGTCTCGAAAATCTGTTTCATCGTCTTGTAGATCGGCCGCACGATTGGCATGCGGCTGAGCACGCTTTCGCCGAGTTCGACCAGCGTCCGGCCAACCAGGTTGGCGGTGAGGAACCCGAGCAGCGTCAGCGCGACAACGGCAATGATGAGACCGGTACCCGGGATCGGCCATGGCAGGTAGCTTTCCGGACGGTAGGCAGGCGGAATGGCGGGCCGCACGACGTTGTCGGCCCAGGTGATGATCGACCAGATCAGCCAGGCGGTGATCGCCAGTGGGCCGGCCACAATCAGTCCGGTCAGAAAATAGTTCCGCAAGCGCCCCGCGATACTCGTGTGCGTCGCGGATACACGCGCAATCTCAGGCGGCGGCTTTTGCCCTAGGTTTTCGTCGATCTCGGTCATGAGCGCAGTCTATTCCACCGTGACCGATTTCGCGAGGTTGCGCGGCTGGTCGACATCGGTGCCAATCGCCGCAGCGGTGTGATAGGCAATTAGTTGCACCGGAATGGCGTAAACAAGCGGCGTGACGGTCGAGGCCATGTCGGGCAGTGAAATCGTCTCCAGCGACTGGATGGTCGCCTCTTTGGCCCCCTTGGGGTCCGTGACAAGGATGATCTTTCCACCGCGCGCCGCGACTTCTTGCATATTTGAGACAGTTTTTTCGAAAACACGGTCATGCGGCGCAATCACGATCACTGGTATCGTTTCGTCGATCAAAGCGATCGGGCCGTGCTTGAGTTCACCGGCGGCATAGCCCTCTGCGTGAATGTAGGAAATTTCCTTGAGTTTGAGTGCGCCCTCGAGAGCGATCGGAAAGCTGGTTCCGCGGCCGAGGTACAGCACATCGCGCACCTTCGCGAGATCCTGCGCTAATTTTTCGATCTGCGGCTCAAGCATCAGAGCGGACGCCATCAGTCGAGGTATCTCTATCAGTCCGCGTACCAGATTCTGCTCATCGTTCTCCGACAGCTCACCGCGTGCGCGCCCCGCCGCAATTGCCAGACAAACAAGCGCGGCGAGTTGGCAAGTGAATGCCTTTGTGGAGGCAACGCCGATCTCTGGCCCGGCGAGCGTCGGCATCACGACGTTGCTTTCGCGCGCGATGGTCGATGTCGGCACGTTGACCACAGAAAGAATGTGCTGCTTGTGCTCTTTGGCGTAGCGCAATGTCGCCAGCGTGTCGGCGGTCTCGCCAGATTGCGATATGAAAATCGCCAGATCGCCCGCCTCAAGCGGAGCCCCGCGGTAACGGAATTCCGATGCGATGTCGATTTCGACCGGAAGTTTTGCGAAGCGCTCAAACCAATATTTCGCAACCAGGCCGGCATAGAAAGCGGTACCGCATGCCGAGATCGACAGTCGTTTGATGTTTTTCCATTCGAACGGCAGCTTGACCGGCAGCGCGACGCGCTCATGGATCATGTCGATGTAATGGGCAAGCGTGTGGCCGACCACTTCAGGCTGCTCATGAATCTCCTTCGCCATAAAGTGCTTGTGGTTGCCCTTGTCGACGAGCTGCGCCGACGCCGTCGATTTAACGATTGGCCGCTCGACCTTACGGCCCTGCTCATCGCGAATTTCGACGCTCTTGCGCGTGACGACCGCCCAATCACCATCTTCAAGATAGCTGATGGTGTCTGTGAGCGGCGCAAGCGCGATTGCGTCCGAGCCAAGGTACATCTCGCCCTTGCCATAGCCGACCGCGAGCGGCGAGCCTTTGCGCGCTCCGATCAAAAGGTCGTCCTTGCCGGTGAACAGGAAGGCAAGCGCGAAAGCGCCACGCAATTCCTTGAGCGATGCCGCAACTGCATCTTGCGGCGACTTGCCGTCCTTCATTGCTTGCGTAACGAGATGCGCGATGGATTCGCTATCAGTCTCGGTAACAAACTTGCAGCCGCGCTTGGTCAGGCGTTCGCGCAACTCGCGGAAGTTCTCGATGATGCCGTTGTGCACCACTGCAACGAGATCGGTTGCGTGCGGATGGGCATTGTCCTCGGTCGGGCGGCCATGGGTGGCCCAGCGCGTATGGCCAATTCCGCTCGTCCCGCCGAGCGGTTCGCGCTCGAGCCGTGTCTCCAGCGCCTTTAGCTTGCCTTCGGCGCGGCGGCGGCCAAGCACACCGCGGTCGAGGGTGGCGATGCCAGCTGAGTCATAACCGCGGTATTCGAGACGCCTCAGCGAGTCGACCAGCAGGTTCGCAACCGGCTTGGTTCCGAGAATTCCGATAATCCCGCACATCCGCCTGGATGGCCCCTTTTCCTGTCGCGTGAGATTTAGCCGCCGCTAGCTGGCCCAAGGAAATCACAAGCCATTTCGTCTTGTGACAATGGGCGCCAAAAAGGCCTGGGCTTATTTCTTCGGCTTCTTCCCGGTCAGGTTTTTGCCCAAGGCCTTCACTTGCCGCAAGCGTTTTGCCCAGCCTTCCTTAACCGTCTGCTTGGCACGCGCGATAGCTAACGCTCCAGCAGGGACATTTTTGGTTACCACGCTCCCAGTGCCGATATAGGCGCCATCCCCGACTTTGACAGGAGCAACTAATGCTGAATTCGAGCCGATGAAGGCGCCTTTCCCAATATCGGTGTGGTGCTTGGCGACGCCATCATAATTACACGTGATGGTGCCGGCGCCGATATTGGCCCCCTCGCCCACGCGTGCGTCGCCGATGTAGGCAAGGTGATTGGCTTTGGCGCCGGCTTCGATCTTGGCTTCTTTCACCTCAACGAAATTACCCACGTGCACATCCTTGCCAAGGTCTGCGCCGGGTCGCAAACGCGCAAATGGGCCAACGCGAGCACCCTTGCCGACATGCGCGCCTTCCAGATGTGAGAATGAACGGATGGTCGCTCCGTCTTCTACAGTCACGCCGGGGCCAAACACGACGTTAGGCTCGATCGTGACATCCTTGCCCAGTTTGGTATCGGTCGACAAATACACCGTATCCGGCGCGGTCATGGTGACGCCGGCCTCCAGCGCCGCCTTCCGCAACCGCTGTTGCAGGACGGCTTCGGTCTCGGCGAGCTGCACCTTGGTGTTGATGCCGCGCACGTCGTCCTCCGAGGTTTCAATTGCAACTGCCTTCAAGCGCATATCGCGAGCGATGGCAACCGCGTCCGAGAGATAGAATTCGCCTTTGGCATTAACGTTGCCGATGCGATTGAGGATGGCGAGCGCCTGTTTGCCGGAAAGCGCCATCAGGCCGCCATTGCACACGGCGATCTTGCGCTCCTCGGGAGTAGCGTCCCGCTCTTCGCGGATGGCGGTCAATTCGGCCCCGCGGATCACCAGGCGGCCATAGCCGCGCGGATCGGCCGGCTTGAAGCCAAGCACCGCCACCGCGGCTCCATCAGCGATCGCACGGCGGAGCTTTACCAGTGTTTCCGGACGGACCAGCGGAGTATCCGCAAAAATAACCAGAATATCGTCGGCGCCTTTTGCGATCGCTTTGCGTGCCGATAGCACTGCATGCGCAGTGCCTTTCCGGTCGCCCTGCTCGAAAATATGGGCCTTTGGCGCGAGCGCCCGCGCCTCAGCTTCAACGGCCCCGTGGTTCGGGCCAACCACGATCGCAAGATCGCCAGTGCCGGCGGCGCGCGCTGTCTTGATGACATGAGAGAGGAGCGAGCTGCCCCCGAGTGTATGCAAGGCCTTCGGGGTCTGCGAACGCATGCGCGTGCCTTCGCCAGCCGCAAGCACGATGGCAAGGCATGTTCGTTGAGGCATTCGTTTCCGGCTCACGTTTTGGCTGGGCTTGGCCGCATCCCAATACCCGAGACAGTGCATCGGCAAAAGGCTGCCGGCCCGAGTCTGCTTGCATCACGCGATGAAAGCCAGATTTGCCGGATTCTGCTAATGTTTTCAATGATTCGCCCGATCGAGGAGACCATGGCGATTGAGCAGGCGGCAGCGCAACTTGATCTGCGCGACCCTCGCACGCGCCGGCGCGATACCCGCACATTTTTGTGGCTTTGCGGCTGGGGCGGGGCTGCAATGCTCGCCCTGATCGTTTTTGTTATTGCAAGCCAGACCAAAACCGCGAGCGATCGCCTACGGCTCGTTTTTGCGGCGGGCGAACCGAGTGCCGTCGCGCAGATGCCGCCGCGTGTAGCCCAGCTCGAGATTGAGACACAGTTCCTGACCGAGCAGATGCGCGCCCTCGCCACCGATCGGGACCGCCTGGCTGGACGCATTGCGCTCCTCGAAAGCAGTGTCGATGACATGACGGGCGCGATCAAAAAGCAGGCGGCAGCCACCGCGGCACTGGTTGCCAAAACAGCGTCGCCGCCTGCGTCAACCGCCGGTCAACCGGCGACCACTGCCGCGGCGACGAACCGCTTGGCGCCCATTGCAACGACCCCAACGTCGTCCAATACGCCGACAACCACCGCTTCTGTTTCATCATCCGAGGCGGCAGCCCGGCCAGCGGATCCTGTCCCGCTTCCGCTGGCGCGTGCCGCAACGGCCGCACAGGCGAGTGAACCAGACCCCACAGCTGCCAGCCCTGTCGAATTCGGCCTTGATCTTGGAGGCGCCGCAACCGTGGACGGCATCCGCCAGCGCTGGATCACGGTGAAGGCAAACTTTGGTCCCCTGCTGAGCGGTATGTACCCTGTTGCCGCACACGAGCACCGGCCCGGCAGCACAGGGTATCGCTTGGTCGTTGGCCCACTGCCTAACAGTGCGGCTGCCAGCAGCCTGTGCGGCCATTTCACGGCAGCGCGCACCGCCTGTCGTTCCGCGAAATTCGACGGCCAGCAGATCGCGCAGCCCTGATTGCCCTCTTCTTGCCTGTCTGCATACTGTTCCGATGAAATTGTTCCTACCTAGCGTGCGCGCCACTAATTGGCTTTTGATCGTCGGCTTTTGTTCGATCGGGTATGCGCTCTACATGCGCTATCTCGCAATCGAGCAATCAACAGTTGGTCTTGCCTGCCAGGCCGGGTTGAACACATGGCTGTGCTCCACGCGGCAGATCACTATTGTGCTATTCACGTATTCGGTTTTCGGTTGGTTTGCACTGATAGCCGCAGCGCTAAATTTTTTGCGCCCGTCGCTCGTGCTGTTCGCTGTTGCGCTTGCCGCCGCTTGCTGCGGGGTCGTTCTCTACAATGTGGGCCTTTCCGCGCTTGCAGCCGGACTGCTGGTGCTTAGCCTTGCGCGCCGCGCACCTGAACCAGACTGAATACAAGCATAGCTAAGGCGGCACACAACCATAGCGCCTGCCAATTGGCGAAGCCCTCGTTGAATACGATGTAAAAAACCGATAGCGCCAGCACGCCAGCTCCGGCACTTTCCGCAACGGGCCGCGCGCCTTTCGGTCTAGCGCTCACCAACCCGTGCACAAGGAAAGGCACAACCGCCGCGGTCAATGGCGCGAATGGAAAATCGCGATAGCGCGCATCGAATACAAGACCGAGCGCAAGCACGAAAGCCATCAGCATCGTGACGATCAAGATCGTTCCCGAAGCAAACGCAAGCGGATCCTGCACTCGTCCTTTTTTCGGTCCAACGATCTGGACAAAACTAGATACCGATGTTCCGCGTGTGATCGCCGCGCTCAGAATTGGGGGCGCCGCAACAGCAACTGCCATCAGCGCAAGCGAACGCAGCCAGCCGCTCGGCCCTAGACTCTCAAGCGGGATATTTTCGATCGTCCAACCAATCAGCACGCCACCTGCAAATGCATTCATAGCAACGGCGAGCCACCACTTTAGTGGCGTATCCTTGCTGCGAACGGCGATCGCAACTGCGAAGACGCCAATTGCAAATAGAATTCCGCCAATCATTTGCCAAAGCCAGTAAGGATGATTGGATATCGCTATGGCGCCGGAAAATTTCGGCACGCGTGTTTTGGCATCGAGCAATCCCCAATGCCCACCAACCGTTCCCTCTAGCGCGCGCTTCCAAGGTTGGTCGAACGCTTCGATAATATTGACGTGGAAATTTTCCCGCTTGGCGAGCGCCAATACGCTTTGAATCACCCGCGCCTGATTGATGGGCGACGGCAAGGCGCCCTCGCGCATGCGACCGGCGCTCGGCCAGCCGACCTCACCAAGTAAAACTTCGCGCCCCGGAAATGCATTGACGACTTGCTTGCGGATCGAGTCCACATGTGCCGTCGCATTCGACGCCGCGATTGGGAAATCTTCCCAATAAGGAAGGATATGGATGGTGATGAAGTCGACGGCCCCTGCAACGTCGCGATTGCGCAACCAGAACTCCCAAACATCCGCATAGGTGACCGGCATTGGCACGCGCGCTTTGATCGCACGGATGGTGTTGGCAAGATCCGTCGCGGTCATGTCGCCCCGCAACAGCACCTCATTGCCGACGACTACAGACCTGACCGTGCCCGGATATTTGTTGGCGATCGCGACTGCGGTTTCGATCTGGTAGCGGTTTTTTTCTGGATCACTCGATAGCCAGAGCCCTTGCATCACCTTCAGGCCATGCTTGGCGGCCAGGCGGGCTATCTGGTCGAGCCCGAAATCGACGGAATAAGTCCGCACACAGTCGGTGATTTGGGCAAGCCGGGCGAGGTCATCGTCGATCTGGGCCGCCGGGATCATGGTCGAGAGATCCAGCGGGGTTTGGTCGCCCCTGAAAGGCGTATAGGACAGGCAGTAGAGCTTTTCGCCACGGCCAGACTGGGACTGGGGTATGGCCACCGGCCCGCCAAGCCAGGCCCAGACGGCACCTATGGCCACTACCGTTGCGGCAAGACACGCAATCGCTTTGCCCATGAAAGATCCGATCAGAATAGCCGTGGAAGCGGCTTATAGCGGGTAACCGGTGTCTGCCAAGGCGACCGATTTTAAGCACGTGCGGCAGATGCGCTGGACAAAATCAACCGGTTGAGGCCAAGTCTTTCGGTTCGGGGAGAAGCCGGATTTTCCGGGGGTGGATCGCCGCCGCATTAGCGTCCCAATCGGGCCCCACACAGGTTCGGGAGACGAGACGAGACGGGCGGACGGGCCAAAAACAAACATCGACGGGGACAATGCGGGTTACTCTCGAGTTGCGTAGGGTTCTTGCCGTGCTGTGCATGGCCGCATTCAGCTTCTCGGCCCTGGCGCAGAGTGGAGGCAACGGTAAGCCCCCGGAGCCTCAAAAACCCCCTGCCGACGCCGCCAAGGAAAGCCAGAAGAAGATCGACGAGATTGCCGAGGCCACCCGTAGCCTTACCGGTCCGGCCGGCAATCCGGAATGCGTTTGGCTGGGGCGCCGCGTGGTGACCCTGCTTTGGCGCGACGACCTCGATACAGCCTTCCGGCACCTCGACCTTTACGACCGCTTCGGCTGCCCCAGTGCGCATATTCAGGCCACTTTCCGTTGCCTTGTCCGCCAGGGCAACATCGACCCGAAGGCCCAGGAGACCCTTAACGGCAAGGTTCACGGCTGTTGGCTCAATCCGAGCCTGGAGCCCCAACCGGCCGCGGCCGCGGCTCAACCGCCCGCCGCAACGTCGGGAGGAACCACCCAGCGCTAGCCGGCGTTTCCCCTGTAGAAAATTTGTAGGGGCGCCATGCGACCGCCAAGGAATTGCCATGTCGGCTAGTTACTTGAATGATCACCTTATGCCGCGCTACGCTGCATCCTCGCAGACG
>AR_comb_assmDRAFT_10085781_pt1 | contig 12016 bp, 9 predicted proteins | sample ArasoioldDNA_FD_10543 | JGI IMG/M metagenome (IMG submission 10543) | reverse complement strand
TCGCCGCGATTCAATCCTTCCTTCGCCAGTTCGGCGGCCTTGCCCAAGGCAACGATTCCAGCAACGTTTTCCGTGCCGGCGCGGCGCGAGCGTTCGTGGCGGCCGCCGTGGAACAACGGCTGGATACGAGTTCCCTTCTTCACGTACAGTGCACCCACGCCCTGCGGCCCGTGAATCTTGTGGCCGGAGATCGAGAGCGCATCGCAACCGATCTGCCTTACGTTGAGGCTAACCTTGGTCGCGGCCTGCACGGCGTCTGTGTGAAAAAGAACATTCGATTCGGCCGCGATCTTCCCGATCTCTTCGACGGGCTGCAGCACTCCGGTCTCATTGTTGGCCATCATCACCGAGATCAATTTCGTGTTCGGGCGCAGGGCGCGCCGGACATCCGACGGATCGATAAGGCCGCGACCATCCGCTGGCAGGATCGTCACTTCACAGCCGATCTTCTCCAAGTGCTTACACGCGTGCAAAACCGCATGGTGCTCTATGCTCGACGTGATTACATGATCGCCCGCCGCAACCCATCCGGCCACGGCGAGATTGTCGCTCTCCGTACCACCGCTGGTGAAGACGATTTCCGACGCGCTGCACCGCAGCAAATCGGCCACGGATTCGCGCGCGTCCTCGACCGCGGCCCGCGTCTCCTGCCCATGATGATGGATGGACGAGGCATTGCCGAAGCGCTCCTCGAAGTAGGGACGCATGGCCTCGAACACCTCGGGCAGAACCGGGGTGGTAGCGTTGTTGTCGAGATAGACGCGCTGCATACAGAACCCACGTCTATTCTACGGGATTTCCGCGTATATCGGACCGATTCCGGGACGGATCGTAGAGACCTAGCTTGCTACGTTGCTGGCGGCGATTCCGACATGGCAAAAGAGACGTTGCAAGCAACGTCTCTACCGCTGGTCGATCGCCACGTAATGGCTTGGATATTCCGGGCCTAAGTACTCCGCGCGCGGGCGGATCAGGCGGTTATCGTCGAGTTGTTCGATCACGTGGGCGGCCCAGCCGCTGATGCGGGAGACGGCGAAGATCGGGGTGAATAGATCGACGTCGATTCCGAGCGTGTGATACGTCGAAGCGGAGTAGAAGTCGACGTTGGCGTTCAGCTTCTTGTCGGCCTTCACGAATTCTTCGATCTTGTGGGAGATCTCGAACCATTTGGCCTGGCCGCTGGAATTGCCAAGGTCACGCGACATCACGCGCAGGTGCGTGGCACGCGGGTCTTCGGTGTGATAAACGCGGTGGCCGAAGCCTGGGATCTTCCTCTTCTGCGCCAGCATGCCTTTGACGTAGTCGATGGGATCGGCGCCGGACTCGTCGATCTCTACAAGGATCCGGAACACGGCCTCGTTCGCTCCTCCGTGCAACGGCCCCTTGAGCGCGCCGATTGCGGAGGTGATAGCTGAGTGCATATCCGACAAAGTTGCGGCCGTGACGCGCGCCGCAAAGGTCGAGGCGTTGAGTTCGTGGTCAGCGTGAAGGATCAGAGCAATGTCGAGAGCGCGCTCAGCTGTTGCTGACGGGTGTTTGCCATTGAGCATCAGCAGGAAATTCGCAGCGTGGGACAGAGAACGATCGGGATCCACTATCGGCTTCCCCTTGCGAATGCGATCATAGGCAGCGACGATCATCGCAATCTGCGACGTCAGGCGGATCGCCTTGTCCACATTCGCTTTGCGGTCGTTGTTCTTTTCCTGGGGATCGTAGAACGAGAGCGCCGAGACTGCGGTGCGCAGCACGTCCATGGGCAAGGCATGGCGAGGCGCGTTGCGCAGCAGCGTAATAATCGACGCATCCAGCTTGCGCTCCTCGGCCAGTCGGTCGTGCAACTCGCGCAACTCCTGGCGAGTGGGTAGCTTACCGAACCACAACAGGTAACAGGTCTCCTCGAAATTCGAGTGATCGGCCAGTTCGTGGATGTCGATCCCGCGATAGGCAAGCACGCCGCGTTCGCCATCGATGAAGCAGATTTTCGAGTTGGTGGCAACGACTCCCTCGAGCCCTTTGGAAGCATGAGTTGTGGTCACGCTGGACATGCTGTTCTCGCTTGACTGGATTTTACGTTGCCGGGCCGCGCGAGGAGGGACGCGGGATGCAACCTTTTCTTATACCTGAAACCTTCTGAAGATTCCAACCACACTTCGGTAATACTCACGATCGTGACCTGGGGGCATCTAACGGCTTTAGATGCCAGATTCTTCGAGGTTTTTGCCTGCGAACCGCAGCACACGCTTTTGCCACCCGGCTTTTCCTCAGCGTATAGTTAAAGGTTTGCACGAAGTATTCCGGAATCTGCCCGCATTCATACTCCTGATGGAGGAATCGTCCTAAATGAAACGCTTCTTTTCGCTAGTGCTCGCTTACGCCTTCGTCTGCTCGACGATCGCGAGAGCCGACGAAGGCATGTGGCTTTACAACGAGGCACCCAAGGACAAGATCAAAGCGAAGTATGGTTTCGAGGTCACGCAGCAGTGGCTGGATCATGTGCGGCTGTCGTCGGTGCGGTTCAACAACGGCGGCTCGGGTTCGTTCGTCTCTCCTGACGGGCTGACCTTTACCAATCATCACGTGGGCGCGGGTTGTGTCCAGCAGCTTTCGAGCGAGGGCCACGACTACATCAAGACCGGTTTCTATGCCAAAACGCAGGCGGAGGAGGCCAAGTGCCCGAATCTCGAACTGAACCAGCTTGTCGGCATTGAGGATGCCACACAGAAGATCAACGCCGCAGTGAAATCTGGGATGTCGACCGCCGAAATTGGAGCCGCCCAGCGGGCAGCCATGTCGCAAGTGGAAAAGGACTGTTCAACCAGCACCGGACTGCGCTGCGACGTGGTGACCTTCTATTCCGGTCAGGTCTACAACCTCTACAAGTACAAAAAATACACGGATGTCCGGCTGGTGTTCGCGCCGGAATTTGATATCGCATTTTTCGGCGGGGATCCCGATAACTTCACGTATCCCCGCTACGATCTGGACATTACTTTCTTCCGCGTTTACGAGAACGACAAACCGGCGCACCTCGATCATTATCTGAAGTGGTCGCCGAATGGTGTGAAAGATGGCGACCTGATCTTTGTTTCCGGTCACCCGGGAAACACCGGGCGTCTGCTGACCATGGCACAGCTCGAGTTTCTGCGCGACTTTCAATATCCGTTGGCTTTGAAAGTGTATGCGCGGCGCATTGCGCTGCTGCAGGAGTTTGGAAGGCAGTCCGAAGAGAATGCCCGCGTGGCGAAGGAAGACCTTTTTGGACTGCAGAACTCGCAGAAGGCGATTGCTGGATATCAATCCGGCCTGCTCGATAAATCCATCATGGATCAGAAGGCCGCGGATGAAGCGAAGCTGCGAGCGTCCTTTAAGGCCGATCCTAAGAACGCCGGTGTTGCTGATCCGTGGGAGGAGGTTGCGCAGGCGATCAAGACACAACAAGCGATCTATCCGAACCTAAGCTACCTGGAGCGGATGCGCGCCTTCCCTTCGCACCTGCCGCAGGTGGCGCGTACCTTGGTGCGCGCAGCGGACGAAAAGCCGAAGCCGAATACGGATCGACTGCGCGAGTTCCGCGACTCTGCCCTGCCCTCGCTCGAGCAGCAACTCTTTTCCGCGGAACCGATCTACAAGAATCTCGAGATCGCCCTGCTCGCCGACGGGCTTAGTGAGATGCAAGAGTCTCTCGGCAAAGACAATCCGGAAGTGCAGAAAATTCTTCAAGGGAAAACGGCGGCTGACGCGGCGAAAGAAATGATTACCAATACGAAGCTCGACGATGTCGCCGTGCGCAAGCAGTTGTATGAAGGCGGAAAGGAAGCCATTGACGCAAGCACCGATCCGCTGATCGTGGCGATGCGGTCCATCGACCCCGACGCCCGCGCTGCACGCCGGGAGTTTGAAGACAAGGTCGACTCTGTCGTCCGGCGCGACGGCGGTGCGATCGCCAAAGCGCGCTTTGCGCAGAGCGGTTTCACTCAGCCTCCGGATGCCACGTTCACGCTGCGCTTGAGTTATGGAGTGGTGAAGGGATATCAGGAGAACGGAAAGGCCATTCCGTTTGCCACGCCAATGGGTGGCGCCTACGCACGTGCCGCAGAGCACGGTAGCCAGTCGCCGTACACCCTGCCTGAGAGTTGGGTCAAGTTGAAAGGCAAGCTGGATTTAGAGACTCCATTTAATTTTGTTTCTACGGCGGACATCATCGGCGGCAACTCCGGATCTCCGACTGTGAACAAGAACGGAGAGGTCGTCGGCATCATCTTCGACGGTAACATCGAATCGCTGCCCTGGAACTTTGCGTACAGCGACACCCAGGCACGCGCAGTTTCCGTGGATTCTCGCGGCATTCAAGAAGCTCTGCGCAAGATCTACGCCGCCACGGCGCTGGCGGATGAACTGATGGGCAAGACGGGGGCCGGAGCCGCGGCAGGAAAATGAGAACCGGCGTCAGGTCTGGGTCTTAGGCGCTGCGTTTGGACCACGGTGGAGCAGTCCCAAGACCTGAGACTAACGCCTATTTTGCGAAAGCCCTCCAATCAGGCCGGCCAAATCGTCAACGCCGTCCTGGTCAGAATCTGCTGCTGCACCGATTGCGGCAGCGGCAGCGCGCGGAATTCCTCGAGGTTTTTCTTGATGTCGGGGACACCCGGACCGGGCCAATCCGTACCGAACAGCGTTTTCTGCGCAATTTCTTCCAGGCGAGGAAAATATTTTAGCAGCGTCTTTGGCGGGATGCCGCTGATGTCGAGATAAACGTTGGGATGTCGCCGCACCAGAAAGAACGCGGTTTGCATCCAGAGCGGGCGGCCGCCGTGGGCCAGGAGAATCTTCAGCTTTGGGAAATCCACCGCAACATCATCGACGTAAATCGGGTCGCCATACTTGTTTCGCGCACCGGGGAAAATCGATGTGCCCGTGTGAAACATCACTGGCACCCCATTGGCTTCGGCGGCGCGGTAAATAATCTCCAACTCCTTGGCGCCGCTGAGATAGTCATTCGGAAATAGCAACTGATGCGGCGGATGAATCTTGATCATCTGCAGGCCGAGGCGAAGGATATGCTCGACATCGGCTAAGACGTTCGTCGTGTGACGCGGATGCAGGCTGCCGCACGACAGCAGGCGCTTGGGATCTTCCTTCACGTAGTCGGCAACGAACTGGTTCACACCGCTGGTGAAGCCGATGACCTCCGGGGCCACGTAGTTGATCAGCATGGCGCGGTCGATGCCGCTGGCATCCATGAAATTGAGGAACGCCTTGGGCGAGCGGCAGAATTCGACGATCTGATCGAAATTCGGGCGCTTCTGCTTCATGAGTTCCAGCGCGTGGGGTTTGAACATCTCCATTGGCTGGATATGGATGTGGCAGTCGGTGATCATTCGCAATGGTTGGGTGCCCCACTTCTGGCCGGTGTTGCCAGCAGTGGGGATTTGCCTTAGCGCTGCATTCTATCAGTAGCAGCCTACGCCGCCGGGCAAGGCACAAACGACGACCAATCAATTCCGCGCTGAAATTGCTCGTCCGGCTCGAAGGTCGTTTTGAACGTGAATGCAAACTGCGTGGGCCCGTGCTTCTCCAAATGCGCAAGGCGCTTGGTGGCTTCGTCCATGCCGGGACGATGCCCGGCCGGTACCCACCAGAGTGCGGAATAAGCGCCCGAGAATTTCTCGAACCACGCTTCCCTTTGCCGGAGAAGTTCCGCGTGAGCAGTCTTATAAACGTAGTGACGCAGGGCCGCAATCGTTTCCCACACTGACATGTTGATGAGGATCCGGTCGTCTTCCGGATACGGCCGGAAGTAAGTCGCATTTCCGACGGGTGTTTGCAATCGCCACACGAAGCCCGGGGAGCCATCCGCGAGCGCGTTGATCTCGTCCAGCCGCGCAACAAATCCGGCCATGAGAGGGTCTTCAACCGGGGCTTTCACTCGGCCGATGTTGACCTGTGCGACGTGGTAAACGGGCATAGGGTAGTGCTCCTTGTTGAGACTGGGTTAGTTCTCGTGCACTTCGCTCGCGGCCAGCACGGCGCGTTTCGTGAATACACGAATCATCAAGCGACGATACTCCGGAGTTAGGGCGGAAGTTGTCAACGGCTTGCTAATTTTCGCGGCCAACTCGCCGGCGGCTTCGGCAAGGGTTTCGTCGATTGCCTTTCCGGCAAGCAACTCCGATGCACCTTTCACCAGTAGCGGTGCTGGGTTCACAGCGGTGATTCCGATGCGTGCATCGGAAATGTGGCCGTTCGAGCGCTTCAGCACTACTGCGACTCCCGCTAACGGGTAGTCGATCGATCCGCGGACGCGCAGCTTCCGGTACACGCCGCGGTATCCGGCGGATGATGCGGGAAGGAAGATGCGCGTGACCAGTTCGTTCGACTGCAGATTGCGGTAGTTGTCTCCCAGACCGGTGTAGAAATCCTGAAGAGGGATGCGGCGGATTCCACGGGGGCTGGCGATTTCTATTTCCGCTTTCAGACAGAGCAAGGCCGCAGGAGTATCACCGGAGAAAACCGCCCAGCATTTTGTTCCACCGGGAGCGACGTGGCAAAGGTCCCCGTCTTTCTTGATGCAGAATCCGCAACCCTTGCGCCAAGTCAGGGACTGGTTGTACCAGAGACAGCGCGTGTCGAGGCAGATGTTGCCACCGATCGTGCCCATGTTGCGCAGGACGGGAGACGCAACGGTGGCGGCGGCTTCGGTCAGGACGGGATATTGCTCTCGAAGGAATTCGGAGCGTTCGATCGCGCGAATGGTCGTGAGCGCGCCGATTTCGGCGCCACTGTCGGGTTGCGCCTTGATGCCTCGGATTTCAACGACCGCTCGCAGGTCGAGCACATATTCCGGCTCGAACAACTTCTGGCGCATGGAAGGAATTATGTCGGTGCCTCCGGCGAGAACGCGCACGCTGCCAGCATATCTCCCGAGGTGCTCGACGGCTTCCGCAACGGATCGAGGCCGCAACAGCTTGAATTGCGGTAGGCTCAATCCGCACCTCCGGACGGAACTTCCTGACGAGACAGATCAAGGGGGTGACGTTCCGGGCCCTTCCCTTTGAACCAGAGCGAGCCCCCATGCTCGCGGAAGCGTCTGGGCGAAGTAGGATCGACGCCCTCGGTGAGGTTCATGGATTTCGCATTTTTCTTTGCACGCAGGGCCGCCAGCACTCTCTCCGGCGTGAACGGTGACTCGTGCAAGCGAATGCCAACCGCATCGTAGATGGCGTTCGCGATGGCTGGAATGGTCGCGGCCAACGATCCCTCGCTGCATTCCTTCGCGCCAAACGGGCCCTCGGGGTCGACGCTCTCCACAATGATCGGTTCAACGTCCGGCGATTCGACCGACGAGGGGCTGCGGTATTCGAGCAGTCCCGGGTTCATCAGCATGCCATCTTTCCAGACCATCTCCTCGGTCAGTGCTTGGCCCATGCCCATCCACACCGAACCGATGATCTGGCCTTCGACGGAAACGGGATTGAGGGCGCGGCCGCAATCGTGCGCGGCCCAGACCTTGTGAACCGTGACCTCGCCGGTCTCTTCGTCAACGTTGACTTCGGCGACCTGCGCGGAATAGGAGTATGCCGGCGATGGGCCCACGCCAGCACCTTTGTGCTTGCCTCCGCGGGCTTCGAGGGGAGGAGCGTAAGAACCGGTGCCAGTGAGCGCCCCGTGGAAATCAATGGCCGCGACTACGGCTTCTTCGAACGTCATCTGGTCTTTCGGGCCTTCGTCTTTGCGCTTTTGTTGAAGGGAGCCGCGGAGGATTTGACCCTCTACCCGGCCTGACACCGTTGCCGCCTCGCTCTGCTCGGCTGGACGGCCGAAGGCGGCCGTCCCCACATGAGCCTCTCTCTTGCCAACAACGTCGTCTCGAAAAACCAGATCGTCCGGAGCGCAATTCATCTTCTTGCCTGCGGCCGCCGCAATCAGCTTCTTCACTTCCGTCGCTGCCCGGAGCGTGGCGTTTCCGGCCATGAACGTAACGCGACTGGAGTAGGAGCCGATGTCGATCGGAGTCAGATCGGTATCAGCGGCTATGACGCGCACGCGTGACAGCGAGCATCCCAGGACCTCGGCGGCGATCTGCGCGGTCATCGTGTCTGATCCCTGGCCAATCTCAGAGGCACCCGTGTAAACCACGACGCCGCCATCGCGATCGATCTTGATATTCACGGTTGAGTGCGGCATGTCGGAGCGAATAATCGAGTTCGCGGCGCCGCTGACGTAGTGGCTGCAGGCGATGCCAAGGCCCCGTCCTCTGGGCAGTTTGCCCTTGCGCTCTTTCCAGCTGGAGCGCTCGACGGTCTTGTCGATGCACTCGGGCAATCCGTAGCTCTGCACGCGCAGGCCGTTCACCGTGATGCAGGGCGGCTGCAGCAGATTGCGGCGACGGATTTCGGCAGGATCCATTCCGATCTTCGCAGCGAGTTCATCGAGTTGCGATTCGAAGGCGAAGCGGACGTTGACCGTCCCGTGCCCGCGCATGGCGCCACAGGCGGGCTTGTTCGTGAGGACTCGGTATCCGTCGTAGTGAATGTTAGGGATGTCGTAGAGCGCGCCGAGCAGCGCGCCGGAATACAGGATCGTGACTACGCCGTACGAACAGTAGGCGCCGCCGTCCTGCACTACGCGGGCTTTGACGGCGGTAATGCGGCCATCGTTCTTCACGCCCGTCTTAAGGTCGATGATGGTGCGCGGACGTCCGCGATGCGCCCAGAAGACCTCCTCTCGCGTGTAGGTAATCTTGACGGGCGCTTGCGCCTTGCGGGCGGCAACTGCCGCGATGATCTCGATGGGAATGACTTCGCTCTTCCCACCGAATCCTCCGCCCACCAGCGGCTTGATCACACGAATCTGCGCCATGGGCATTTCGAGCACGAGAGACAGCTTGTGCTGCAGGTAGTACGGGACCTGCGTCGATGACCAGACAGTCAACCGTCCGGGCTTACCGGTGTGTGGATCGATTTCAAAGGCTGCCAGCGTGGAGTGTGGCTCCATGGCAGCATGGGTCACCTCGTTCGCGATGAAGCGAGCTTCGGCCACCTGATCTGCCTCGGTGAAGCCTTTGTTGGGATCGCCGAAGACGTGGTGATAATCCTTCTCGAGGTTGTTGGGCTTGTTGTCGTGAATCAGAAGAGTTGAGGCCTTCATCGATTCTTCTGGATCGAAGTAGGCGGGAAGAACTTCGTAATCCACGTCGATCAGTTCGAGAGCCTTATCAGCGATCGCTTCCGAGGTTGCGAGTACGCAGGCCACGTTGTCACCGACGTAACGGACCTTATCGAGAGCGAGCGCATGTTCGTCGTGCCCGACGGGAAGAATGCCGTAAGGATTCGGCGCGTCCTTGCCGACGACAACGGCGACAACTCCATCCAATTGCTCGGCGCGGCTCGTGTCGATTCGTTTGATCCGAGCGTGCGGATAAGGCGAATGCAGAATCCTGCCGACGAGCATGCCGGGGACGCTGAGATCGTCGGTGTACTTGCCGGCGCCCGTGGTCTTCTCGGCGGCGTCGACCATCGCCGTGGGTTTGCCGATTACGGAGAAGCCCGTCGTTGGTCGCTGGTCGTTAGTCGTTGGCCTGCTCATTGTCGAGTCACTACTTAGAAGCTGAGACTGAAGCCCTTTCCGCGGCGATCGCCGAGCGGATGGCTTCATACATCTGGTTGTAACCGGTGCAGCGGCACAGATTGCTGCTCAGAGCGGCGCGAACGTCGGCCTCCGACGGATCGGGATTTTCCGCCAGCAGTGATTTCACCGTCATGATGAATCCCGGAGTGCAGTATCCGCACTGCGCCCCGCCCCAGTCGCCGTAGGCTTTTTGAATCGCCGCGAGACTCCCGTGTTCGCTCACGCCCTCGATCGTGGTGATTTCCTGGCCTTCGCAACTGGCGGCGAGCAGCGTGCACGACATCATGGCGACGCCGTCCACCAGGACAGTACAAGCTCCGCAGGATGAGTCGTCGCAGGCGCGTTTTGAGCCCGTGAGTTGCAGTTGCTGCCGCAGGACGTCGAGCAGCAGCGCACTCGGCTCGATGGCTACCTCGTGCGTGCGTCCGTTGACGCGGAGTTCGATGAGTTCTTTTTTCATGAGCAGCTCTTAGCTCTTAGCCGTTAGCTCTTAGCTTGCCGGGTTGGCTGAAGGCTAAGAACTAAAAGCTAAGAGCCGTCTTCAGTACACCGGCACTTTCAGATCGACGCGCCGCGACCAGGCGTCGATGCCGCCACGCATTGATTGCACCTTCTCAAATCCCTGCTGGCGCAGCCATACTGTCACATTCATCGAACGAACGCCGTGATGGCAGACGACTACGATGTGATCTTCCGGATCAAGCTCCTGATGCGCCCGCGATGGCACCTCGCCCATCGGCATCAGCTTCGCGCCAGAGATCTTGGCGGTCTCAAATTCCCATGGCTCGCGGACATCGAGCAGAGTGAATGTCTCGCCCGCGTCGAGCTTCCCTTTCACTTCTTCGGCTGTGATTTCGTAGTCCATGTCGTTCAGCTATCGCCCAGTCCACTTCGGCGTACGCTTTTCCATGAAGGCACGGATGCCTTCGTGGGCGTCGGCCGTCTTCATCAAATCCTCGAAATACGTCTTCTCCGCGCGGGCCAGGCCCTTGTCGAAGTGGATGGAATCCCACGCGTAGAGAGCCTTCTTGGTGACCGCAAGCGCGGCCGGGCTGAGTTGGAGAAGATTGGCGACGCATTCCTCGACAGCGGAATTGGGATCGCCGGCGACGGCCGCGGTCGCCAGGCCAATCTGCGCCGCTTCCCTGCCGCTGATGGTGCGGCCGGTCAGTATTAACTCGGCCGCACGCTTCTGCCCGATCAGCGCCGCCAGCGCTGCACATGCGACCGGCGGATAGCAGCCGAGGTTGATTTCAGGGAATCCCCATTGCGCGTCTTCTGTGGTGTAGACGATGTCGCAGACCATGGCGAGCTCCGCGCCACCACCCAGACAGTGCCCATGGACTGCGGCAATCGTGACTTTCCTGGTGGCAACCAGAGCACGAATCACGCCGTGGAATTTGACGAGCATCTCCTCGACTCTGTCCGGAGCATGAGCGGCGACATCCACGCCTGCCGAGAAAGCCTTCTCCTCTCCAGAAATCACCACCGTGCTGACATCCGGCCTGGACTCGGTCTCGGAGAGGGCCGCCGCGAGTTCCTCCATCATCGGAACGTCGACGACGTTCAGCGGCGGATGGCGCAGTTCGATGCGTGCCACCAGGCCCTCGATCTTCGTGGTGACCCGCCCCAGTTCCGAAGCTGTACGTGTCCCGCCCATTCTCCTCAGTGTTCCTCTGTGGTGATGTTATTTCTCTTACAGATTGATCGCCGACTTCCGCACTTCTCCGATGCTGGCCAACGGGTCGCGCGCCCCGGTCTTCTCCGTAATCCACTTCTTCTCGGTTTCGATGATGTCGAGCAGCAGCTTCTTATCGACTGCCGTTGGCATGTACTCGTTCAGATGTTCTTCGTATGCGCGATCGTCAAGCGGTTCGCCCGTCTTCGCGTGGAACTTCTGATTGGCCCATCGACCAATGAATCGGTTGAACTTGATGTCAGGCGCGTACAGTTTCGGCTCGCCAGGCTTCAGCGAATTATTGAAGCGCTCGATCAACCCAGCAACTTCGTCACGGTAGAGGTTGCGGTTGTAATCGTTCAGATCATCGAGGTCGACTGCCTTGTCGTTCTTCGGCTCGTCGTAGCGGCCCTTGATGCCCCAGACATAAGCCCAGTGCGCCGATGACGAGTGGTCGGTGCCGAATAGGTCGTACGAACTCGAGATCCACTTATTGAGATATTTCTGGATCAGCCACGCGGGGATTACTCCGGCCTCGACAATCCGCCGCAAGCCGTCATTGCCCGTGCCCATGTGGAATGCCTCTTCGCGGAGCATGTAGGACATCGACCGGCCCAGAGGCGCGAACGCTGAGTACTTCAGCATCTGCAACTGAAACTTGCCGTCGCGGTCGACGAAGTCGGTGTAGGTGAAGAAGTCCATCCAGTTGTC
>AR_comb_assmDRAFT_11341275_pt1 | contig 12018 bp, 11 predicted proteins | sample ArasoioldDNA_FD_10543 | JGI IMG/M metagenome (IMG submission 10543) | reverse complement strand
CGACTGGATTCAGCCAGGAATGCACATACTCAAGATTAGCCATGCGCAGCGCCAGCCCCGGGTGCAGGCGATAATCAACTCCCGCTCCCATTGTTAACGCCATGCCAGTACTCTCATAGGTCTTATTGAACACAGCGTAGTAGGGTGTCAGCTTCCCGCCTGGCGGCAGACTCTCTTGAATCTTCTTTTTCAGTACCTCGTCCGTCTGCATCAGGGCGATCTTCTGTCCGCCAAAGCGTATATGCGCGTGCGGGCTCCATCGACTCTCGCTATGTCGGATCCACTGCGGACCAATATTAAATGTCAGCGAATCGCCACTCCAGGTTTCGGGAAGGCTATTGCCCAAGGTGCACCCGCTGACCTCGAGAGTCCATTGCCAATCCTTCCCCGCGCGAAATCCGCCAATACCTCCGCCACCCAGGCACGAAAAACCGCCGATTTCCATCACCGATGGCACCGTTGCGGCGAATTCGAATTTGGGCTGATATGGATTGACTTCAATTTCCTTGCGGAACGCTCCATATCCCGTTGTTGATGTCGACGGCCGGTAGTCGCTGGGAGCATCGCGATTCTCCCGGTGCCACGGATAGGTGAAGCTCATAAAGTTCGCGAAACTTTGCAACGGGTTCATCGCAACCCGAGCTCCAATCCGCAATCCCCGGTTTTGCGTGTGATCCTCGATTCGGCGGATGACGTACTTGTCCAGCATGTCCTCGCCCACCAGCCACACCATTCCTCCATTCGGCGTGATGACGTGATCCACAAAGCCGTACTCGCAGCAGTAGCGCTGGATCTGCCCAATGGTGGCCTCGCTGATCGGGCCGATCTCGAACTGCGCGCTGAACGCCCACGCAAACAGGTATGCCCGCAACCGACTCTTCCAATAATCTGGATCTTTGCCAAACTCTACATGGTAGTAGCGCGGATCGTGACGGATCCAGATATAAGCCGACACTGCGCCCTGGATCGGATGGCCCAAATAGTTCTCGTAATAGCCGTCTCCGTCGGACCAGCCGTGCATCGCGCTCAGCGACGCACCCCAACCGCCGAAGAACGAATTGTGGACGAAGGCTTCGTAGGTTGCTCCCTCGGTGGCCAGGCGGAATGCATGCATTACAGCGAGGTACCGTAACGACGAACCGAACAGGCCGCTCCACTTTACTTTTGGAGGCTGCGCCGCTGCCGCCTCATACCGGATCGGCAAGAAAGTGTTCACGGAACTCGATCCAGGCCCGTCATACTCGCTGAATATCTTCTGCACGTCGGGGAACGATGGGTGTTCCACTTCTTTTGGGACCGGCGAACACGGTCCGGTCCTATCGAACAGAGCCGTACGCACACCTTCGGGATTCGCACAGTTGGAATTTGCGAAAAGATTACAGAGATCATCGGTGGCCACGAGAGTGCCCGAGGCTTCGGCTGGGAAGAATCCTGTAAAACTAAGACACTGCGACCATGTTGATGCGCTGCAGGCTAGCCAAACGACAAGAACAGCAACGCCACTTCCATTTCGCAAAACGATCCCCCATCGTTGATCTGATGACTAAGTTTCGACGGCATGAAGGTGTCAGAAGGGATGCAGATTTTCTTCGCACCGTTGCGCTGCACCCGCAAAGAGTGAGTCGCCGTTTTCTACTCGGTTCAAGGCGGATATTACGCACCATGGACACTGCGGTGTACTGTGCACTCTGACAGAGGAACCTGATTAACTTGTTGGCGTTCGCGAGATTACAGTGCGGAGAAAGCCGAAGCGGCTGGGACACACGCAAACAACAAAGACGAGCAGGGCGTCACTCCAACCACTCCATCTGTACATCTCTTCCTGCGGCTTCTGTCATTACTGCCAGATTGCCAAAACCCTTCCTGGAGAGATCATGGTTCCAGCATCGAGTAAAAAGGAGACTCCAAGTTGACGACCAATCATGTCGTTCGCTTTCTCGAAATCGCAGGATCCGTGTTGATTGCCAGCTGTGCGCTGGCCCAGCAGTCCGTAGCGCCGGCAGCTCCCACGGCGATGACGCAGGAGCAACTCAACGACGCTAATATCCAACTCATGCGGCAAGATGTCCGGGCCGAGCGGAAAAAGATCGTAGCTGCCAATTTGCCCTTGAATGAAACGGAAGCCCCCAAATTTTGGCCCCTCTATGACCGCTACATCGGCGAGACGATCAAAGTGAATGATGTTCGTTTTGCTCTGGTCAAGGAATATGCGCAGAACTACAAGACGATCACTGAAGAACAGGCCGCGTCCTACATTCGGCGTTGGCTGGATCTGGACAAGCAGAACACGGAGCTGCGTTTGAAATACATTCCGGAGTTCGAAAAGGTGATCCCGAAAACGAAGACTGCGATGTTCTTTCAGATCGATCGGCGCGTGGGCATGATGATTGAACTGCAGCTCGCCTCACAAGTCCCGCTTGTTCAGCCTCAATAGTTGCGAGCTATGGCGACAGGAACGCGCCGCACAACAAGAAGTTATCCATCACGATCAGCGCTTAATCGAACGCGCTCGCCGGCGTGCTCGAGTTGTCGTACTTCGCTTCACCGCGGGCTTGGCCCCTGGCGCGTTCACCTGTTCAATCGCCGCCTGCAGATATCGACGGATGGCAGGACCTTCCAGTTCGCTCTGATTCCGGATCGTAATATGGCGAATCAGCTTGCCCTTTCCCTCCAGGAGGCCCCTGGGGTCATTCAGCAGAGCGCCTCGGTTGAATCCGAGGTTCACGTGAGTTGAATACGTTACTACGTGGCAGAATCCATCCCTGAGAGGTTTGCCGGTGAACGAAAACCCAATCGCTACCGCGTATCCCTTTACGATGGATTCGATTGCCTCTGGCGCTTCTTCCAGAACCAATTCTCGCAGCGCCAACGTCAAAGCGGCGACGTGTGGATCATAGGGCGCGAGATATCCAAGCAGTTGCCGATCCGGCGGTCGAGTCATGCCCGGCAGAGTAGCACAGCCTCTGCATGGCGGCGGTTCTGATATCGCATTCGGTTGAAAACGAGCGGTCATCAGCCACCTGCACCGTAAGAACCCGCGTTTAGTTGGTCAATCAGCGAATGGCATCGGCACCTTTGCTCACACCATCGCTGGCGCTCGGCGCCCTTTTCTCCATGAGCGCGGCCAGCGCGTCGACTCCCCGCGAAGGAGCGACACGCTGGATCACGTCGACACGATACGCATCAGCACCGATCAAAATACGTTGTTTGTTTCTCGAGACCCCTCTTACGATAATGCGTGCCGCGTGTTCCGCAGAGGTCGGGGTCAGCTTCTTGAACCGTTCGCGAAAAGAATCCGCCTCTTGGGCGCTGGCCTTTTCTCCCAGTCGCGCATTCTCCGCGATTGACGTCTGAATCCCCGCTGGATGGACGCACGATACGCGAACCTTCGTCTCCCGCAACTCATGCCGCAGCGATTCCGTAAACCCGCGGACTGCGAACTTACTGGCCGCATACGCCGCCTGGCCCCCTGGTGCAACCAAACCGAAGACACTCGACATGTTCACGATGTGCGCTTCGGGCTCTCGCAGCAGCAGCGGAAGAAACGCTTTGCAGCCATGCACCACTCCCCAAAAATTCACCCGGAATAACCACTGAATATCAGCGACCGACACTTCCGCAACGGTTCCATACAACGCGACCCCCGCGTTGTTAACCAGCAATGTGGCTCGCCCAAAGTCCTGCTCGACTTTCCGCGCAAACGCTTCCATCCCGGCAAAATCTCCCACGTCAACTTCGCGTGACAAGACGTCGGTCTTCAGTTGCGCACAGGTCTCCTTCAGTCCCGCGGAATTAACGTCGGCTAATGCCAGCCTTGCGCCCGCTGCCGCCAATTCAATGGCCAGCGCACGGCCAATTCCCGATGCAGCCCCAGTGACCACCGCCACCGCATCTCGCAATTGGTTCATTTTTCGCCTCTCACCGTGGAGACGGAGTGTAGCACGCGAATCTCCGGCCTCCGTCAATAAGAACGGGAGAATAGAATGGCGATGGGGGTGAGTAACAATGCCAACCATTGAGGGGAAACAAGCGGCGCAGTGGATTAATGATTATGTGAAGAAAGCGGGGAAGTTTGAGGGCGTGGTAAAGGCGGTGCGGGCGCTGATGAAAAAGTCAGTCAGCGGAGTTGAGGAATACGTGAACCCGTGGAAAATTCCTTCATTCGATTCGAACGGGCCGCTGTGCTGCTTCATGGTCGGTAAAGAGCATGTGACGTTTGCATTCATGCGCGGCGCCGTGCTGCCAGATCCGGAGAAGCTGCTGGAGGGAACAGGGAAGGGCGTACGAAATGTCAAACTCCGCACTGTTGCCGATGTAAAAAAGCCAGGAGTGAAGAAATTGATTGCTGAGGCAGTGAAGCTCAACAAAAAGAACCCGCCGTCAGGAAAGATGGTGGGGATGGAAAAGAGAAAGCGCAAAGCCAGCTGAAGAAATGCGGCGTTACACCAAGGCGACGCAACTCCTCGGTGCAGTCCTCACCCCTGAGCGCATTATGGCGCGAACAGGAAGAGAGGGCTGCACCCGTATCAGACCGAGCGATTTCTAGGCGATTTACGGAACCGTTACCTTAACCGACGGGCACTTGCTGCTCTCGCTGCCGTTGATATCCTGGGCCGTGACGCTGTAGTAGTAGGTACTGCCATTGGACACCGTCGAGTCACTGTAGAGCGTCGAGGCGGTCAGGCTGCCGTTGATTTTCTTCCACTTGGCTCCGTCCGAGCTGCGATACACGTTATAGCCAGCAACGTTTTGCGACGAAGATGCTTGCCAGTCCAGGCTGACAACATGGTCGGCCGCTGACTGAATCTTGACCGTGTACGACTTCGACGAGGTGACGCCGCCACAGCCCTTGACCTTGACCGTGAATGAATATGTTGCCGCTTTGGTCGGAGTGCCCGAGAGATTCAGTGCAATCGGCTTGGTGGAAGCTTTCATCGTGACGCCTGTTGGAAGAGTTCCAGAGGTGATGGTCCAGGTTGCAGGAGCGCAACCGCCGCTGGTGGCGATCGATGCGGAGTAAGCTGTGCTTATCGTTCCGTTCGGCACTGTCGTCGTCGTGATTGAGATATTGGCTCGCACATAAGAAGTACCAACCGTGATTAACAGCAAGGGGAGTAGATAACGTTTCATCCTTCCATGCTGCCGCAGCTTTCGAGTTCTTAAAAGTTCGCAAAGTTTGCCAACTTATGAGTCTCAGAAGTTCACGCTAATTGTCCGGGATCAACGACTCAAACTTTTCCGATCGGTATTCTGAGAGAGAGGTTTATCTATAATGTCAAACACTCTTACTCCGAAAGAAGAACAAATCACCGCACTAATTGTTAAGGGAATGAAGAACCACGACATCGCCGAAATCATTGGTACTACGACCAACGGGATAAAGAACTATCTCCGCGTGATCTTCGACAAAACTGGAACGTGGACCCGTTTGGAATTGGCGCTGTGGTATCTGAAAGCAAACGAATCCTAAACCGCCAACACCGCCTGAGGCACGATCTTCCGCTTGGCTGTGTCCACTGCCGTCACACCCTCAGCCATTTTTTGAAAGTTGGCGATCAGGACCGAGCAAGACGGGCACAGCCAAGACAATAGCATTGATGAACAGCGGCAACGGTCACACCGAAGCGTCTGCCACGAGTCACCCTGCGGGTGCGGGGCGCTCGAAAAATAATCCACATGCGCCGCTAGCTTTATACTGGAAGAGCGGGTGCCGTTGCCGCAATGCTGTAACGGGCCCATGGGGAGCGGCCCAATGCATCTTATTTTGGATGTCTCTCGAACGAATGACGTAACGGTTGTTCGCTGCCGAGGCCGGATTGTCTTTGGAGAAGAAGCCGACGAACTGAGACGCGTGCTCCTCGGCTTGCTGAAGGAAACTCAACGGATCGTCCTTGACCTTGCCTGGACTGATTTTATTGACAGCAGCGGTCTCGGAGTTCTGGTCGCATCGTTGATTTCCGCCCGTCATCGTCATGCGGAAATCAAAATTGCCGCGCTCGGTCGCAGAGCTCGACAGGTACTGATGACCGCGAGGGTGGACAAGCTATTTGAAGTCTACAACTCCGCCGACGAGGCGATTCAGTCATTTCATTCCCGCCCACATGCAGCCGCTGGCTGACCTGTCATCTCATCCGGGCTTGCGTTGACTGGGGGTGTGCGGCACCGCAAGTCCCGCATACATAAAAGGGTTATCCCCGAGTCCAGATCAGCCAGCGGTAAGCATCTGTCATTTCTGACAGTCTCATGTTTTTACAGGTCCTCGATCTTCCTTTCCAACCTAGAGTGATCTTCCCATGAACGCGATGACTGTTTATTCGGAGGAGGTACGGGACTTCTATGAAAGAAGACCGTATCCGCCGCCGCTGACGAGCCTGGACAAGCACCGTGAACTTTACGCCAACCCGCAGCGCCGCCGGGCCCTATTCCACTTGATTTGGCCAACCGAGCCTCTCAGAGCGGACCTGAGGATACTGGTGGCCGGATGTGGGACTTCACAGGCAGCAAAGTTTGCGATCCGCGAACAGGGTGCGCAAATCACGGCAATCGACATCAGCGAAACAAGTCTGAACCATACGCGCTCGCTCCAACGAAAACATGAATTGAACAATCTCGTCCTTCATCAACTTTCTATTCTGGAGGTTGGAAAGCTAAAAGAGAAATTTGACCTTATCGTATGCACAGGTGTGCTTCACCACCTCACCGATCCCGATCTCGGCCTTCAAGCTCTTCGCGATGTACTTCACCCTGACGGTGCAATGCAGATCATGGTGTACGCCCGGTATGGACGAGCCGGAATCTACATGATGCAGGAGTATTGCAGACTGCTTGGCATCACTCCCTCAAACCAGGAACTGGTTGCCCTTGCTCAATCCCTGAATAGCTTGCCTGACGATCACCCGCTAGTCCCGCTGTTTCGCAAGGGACTGGATTTCCAACACCCGGATGCACTCGCTGATACCTTCCTGCACCCTCAGGATCGTTCCTATTCGGTTCGGGATGTATTTGAATGGTTGGAACGCTGTGGCATGAGCTTCGGGCGATGGTATGAGCAAGCGCCCTATCTGCCGGAATGTGGTGCCGTAGCAGCAACGCCTCACGCCCTTCGTTTGAGTGCTTTGCCTCAGCGTGAGCAATTTTCCGCCTGCGAACTATTTCGAGGCACCATCACCCGGCACCACTTCATTGCCTATCACAACGGAAGGCGCACAGAGAGAGACCCCATTCGTTTCAATGACGAAGGGTGGCGGCGATACGTTCCTATTTCAGTGCCTTGGGCCGTATGCGTGCGCGATCATCTCCCACCCGGAACTGCAGCCGTCTTGGTGAATAGAGCTCACCATCACGTCGATCTCGCCTTGCGACTGGATGAGGGGCAGTATCGCGTATTCAGCAGCATCAACGGAACCCGGACGTTAGGAGAAATTGCCGAGACTTGGCGAAAAGAGGGAGTCGACGGGATTGAACTGTTCCGAAAACTTTGGCAATACGACCAAATCGTTTTCGACGCCTCCAGCGCAAAAGGATAGGTGCTCTCACGAAGGAGCCAGTCCCACAGTGACCGGCTTTCTCATGGAAGGCCATCAAACTCATTGACCCCGGTCCCGCAAGTATCGAAATCAGGCTTCGTGCCAGACATGCGTGACCCGCGTCACTGAAATACCTCGACTTTGGCGTATGGTGTGGTTGAATAGAACCGCATTTCTTTTGACACTCCGCAGTAGTTCCCCCTGGCAGCGAACGATCCGACCAGCGAACCACTGAGCTGTGAGTCATCCACGTAGGTACGAGCCGACAATTTGCTCGCAGCCGTCGAACTCACAATTTGTGGAGGTCCCCCATGTCAAGAGCAAGCGGTCGTAGGATTCTCATTCGTTGTGTCGCCGCACTCGCAGGAATTCTCATAATTTTCCGTCCTCCTTTACTCGCCCAGGTGCCCAGTTTTCTTCCGGCGGTTACCTATGGCACTGGAGGATCTGTGCCCACTTCACTGGCTTTGGGCGACCTGAACGGGGACGGCATCCTCGACATAGTTGTGGCAAACCAGTGTGCCCAATCGAATACCTGTCCGGGTCCGAACAACGGAGGTTACGTATGCTTCAGCGAGGAGTTTTGCTCTCACGGAGCGGTTGGTGTGCTGCTGGGCAATCGAGATGGAACGTTTCGACCAGCCGTTACCTATGAAGCGAGCGGATATCTGTCCACCTCAGTTGCATTGGGAGATTTGAATGGGGATGGCAAACTCGACCTGGCTCTCACTAATACGTGCGGAAGCCCTCCCATCGACTCCGATGGGAACTGCCCCTTTGCCACGGTTGACGTCATGCTGGGTAACGGCGACGGAACCTTCGGTCCGCCTTCCGGTAGCGGATTGAGTGGCTGGGCTCCGGTCTCAATTGCGTTGGGGGACGTGAATGGGGATGGCATGCCGGAGACCGTGGTCGCTGACATCTGCAATGCGCCGAACAAGTGTACCGACGAAGGCTGTACGTGTACGTCTAGTTCGGTTGAGGTGCTGGGGAGAATGTATGACGCGGGCGCACGCTTCGGGCGTTCAGTAGCTTGTTCGGATGTAAACGGAACCGGCCGGGCTGACGTGGTAGTGGCAAACTCCGGCGCGATTGGAGTGCTGCTGAACAACGGTGATGGCACTCTCCAACCCGTTGTGACCTATCAATCGCCGGGCGTAGTAGACGGGTGGAGTGCTCTGGCTGTGCGCGATGTGAATGGGGATGGCAAACCTGATTTATTGGTGGCGGCAACGTTGGGATGCACGGGTTGTAACAACGACAGTGTGGCAGGTGTGCTGCTAGGCAACGGTGACGGGACCTTCCAGCCCCCCGTAACCTACTCCTCGGGAGGGCAATACGCTCGATCCGTGGCTGTAGCCGATGTGAACGGAGATGGCAAGCTCGATTTGATTGTGGCAAGTTGGAGCGGTATTTGGCCGGATGATCGGGCTGTTGGGATACTGACGGGCAACGGAAACGGGACGTTCCAACCCGCCGTGGTTTTCAACTCCGGCGCGTCTGGGACTTTCGCGGTGGCCGCGGGAGACTTGAACAAAGATGGCAAGCCCGACGTGGTAACGGTGAACACGAGTGGCTTGGGCCTGGGCGTATTGCTGAATAACACCAACGCACAAAAGCAGGCAACCTCAAGCACGATAAGTTCCAGCTTGAATCCTTCCATCTACGGTCAGAAGGTGACTTGGACTGCGACAGTTACCTCCTCCGGCTCAAGCACGCCGACGGGGAAAGTGAAGTTTACGTGGAGTACCTACACCATTGGTTCAGCCATACTCAACAGTAGTGGCGTAGCCACTTTCAGCAGATCAAATCTCAACGCCGGCACATTTCCGCTAACGGCGGTGTACGTAGGCGACGCGGCCAACTTGGGCAGCACATCTGGTGTGCTGAATCAGGTGGTGATGCAGACTACGAGCTCAGCCTCGCTCACGTCCTCGCCGAACCCATCTGCGTCCGGTCAGGCGGTTACGTTTACAGCGACCATTACCTCGCCCACCGTGCTGCCAACCGGTCCGGTGACCTTCGCTATCGGAAAGACGGTACTGGGAACGGCGCAGCTTAGCGGTGGGAAAGCGAAGTTAACCATCTCCACGCTGGCAGTGGGCTCATCCAGGGTCACGGCAACGTACTACGGGAACTCGAACATAGCCAAGAGTTCGGCGTCAGTGACCCAGACTGTGAACCAATAGCGGGCGAGAACAAGGCAGTCCCTCAGGAGATAACCGAAGCAAGATGCCGAAACAAGATTGTTGACGTAACGGGCTATTACACTCGTTGACCGGACGGAGATGCCGGAACCCTCAATGACTGCAATCGCGATTTTTCGCCAACCATCGGGATTCTTAGGGCTAGGGAGACTTATTTCTTTGAGGTATCCAAACGCAGGAAGCGCACGGCGTTGTTGTAAAGAATGTCGCGCTTCTGCTCAGGAGTCAGGTAATCAGCGTTCTGGACGATGCTGATGGAATAGGACATTAGCTTCGGCCACATGAACTGGTCGGTACCGAACATGATGCGGTCCTCAAAGCCTGCGTCCACGATTCGCTCAATGTAGCGATTCACCTCCTTGATCGGATAGCTCCAGATCAATCCAGCGACGTCTACATAAACGTGGGAATTGGCCTGTAACAGTGTAAGCAGGTTGTCGATCATCGGGTAGCCAGCATGCATGATCTGTACACGGAGCCTGGGATGACGGGCGAGAACCTCCTCTAACAGAAGCGGATTGCCCGCCGAACCGCGATACGCTGGCATGATGAGATTGGCGCGGCCTGAACCTCCTGTGCCCATGTGAATCGCAACTGGAATATCCAACTCTTCCGCCAATGCGAAATATTTGTCGTACGCCGGATCGCTCGGCGAGATTCCTCCATATTGCAAGCTAACCTCGCCCATCACCTTCATTCCGCCAGTCGTGAAGTCCTTACGCAATTCTTCCAGCGAGATACGGTCATTTCCCTTCTCGAAATCTGTGCCGGGAATCACCCGATTTGGCGCTGCGTCCTTCCATTTCTGCACGCTCTTCGGATCGCCGAAGACCACAGCCGTTACGTTCAGCCTCTCCATTTCGGCAAGGACATCTTTCATGTACTCGCCTTTGGCGGCGGTATGCAGTTTCGGACTGCAATCCTGCTGTACCCATCCCGAATCCTGCCCCTTGTCGGTCTTAGGATCAGAGGAGGTAAATTTGGAGGTATTGGGACACATCGGGAGATCCGGACCCCCATTCTCGTTGTCCATGGCATGGTGATGAACATCGATGATCGGCGGAATGTCTGTATTTGTGTTCTGGCCGCGGGCCACGCCGAGACCTGCCATGACAAAAAGAGCCGACAGTATCCGAGCAGTAGGCCGTTGAATTAAGTGCAGCATGCTTTTCTCCTCAAGGTTTTGACGTCCGACCACCGGAACGGGAAGCGTCTCTGATGTAAGCAAGGCGATTGCACTCAAGTTCCGTTATGCAGGAGACCAAGAGACAGAACTGCAGACCGCAACTGAGTCGAGTCCCGAAGAGGCTCAACTCCCTCCTCGCTTACGGTTATGGGGATTCGCCTGCGCCGCGGTTTCGGCGGTGTCAGACGGATCTCAGAGTGATCTCAAAAAGGAAAAAGCGATACAGCCACACAATATGGAAGAAAGACCAGGCGATCGCTGCAGCGGTGAGCGCGCCGTACCACTTGCTGATGCCATAGCACCGCCTTAGCATCAGGAAGAGGTAGACCGCAAAGCAAAGCTGCAGGCTCGTCGACGTGACACCGTCATCGGTCACGAATGCAGCAGACAGGTTCAGTGCCTTAAACAGCGAGATGAGAACAAAGGTGGCCAGCGGGAGAATGACACCGAGCAAGACGAGACTGAACGACCAGAAATGCGTGGCAACAACGATGTGCTCCACCAGGTACTTTCTTTTCCTGAAAAATAGCGCGTAAAACAGTGCCGCAAAGATCGGGATGAGCAGGAAGATGAGCGTCCGCGAAAGAACACTGGTTCTTTGATTGTATTTGATTTCAAGTATCTCGTAGCCGATTCGTTTCTCTTGCAGCTTCTGCGCGACCCGCGTGCTTGCATAGGCGGGATAATAGTTGTTCATGTGCAACTGAGTGCCAAGGGGCGTAGTGAACGTGGTGGCCTGGTACAGAGTAAGAGAAAAATAGTAGACAACGTTCAAGAACACGAACAACTGAAGGGGCTTCATGTAGCGAACTCTACGTCCCATGAAATATTCGCTACTCAGAAAACCGGGCCTGCTCAGGACAAGCCACACACTTCGAAACACTTTTGATTCCAATAGGGTGACTGCTGCAACCAACTCTTTCAGGTAGTGTCGCAGTGCATAATCTTTCGCCGTTACTTCTTTCTCGCCGCAGTCTCCGCAAAAAGTCCCAACAGTTTGATTACCGCAGGAAGGACAAGAAAAAATTGATCGCGTAAGGGGACGGTGGACCTGCATTGCGGCGTCGAGACGGCGTGGTTTCAGCATCTTCCCTGTCCG
>AR_comb_assmDRAFT_10228991_pt1 | contig 12027 bp, 8 predicted proteins | sample ArasoioldDNA_FD_10543 | JGI IMG/M metagenome (IMG submission 10543) | reverse complement strand
TTTGGGATCTGATATGGGTCATAGTAAACAAAATGGCATAAAACAGCTGATAAGGAGCTGTGAAACGGCAGTTTACACTTTTAAATCTGCATATAAGAAAAAATTAGATGTTACTATTTTACTGCAAAATGGCTGGGGATTTATTAATAGCTTGGGTTGCACTCTTGAAGAGCTTAGAGAAATTTTGGACAGGTTACCGAGTAAAGGATATGGCATTTGCCTTGATACATGTCACGCATTTATAGCAGGATATGACCTTAGAACTACCAAAGCATGCCTCAAATTCATTGAAAATTTTGATAAAACAGTCGGGCTTTATACTCTAAAGTTAATTCATCTTAACGATTCGAAAAGTGAAATTGGTTCCCACGTTGATGGTCATGAACATATAGGGCTCGGTAAGATTGGCGTGGAAGGACTAAAAACAATAATTAATCACAAATCTTTAAGAGATTTGCCAATGGTAATGCAGACTCCTTTCACTTCCATAACAGACAAAACAGAGGAGCTCCGAAAAGTCATAAAGATGAGAACCTAAACTAAAGGTAACATCAATTGGCTAGTCTTCGGAAGTCGGGAATTAAACCCTTCATGTGATAGAGTCTGCCTAAGTAGCTCTTTATTTTTCGGACACTTGTGAATGCGTGTGTATAGATAAATGTCGGAAGGGACAAACATGACTTTTCATGCGGGTAGAAGTTAGAAATTCCGACTTCTAGACACAGAGATCCTTCTTTCAGAATAGAATAGGTTCTAAAATTAGTATTATTTTTGGTCGACCCATTGTAAATTTCTGTTTAGGGCTAAAGATAATTTTTTGAACATCTCGGACCCGTCGGATGCCTATTGCTAATAACGAAATCGAAGTATTAGTGAAGCAATTTCATGGTTATGTCCAGCTAAAACTTGTAGAAGTCTGCCTTATCGTAGATTTTTGGAATAATTTTATTAGAACAGTCAGTTAACATAATACCTTCGTATGATTCATACCTAATCAATTCTACATTCAGTATGTTGTCACCCTGAATATAAATTGGACCGTCATAGCTAATCGAGACGGCTCGCTGCATTCTGTTTAATACACTAGCAACGTATTTACTAAAGTCTATTTTTTCCAGTAGCTTCTGGAATGTGTCACAGTCTTTGTTATTTATCGACAGTTGTAACTTGGCTAAAATTTCGTTTGCAAGTTCGTAGCTTGTATTACCCTTGATATGAATTTCCTCCTTCATTGATTTTGTGACTTTCTTTAAGTATTCACTATCCTTTTCGAATAAATCAAGTATTAAATTGTACTGGTCTCCCGGTTGCTTCTTCAAGCTTTCAATTATTTCTTCGGACGTAGCATTAGCAGTATATTTAGGATCTATGATCATGTCGTATGGGGGTTTTTTATCTTCGAATATTCTGAGTATACCTGTAATTTCAGATTTTGAATTCACTGGATTCTTCAGATAAACTTTCAATGTTGTGCTATAATTTTTCCCTAATGATTGTCTGATATCGTTCCACTCTTGTAGAACAAAAAATGGCCATACAGGTTCTGCCTCTCCGCTCCTCCAAAAGCCACTTTGCCGGAAACTTCTTTCCTGCTCCCTGATGAAATTCTTATCTCTTAAAATCGACAATATACTTGTTATAACATATTTGTAGAAAATTCCTGCAATCAATCCCACTGCAAGACCAATAAGGAGTATTGAAAGCACAGAGTAGAAATCATACTGAATAAGTTCAAGGGTTGTCTCTACTCTTAAGATTGATGCTAGGAAAGATAGAATTCCCCAATTTAAAAAACCTAGTCCAGCACTCCATAGTCCAATCTCTACGTAGCTTCTCTGAAAACTGTGCGTAATAATGTATGCGGCAACGGAGTAAGTAAGGACCCCTGAAAATATTAGCACTAAAATTGATAATGGGATGTTATCTGATAACGGGAGAGTTTCTATTCTATTAACAGTTAAAACCGTGCTAGCGTCATAATCTCTAGACAAAGTAGAAACTTTAACATTCAGGTTGTATTTCCCGCTACTAATGCCCCCAGGTACTTTTAGTGGCACCAAATCGAAATATGTCCGATTAGTATTAAGTGGAATGTTGCGACCAAAATCGGTTTGGTTCCATGGAGGAGACAGTTGAATAGAATTAACAGATGCATTCAGATTGCCGGAATTTTCAATTTTGATAGATAGATTACCGCTTCCACTAACGCTTAATGTATCAGGATTTACCGTAATATTTACCGATAGGTTTTCAACCTTTTTTTTCGTATCTAGATTCGTCTGAGCGTCAGAATCGTATATTCCATTTTCAATTATTAGTAATGAAAGTATACCTAAATAAATACAAATCAACGGCAGCGATCTAATTATAGTGTCGGGACACAAATTAAGCCTTTTTAACCATTTTTTTGAATTATTCACTTGTACTCATCTTGTTACCTGTTTTCAGGTCATATGCACGTTTACTAATATCCCTTTTAATCGCCGTTTTAATTTCAGAATAGTCTGTTCGAGCTGACAGCAGATTGCTTTAAGAGTATTTGTGTCTTTTCTAAAATAAGAATTACTACCTGTGAACAGAACACTAAGGCAGATGTTCAATTAGCATTCTTTTATTGAGAACTAATTAATAAGTATATAAGGTTGACTCAATGGACAGTTACTTACTATACTATAAGTAATTCTCAGAAATTAACATCATGTGTTCTATGAGATTTCTTGTAGTGTACTGCTGTTCACCAGCTACGGAGTCTAGAATTCAAAGTATGAGACATACAAATATTGGCATATACTTGGAAGGGATGAAGGACAAATTTGTACTTAAAAGGGGATTCGGAAGGGATTTCCATTGTTTACAATATGAATCCCTTATTTACGACCAACGTCCACTCAATAGAACTAATGCTAGTGGTCAATTCAACTACTAAGCATTAAGTTTTCCCATATTTAAAAAAGAAGTTAGTTTCCTTGGTTAACAAATATTTGTAAAAAAAATTGTCAAGATATTTATGGAGCACCACCTGCAACACCGGTAGAAGCAATTTTATCATATAAAACTAGTGTGGGCGGGACGAATGAAACTGAAGCGCCAGTAACTGCTTGATTTGGTGCGTCTCGTACTATAATGTATCCTGGATATCCTTCATGCCCGATAACGTCAACAATTTCTGTAAAGCTTGCGTCAACCGCATTTAGACTTGTAAAAGTTACGCCAGCAATTGAAATTATTTGTTGTGGGCATAAAGTCAACACATCATCTGTAATTGCAATTTTATAATTTCCTTTAATGGTAGTGGCGTGTGCTGTACATCCTCCAAATGTTCCTGGTGCAGTACATATTCTACCACCATAATAAGTAGGAGTTGGCCCTGTAACACCAACATTAGAAGTTTTTTTGTCCGCTGGAAGTGCCGTTCTCGCACATACTTCGCCTACGTCTTTTGTTCTGTCTACTGCAACAAGTACTACATGAGGAAATCCGCCCCATGTAACGTCTTTATACACGTTCTCAACTGAATCATAATACTTCATAGAAATTTCTGCTCCAGCTTGAAATTGATCTGTTATCGATCTTCCAGGTGGTAATGAAGCAACAATTAATTCATCGGAGCCAACCGATGTAGATCCATTGAAGCCGTAATAAGAATAATTACCAACACCAGGAATTTCAATTTCTTCTTTATCACCTTCATGCCAACTCCACCATGTTGGAAATGGAGCCGTTAAACTTGACGAATTTGTTGATGGCACATAAAGCTTACCAGGATTTTGTCCACTGATTGTATTATTTCTACGAATTACTCTGCCCACGCGTCCTGGGTAGGCATTTGCAGGGTCCCGCGGAGTAAATATGTAGAAATGTGAAGCATTCGAACTAGATAATTTTCCAGTGTAAATAATCGTTTCATCAATAATTTTAATTAATCCTCCGGAATCCAAGTATACACGACCAACATCTACATATGTATTTCCAGAAAGATGAACTATTTTTGAAATCGCCTTTTTATCAAATGCTGACTTTTCCTTATCATCGATTCTTTTAATTTTATCAAATGGATCTGGACCTGGTTCATGAACAATGCATTGAGAAAATGGAGAGTCTAAGAAAGTATTATTTTGGATTCTTATTTCTTTAGCGCCCCAAATTAATGAGTGAATAACTGCATCTACATCAAACGTATCAAAAGTATTACCAATTATTTTAACAACACGTTGACTTTCTATATCTAGTTCTCTACGATAAACATCATGATCATATTCGTGTCCTTTAATGCGAATAGCTGACATCTGATGTGTTTTTGCCTCTGCACCTTTAAAAACACAATTAGTGCAGCTGAAATTTTGACAAGTTCCATTATCAACTAATAATGCTGATGAACTAATAACTACCCAAGTTATGTTTCCTTTGTCTGTTCCCTTATCTGCTTTTTGTTCAGTTATTATTGTTTTAGTAACAGTATCAACTTTATTAGGATCAAAATAAGTGTATGTATTATCTGCTGTCCATGCGTTGTCTAATGATGCCTTACCAGGAAAAATGTTTAATGCTAATCCAGTAGGTAAACGAGTATCAGATGAGTTTATAGGTACATTTGCCGCTGATAGTATATCTTCTAAAAAAGTCTTTCCATTATCTGTAGAATATCTAAATTTCCAATTTAGAAGTTCACCAGGCAACGTGCATTCAATTCTAAGAATTACACGTTGATCAGTTGTTCCGGATATTGTAATCCTTGGAGGAGCTGTTCCATGTGGCAGCACTCTTTTTTGGTTCTTATCGAGGGGATCTTCGACTAAACTCCAAGTAACCCCAGGCAAAGAAATGCCAAATCCACCTTGTTTTTGGAAGGATGAAGGAAATGGGCTAATTTTAACGATATTAGTCCCAGTCGCTACACTTGCAGTAGAATGAGTTGTTGGAAATGAGAGTTTTCCATGATTTTTACCAAATGCAAATCTACAATTATCAATAATCATAGTTGATGGATTTGAATCATCATTACTAAGTCCAGAACCAATATTATTTACAAAATCACAGTCAATAGCAGTAAAATCACACCCACCCATATCTATACCGTAAGAAATATATCCCCAGCTCACAGGTAGGCTATCCTCTATTCTAGTATGAATTAATTTAATAGAACCCCCTTTAAGAACTTCATTGGATTTTTTTACGTCTCGTATGCCTGGGAACACATAAATATTATATAATCCGTTACCATGAAAATAACTGTTTTCAACTAAGGAATGTCCAATATCTTTATCAATTAAAAGTCGACGGTCACATGGCACCTTATCACCATCACATGGCAATTTATCAATGAAAAGACCAGCGTATGGCATATTAGAGACTTCAACATTTTTACAAATTATGGCATCTTTCCCATGATAATGAATACCACATCGATGATTATGGGGTTCACCCGGTCCAGCTGGATTAAATGGAGAAGGAAGTTTAGCAGGAGGAGTGCCATCAGAATATTGAATAGTACCAGCATCTGAAGTACTGATACCTTGAACTACCATATTGGTAATAGAAGCTAGTCCGCAAGATGCGGTAAAATTAATAATTTCTTCAATTTTTTCTGTATCCCATAATGAATTTGGTGATGCAATTATAACTTTTCCAATTCCTTCCAGATAAGCACTAGGCATAGAACCACTTGTTAAAAATTTAACCCAATAAGTTCCAGTTGGAAATATTAAACGAAAAACTCCTTTAGTAGCATTCCATGCATGTTGTACAGCCTCAGTATCATCATCAATGCCATTACCTACTGCGCCAAACCAACGAACATTAATTTCTTCAAAAAATTGACGAATCCAACGACCAGGAGGTGGAGGAGTGCCTATCGAATTATTAGGCTTAATAATAGTTCCATTATCATCTTCAGCTGAAGAGAGGGCATCCCAAATAAAATTACCGCCACCACCATCGCCTATGGATCTAAAGCCCATTACATTTACCATCCCTTCTAAAATAGTCATGGCACGCAATCCTGCCATATTTTCTACTGATAAACAACCTACCATACCTATTGAATTGGAGTAAGTGACTACTACTATTTTAAGATGAATGGTTGTTCTATTACCACAATTAGATACGAATTTGAAAGGATTGAGAATACGCTATTACACCGGCTACCAACTTTGATATCTAATAATATGACTATCAATCTCTGTTCCGTAGTGGATGGAGTTGGATCAAATCAAGTATATCTTGCTCATATATGCTTGCTCTACTCTTTAGAAATGGTTCATATTAATATATTGATAAGTGCGTTAGTAAACTTACATTATTAGAAAACAGAATGGAAATTGGTTCCATCAGTAAAAACGTTCTTTCCTAATATCTAATTAAAGTCACCGGCAATTTCAACATTAAAAGGCAAAATTACAATCTTATAAGATTTATAATTCTTGCTTAACTTAGTTAACTAAGAACGTTTTCGTAATAATATACCACTGTTGAGCTAGAAAAATCCGAATTTTTCGGCGCTGAAAAAATACACATAATCATGAATTCAGATGTACAGTTAATTAGAATGAATTATTTTATCATACATTGCATTGATACTTTTGTTCTCGTGGACGGTTCAATCAATTTGGATTGAGTAAAAGGTATTGATAATTATCATATTGCGAATTATTACAAAATTACTATGTTTAGAGTTAATGTTCCGGAGGGGGATTTCCATTGTTTACAATGTGAATCCTTATTTCAGAACTTCGATTACCTAAATCATCTAATTTTGACTAGTCCGTTCGACAAATGAAAATATCAAGTCGAGCGCGAGTGAAATAGAGATTATTTAGGTGGTTTCTCGAAACTATAAGAGACTCCCTGTGCAGCGGAGTCAAAGTCAGTAATTTTAATTACATAATTTAGTTTAGGCAATCTTAATATCTGATCTTTCTTAATCGGTGTCCAGTAAAAGTAATACGAGTGGTAAGGGTCATACGTATGCGGTGACATTACGTCATACGAATGCGGTGACACTACTTCACGGAGTAACAGTGCGCCTTGAGCATAATCTTTTTTGTCTGGGGGATCGAAAATTTTTTGGTCAAAACCTTGTGGTATACGATATTCGATCCAATATTGGGAGTCGTGAATAATAGTTGACATTGGAATGGGAAGTGGTTCTACTATTAATGCTATCCGTTTTGTTGAACCAACTGGGAGTCCTCCCTGATTTGCATAAATAGTACCTGTTAGATCTCCAGTTACAAGATCAGGAGTCGTTTCATTAACATAAATATGATTTGCGTTTACTGAAGAGTCTATCCATCCTAACTTGCTCAGATACGGCGTACATATTCCAGGTCCAGTGCCATCATGAGAATCGAGACCTGTCTTAACAGTAAGTCTCGGATTTTTAAATTCAAGACCCGGATTTGGGCCCCGACCTCCCATCACGCAGTAGGAATCTCCATAATCATCATTTTGCGCTTGGTCGGCATGGGGCAATCCGAAAGCGTGGCCCATTTCATGGCATATTACGTTGGGACGAATATCATTGGCAGCAAGGAAGGTGTGTGAATCTGTTTTCGTTCCGGCGTGTGTCGTTCCAGCGCGTGAAGAAGGCTCGTCTATAACAAAAATGACACGGTCAACAGTATTGACTGGAATGCCTTTGGCCAGGGCTGCTCGCCATGTCGGTTCAATTTCATCCCAAGGATGTGTAGTTTTAGCTACTATTTTCTCAAGGGCCCTTTTTTCATCAATAGTCATTATGTCCTGAGTATATGGAAACACCACCCATTCTACAAATTGGCGACCACAGCTCATTTTCCTAAAATATTTTGCAACTCCAATGACATCGGAAAAAGCTCTATCAAGCCAACTAGTATCCAGGGTTGTCGCACGTGCTTGCCCTGTATAAGTACAAATGCAGATCCCATATCGTATAACTTTTTTCATATCACGATGTTTGAGCATATATTTTACTGATAATGGAAAGGTTAATCCCATAGCAATACCAATTGATTTGACTCTTACCGTAGTCTCTGAAGGATTCACCAAAGAACTATTTAGAAGGCTTGGCACGTTACTCGCCTTACTGAAGTGTTACTAAGATTGGAATTAAACCCTGTCCCTGGTTTAACGAATTTAATGCTTTTCCAATTATAGCTCCAAAAGCTTTGAATTGATCTACTGCTTTCATAGCATAGCCCGCCTTTGATGATGTAGTGAGCAAATCTCCGACTTCTATCGGTGAGGGGTCAGCATCAACTTTGCAATAGACCTTACCCATTAACGCCACCGGTCTGCGGTTTTCTTTTGAACCCATCTTATCCAAAATAATTCCGGGCTTATATCCTCCAGCACCTGAAACCACTCCTGCCACTCGTTTATCATATGCCTTAGTACTCATTATCATATTACCTTCTCCTTCGATTACAACTACAGTTCCAGGTTCGATTTTATCTGGCCCACAAAAATCAAAATCTTCTGCGCAATCTGCATTAGCCAAAATTATGTCTCCTGAATTACCATCCAATATAACACTATCCTTACCGACATTATTCCTCAGTTTCAAAATACCAGATCTTCCTCCATGAAAACTACCAAGAATAATTTCAGCTTCTGTTTTTCCCTCGGAAGCACTCATTTCAATGGCTATTTATCCTCCAGTTGCTACGGGTTCGGCCAATACTATAGTATGACCAGCTCCACCTAAAAAAATTGAGGGGTTGTATAAATTATCTTTTACATACACGCTCGAATGATTGTCTGCAGGCTTACCTGCATCTAGTATGATTTTAGAAGCACCAACACCCAAACTTCCGCCTTGCCATATTTCGACTTTTCCGTCAAACTGTTTTGTCATGCTAATGTTCAGACAGACTTATTATTTAACTTTGTATTACTTTGGGATAATAATTACATTTAGAATATATTTTCATCTTCAATATCGAAGGTAATGTTTATTTGCAATATTAGTCCCGAAAAGAAATCATATTATGCATTTGCGTACTTTGCCGATTCTAGCAATTTCGTTGATTATCTTCCTGTAGTAGAACAGATGGCTAAATCTTGCAGATTGGTAACAAAGCACCTACTATCCAGGAAGAGGATCAATAAGGAAAAATCAATTGACGTCAGTTATGATTATCAGAATGCTACTATTTGATAGGACGGAAGGGATTGACATTGTTTACAATATGAATCCTTATTTCAGAACTATGATTACTTAAATCAGCTTATTTTGATGGGCCGGAAGGGATGTCCATTGTTTACAATGTGAATCCATGTTAATTTGAAAACGGCTGATTTGGTTCTATGAGAAAGCTAATTGCAGAATCATACTTTTGTAACAAAAATGAAGCTCCCTAATCATTTATTCGACTGTATTTAAAAGGAATCCTTTTTAGTAGTGAAGGTTTGAACCTTATTTGGTATGCGAGGTTCAATTGATCTCCAAGCTGAACCACAAAGCAAATAGATCCCCTTTTATCCGCATTTTTACTGGTGAGAGGGAATGGGATGACGTAACCGCATCAAACTCCTCTCTTCAAGTTGATTATAAAGTTCGGGGTGTAAATAATAACCTCGCTCTTTATCAAGCTTTTCTTCTTCGACGGGTAATGAATTTTTCCTAGCCCAAGGGTCTTTGCGTATGCCTGTTACTTGCCAAGAGACTTTCATATTTACCATACCTCCTGCGATCCTGAATCTATTGTTAGAAATCCCCTCTGCAATGTAAAGATTTGGGCTTGGAGTACCAATGGGCGTTAGTTGATAGCAAAACTCTTCGTTGACCTCTTCAAACCAACTTGGAAGCTCCACATTAGCTTCCCCATTTCCATCCAGGGTAACAATTCCATCATAAACATTCTTCATGTCTGGAGATTCTACGAATCCATGATTAAGATATTTGTTGGCTGGATCAAGAGGATGATCGATCCTAAAACCTCCGCCTCCTTTACGAATACTGTTGCGGACCATTAGATCCCATGACATCTCAACATTGCCCCAAAACAGTCCGGCGACTGGCCCATCAGCCCAAATAGCAGTACCTTCCTTATGTGTACATTTTAAACCCATACCGCCATATCCATCGATAGTCATGCATTGAATTTCTACCACGGGATCAGGATCAGTCTCTGCCTTGTTCTTGAATTCCGAATTCCCGTTGACTACAAGCGCCTGACCAAATATGTCGTCCGTCCCGATTGAGACTCCCCCAGAATCTTTATTGATAGTTGTGTATTGCCCAGAGTCATTTATGTGAAAAACCCTCACATCTTTGCCATCCATAAATGCTGCTCTGTCCTTCGTTCTGAAAATGAGGGAGTGCGATCCATCTGTGGATTCTAATTGAAACTGACCGCCTTTCACGTGTAAAGCACTCGTTGGTCGGATAGTTCCGATGCCAACATTACCACCATTTGGATTGAGAAATGTGTCCCGTCCTGCACCATTTATGAAGAGAGGTGCACCCTCGCAATCCATATCTAACGCAGCTCCATCAGCCCGAAAATCCAAAATGCGAGATCCGTCAGCAGATTCCAACCGAATTCGATCTCCCTTTACATGGAGCTTAACGTTCGACTCGAAGGTGCCGATTCCAACGTTACCACCGAGTGGATTCAGAAGTGTAGGCTCTCCAGAGGCGCCATTGACAAATAGTGGTGCACCTTGACTCATTATGTCCAAGCCACGTATATCACTTGCGATATACAATACACGTGATCCGTCTGCAGATTCAAGCCGAATCTGATCTCCTATTACGTGCAATTTGACCTGAGGCATTTCAGTTCCAATACCGACCTTTCCAGATTGATCTATATGTACAGCCTCATTACCATTCGTCGATATCACAAGAGGATTGTCGTCGGTTGTGCCGAGAAAATTCACTTTTTTATCCGTTCCTGCATTCCCAGTCAGGTTCCAAGAAGACATATTATTGTCTACTATGTTATCTAATATTTAAGAATAGTAATCCCTCTTCGCACTTTTTAATAAGTAATATTATTTTTGGTCTTGTGAAACAAATTGATTTAATTTTTGTATAGATTGAAATAGGTTCAATTTCTATCTGGTTAAGATCGTTAAGTTCCACAAGTCTTAAGTTGAACTGTGAGTGACCGATCGGAAGGGGTGACGTACAGAATTGAGTGTAATCCAATGGCGGTTGAGTCATATATTTTCAAATGGGTCAGTTTTAGGATTTAGACCTTTTAGGCACTCTACCTAGGATTTACATTCATATTAAAAATAAAATTAACATTAATATTCAGAATTGATTTGATGCGATTGAAATCATGCAACCGCTGATTGACTTATGTTCTTAGTAATCAAAACGTAATTCATTATATTAGCAAAGGTATTGAAATAAACCTAAAAATCAATCTGGCTAAAAATCATCTTTTCCAAATTGTTATCATGCACAAAGAAGTTTTTGATGTCTTCTTTTTCATTGAAAAGAAATCGATCACGCTTAACTAGGGAAATTTATTTTGTGATATATGTGCAAGTTTTACAATCACTAATTGTAAAATGCACACTTTCGGATGCCTTCATACCTTCTTTGTTAGTGGCAGTAAGAGTTATAGTATGCTTTCCGGGAACCAAGTCTTTCATATTGACCATTGGACCGGTTCCGATAAATCCCTGGATATTATCGGTCCAGATCAGCCCCTTATCTTCCAGAAAGCCGTCCTGAATATCTTCAGCGTAGCCTGAAAGTGGTAACGAATTATTGGAAGATATTGTTGTCCATAAATTGAAATTTTCAAATGGTTCCATGATACTCACGTGAGGAGGTTTTACCGGTACTCTAATTGAACTATTAGTATCGGTTATCTTGGTATGAACACCATCTGTTACTATCAGTCTAAAAATCACGTGTTGACCACCAGGAAGGTCGGTCATATTCAGCTTTAAACTTTGTTGTGAAGTAGGCCCCGCCAATGTAATCCAACTTTGTCCATTATCATGACTGTACAAAACGAAATGAGTAAGTTTATCATTTTCGGCATCCACTGATTTCCATTTCAATGTTAATATGTCATCTACTAT
>AR_comb_assmDRAFT_10460428_pt1 | contig 12029 bp, 11 predicted proteins | sample ArasoioldDNA_FD_10543 | JGI IMG/M metagenome (IMG submission 10543) | reverse complement strand
TATGAAGCTTATTCGAACTATTAACTATTTAAATTTCACCAATGAAAGCGCTTATCATAGAGGATGAAAATCTCATCGCCCAGGAACTGCAAAACAAGATTCAAAATATGTCTGACGACATTGATATTGTCGAAGTTTTACCGAGTTTGAAAACAGCAAGGAGATGGTTTATGGCAAATGCGGAGCCGGACATGATCTTCATGGACATTCAGCTATCCGATGGCGTCAGTTTTGAATTATTCGACGCGTACCAGCTTACATGTCCTGTTGTTTTTACGACCGCTTACGACGAATATGCTGTAAGGGCTTTTAAAGTAAATGGCGTAGACTACCTGCTAAAGCCAGTTGATGATGACGAGCTGAAGAAAGCTATTGACAAATGCCGCAATATCGTGGAGAGTAAATCCCGGTTTCCTTCTGACATAAAGGAGTTGGTGCACAAACTGTCTCAGCCTCAAACTGCACAGTTCTTATACAAAGAGAAATTCATTGTCAATTTTCGACATCAGTGGATACCGGTTAATACAAGGGATATCGCCTGCTTTGTGAAAGATAACATTCATTACATCTATACTTTTTCAGGAGAAAAGCATATTCTTGATTTCACTACAATGGAAGAAATTGAAGAGTTGCTGGATCCAAAAATATTCTACAGGGCCAACCGGCAATTTATTGTAAACATCGATGCGATTCAAAGCGTGATGCCTCATGAAAATCAAAAGTTATCCTTAACGCTTAAGGCCCCTTTAAAAATGGAAGTTGATGTGAGCCGCGAGAAGGCGCCGGTCTTCAAAAAGTGGTTTGATCGATAGCTTTTCCAGTTTCCGCTTCATGCATCCATAACTGCGGTCTGTATAGCAAAACCTACTGCTGATGCATAACTTTTTTTTCAACGGCAATTTGTTGCATTTTTTTGTTGTCGAAATCAAATCAAAGTGACATTCGTTAACAAAAACATTTTAAAGATGAAAAAGAGTATTATCGGGTTGGTCGTGGTTACCGGGTTCGCGACTATGACGGCTTTTACAAGAAGAGTGGATCCAAATCCCAATGTGTTGCACGCTTTTCAAAGTCAATTTCGGGATGCTACGAACGTAAAATGGCAGGACAGGTCTGAATTTGCGAAGGTGCATTTTATTTTCAATGGCTCCCAGGTTGAAGCATATTATGAGCTCAATGGCGAACTGATCGGAACGGCTCGGACCATTTTGTTTAATCAACTTCCGCTAGCAGCATCAAAAGCAGTTCAAAATCGATTTCCACAGTCGGCTTTTTATGACCTTACCGAGTATGCCAAAGAAGGGGAGTTATTTTATATGTTGACTGTAGAGCAAGAGTCCAGAAAGCTGAGAGTAAAATTATCTCCTGCCGGTGACCTTACCGTGGAAAAGAGAACTGTGCTATAACGGAACAGCAATAAACCAAATCAAAAACAGAGTCATTCAATTCCTCAAACGATTTTCTTATAAAGCAGCTTGAATTAGCCCCTGGTCGATTAGCGTTACAGCGCGGAGTGACTTCGTGGGGCATAGATCACAAAAATTCCTCCGTCGCTTTTTCAATTGAGCAGTTCAACCTGGTATCAGCACCGTTTAGAAACGTCACAGGTAAATTCCAGGTATACACAGGGGCTATCAAAGCTGCATCCGGGGACTTCAACGATGCCAAAATTGATTTTTCAGTGATAGCCGGCAGCGTTAATACCGGCAATCACAAGCGTGATAAGCATCTTCGATCGTCAGATTTCTTTAACGTACAGAAATTTCCGGTGATAAAATTTCAAAGTGCGAACCTAATTAAGGTGTCGGCCGATGACTATATTGTTGAAGGCAATCTAACCATGTGTGGCGTGTGTCGGAAAGTTGTTTTTGATATTGCCAAACGGACGGTTACCAACGGGCCAGATGGTCAGTTGGCAAAATTCACAGTCGCGGGCAAAATTAATCGCCTTCACTTTGGGATTAGAGGCACCGGCCTAAGTCAAATTTTTATTAGTAAAGAAGTAACCATATTCTTAGACCTTGAATTTCTAAATCAACAAAAATGACGTGGCATTGTTTATACGAGAAAGCTGTGAAAAGGAGACAAGAGAAAAAGTCAATTTCAGATGCGCACAGTATACCTGCTTTAGAAAACCCCGCTTTTAGAGACGTTGCTCTCGGCGAGGCAGACGAGATCTATCAAAAAAAGCTATTTGAAAATGACTTGTATGTGTGGAGCTTGTTACTCATCGGCAACGACAAAGTTTAGCGATAAAAATTCCAGGACAAAATGAACAGGACAGAATACAACAAATTAATTGGACGCAGATTTCTACAGCTTGTGAGCGAAGGAAACGTAAACGAGCTTTGCGAAATGATTTCTCCATTTTGGAGAATGCACATAGGATTTAATGGCTTGGAAACCGATTTGGGGCCCGACGGTCTGCGCAAACTGTTCGAGAGTTTTGGAGAGATTAAACAGGCATGGACGGTTGACGATATTATTGCTGAAAAAGATAAAGTGGTCGTTCGAGCCACCAATAACTGCCTGCAAGAGCATTTTTTTGATATACCTTCAAACGGGCGCTGGCAAAAGTTTACAGCCACATTTATTCATCATATTCGAGGTGGAAAAATTGACGAAACATGGCGAAATGCTGATGACCTCGGCCGTGTTCTGCAGCTAGGCGCCCAAATAGTGCCCGCCGGTCAGATTTAGGGGCAATCCGGCGTTTCACTCTGTCCAAAATTTGGTACATTTCATCGGGAAATATTGACGGGTCATTGGTATAGATTTTCAGCCTTCCGCTCATTGTATCAACTTGAGGCAAATGAAAGGTGCCGCCAAAATAACTTTTCTACTGCTGAGCATCATGTCGGCGTTGGATTCCGCGGAACAAACGCCCTACTTCAATTTTCACCATGTGACGCCAGCCGATGGACTCTGCGACGGAGTGGTCAGAGCAATTGGCCAGGATAAGTACGGCTACATCTGGATCGCCACGTTGAGCGGCCTTAATCGCTATAATGGCTATTCGGTAAAAAGATATCAGAACATTCCCGGTGACACAAACACCTTTCCAGCCACAACAGTGCGTTCGATCGCGAGCGACGAAGCAGGAAACCTCTGGCTGGGCACAAGTAATGGACTGTATCGTTTTGACTTTACCAGTTCTTCCTTTCACCGCGTGTCATCCGGAGAAAGATATACGGTATTAAAGATCATACCGGCCGGGAAAGATGTTTTTTACCTGGCAACCAGCAAAGGGCTTGCAAGATATTACCCAGCAACTCAAAAATTCTACTTCTTTAACACGAGCGACGCGGACAGCCCGCTGCTTCGCTTCCCGGTAAATGATATGTTCCTTTCGCGGCAATCAATATATTTAGCGATGGACACGGGCCTGGTTGTCTTTGATATCAATTTGCAAAAACCAAAGCTTATTTCTTTGAACCCTCTCATTAATCAAAATGTGAGCCGGGTAGCCGTGGACGGACACGGCAATGTGTGGCTGACTTTTGGCTTTATTGGAGAGAAATTATTAAAGGTCGATTCTTCATACAAGAAATTTGAGTTGTACAATGATTTCTATTACTCAGCTCAAAATTTGCGGGACAACACAATAGGGAACCTTTTTGTTGATGCGCGAAAGCAATTGTGGATTGCCACGACCAGCCAGGGAATAGTGTTGTATGATGAGATTCATAACCGTTTTATCCCCTACACACACGATCCGCTGCGACCCTCCAGCGTAGGCTCAAATCAATTTTCACAAATATTCCAGGACAAGGAAAAGTTCATCTGGCTGGGGAGTGAAGGATACGGCGTGGACTATTTTCATCCAGATAAAAATTTTTTGCAGGTGATCGCTCCATCACCAACACAGGAGGCCGTGCTACCCACTTTTTGGGCCCGCGCAATAACCGAAGATAAGGACGGTTATTTGTGGATGGCATGGGGTGGCGCACTAACCAGACAAAAAGAAAGTGACAGTTCATTCAGCATTTGGAAAAACATAAAGGATGAACCATCACAACTTCATTACAATTCCATTCGTTCGCTTTTTTGCGATGACAATGGCGATGTGTGGGTCGGTACTGCAAATGGCGTTAATCGATTGAAGCACGGTAGTTCCAAAATGCAATTTTTTTCTGAAAAGGATTCTTTGCCCGAAAGTTTTTATTGGTGTATTCTGCAAGATAGCCGAAAGAATATCTGGTTTGGATACAGGAGCAGCTTTTCGTATTATGATGTAGTAGAAAAGAAAATCCATAGCGCGGCATCTCATCCTGATTTGTCGCCTTTCAAAAGATATGGTGTCCGATGCATGATCGAGGACCGCCGGGGTCGACTTTGGTTTGGTCTTAATGGCGCCGGTCTTTTGCTATATGATCCAGCGAAACATATTACCAGGCGTTGGCAGCGGACTGAGACAAACGATACCACGCTGATGGGAAATATTGTGACGTCAATTGCCGAGGACAAAAAGGGGATCATTTGGGTGAGTTCCTTTACGGGGCTGGTGTCGTATGATTCGCAAAAGGATAAATTCACGCAATACACTCAAAAGAATGGATTGATTTCTTTAAAGACATCGTGCCTGATGGTGGATGATCATAACAGGTTGTGGATCGGCAGCACTTCTGGGTTGCTCGTATTGGACAGCAGCAGGCGGTATTTTAAGAACCTTGACATGCAGGATGGTCTGCCAACAATGGAGTTCAATGACCAAACCGCTTACAAATTGAAGGATGGACGTTTTGTATTCCCTTCGCTTAAAGGTTTTGTCGTGTTCAATCCTAATGCGTACGTGGAAGCATTTACGCCACAGCCTTTATATCTCGCCGCGGTGAAAGTGTTCAATAAGGAATTGGCGTGTCAGTGTAATTATGAAACGCTGGATGAACTGAAGCTTCGCCATAACCAAAATTTTTTTTCGATTGAATTGGCGGCGCTCAATTATGCGAATCCCCAACAAATGTGGTACGCTTACAAACTTGAGCCGTTTGACAAAGATTGGATCTACACAAGAGACAGAATAATCAACTATACCAATGTGCCCGGGGGCGATTATGTTTTTTATTATAAGGCTTCGGCAGATCCCAATACCTGGAAAATGCCGGGAAAAGTGCTTTTGATCTCCGTCGGTAACGTGTTTTACAGAACGTTCTGGTTTTGGTTCATGACTGTGTCACTTATGAGCTGTTTGCTGTATTGGCTATATCGTAAAAGAATCGAGCACAAAGAAAAAATTTATTCGCTTCAAAATAAGGCCCAGGCTCTTGAGAAGGAGAAAGCCCTGGTCCAATATGAGAGCCTTAAACAGCAATTGAATCCTCATTTCTTATTTAATTCACTCACATCGCTGAGCAGCCTGATTTACATAAACCCGCAGCAAGCCGATGCATTCCTTGAAAACATGAGCAAAATCTACCGCTATATTTTGAAGAATCGCGACAACGAGCTTGTATCATTGGAGGAGGAGATAAGATTTGTACAGACTTATATTCATCTACAAAAGGCAAGGTTTGAAAATGGGATCGTGATAAACATGGATGTAAAAAAAGAACAGTTCCCTCTGCGCATCGTCCCAGTTACCTTGCAAAATCTTATCGAGAACGCCATTAAGCACAACGTAATCGATGAGGAACACCCGCTTCATATCGATATTTTCTCAGAGAACGGCTACCTGGTACTGCGAAATAATCTGCAAAAGAAAAATTTTGTTGAGACGAGCAATAAACAAGGATTGGTAAACCTGCAATCTCTTTACCGTTATTTATCTAGTAGACCCATTCACATACAAGAAGACGAAAAATATTTCACGATAAAAATCCCGCTTATTAATTATGAACGCAAAACCTGAAAGTATGAAAGCGATCATTATTGAAGACGAAAATCTTGTTGCACAAAAATTGGTTGTCAAAATAAAAGCCGTCGCAGATGACATTGATGTGGTTGAGATCTTGCCGAGCCTGAAAACAGCACGCAAATGGTTTATGCAAAACGCAGAGCCTGACCTCATTTTTATGGATGTTCAACTTTCAGATGGAGTTAGCTTTGAATTATTCGAGATCTATAAGCTGAGCTGCCCGGTGATCTTTACAACAGCCTACGACGAGTATGCGGTGCGCGCGTTTAAAGTGAATGGGATTGATTATTTACTGAAACCAATCGATGAGAACGAGTTAAAAAATGCGATTGAAAAATGCCGAAAATTAGTGAGCGCACCCGGTAAAACACTGGTGAATATTCAACAGTTGATGTCCGCCTTTCAAAATCCCCAAAATGGCTCTATTTACAAGGAAAAGTTTGTCGTGAACTTCAGAAATAGCTGGATGCCGATTAAGACTTCGGACATCGCCTTTTTCATGAGAGAGAATCTCAATTACCTGTTTACGTTCAGTGGTGAAAAATATATTTTAGATTACGACTCACTGGAGGAGATCGAGGAATTGTTGGATCCTAAAACATTTTGGCGGGCTAACCGCCGATATATAATTAATGTAGATTCAATTCAGAGTGTAAAGCCTCAGGAAAATCAAAAGTTAACAGTGCTTTTGAAGCAACCATTAAAAGTTGAAGTGGATGTAAGCAGGGAAAAAGCGCCTGCCTTTAAGAAGTGGATCGATCGTTAAAAAGACCTATTCTGTTTCACCCATTGTTTTATGTACTCAGCGATCTCGGACGTAGGCGCACCGGGCGCAAATAACCTACCGATGCCCATTGATTGAAGTTCCTTCATGTCCTCTTCGGGAATGATTCCTCCACCGGTGAGCAGTACGTCATCCATTTGTTTTTCTTTCATTAGATGAAAAACTTTGGGCAGCACAGTCATGTGAGCGCCGCTCAGAATACTTATGCCAATCGCATCAACATCTTCCTGTAGAGCGGCGTTTACTACCATTTCGGGCGTCTGGCGCAGACCGGTATAGATTACTTCCATGCCTGCGTCACGCAATGCGGTGGATATTACTTTCGCCCCGCGATCGTGACCATCTAATCCAACTTTTGCAACCAGCACCCGGATGGGTCGAGTATTTCGGTCGTTATTCATGCCTTATGCCTGTAAAAATAAATCATATTCCTTGCACCAGGGTTTGAAGAAATTAATAGAGAAATTGTGCCTTGTCTTTGGCAATTTTTTCGCGGAACATTTTGTTAAACGCATCATTTGCTCCTTTTAAAGTAATTATGAGATCACCTCTTTCCCTCGCGTAGGGAGTAGTGATGCTGTCATTAAGAACGGCTGACGAAAAATCCTTTATGAAAGGGTGCTCCATCTCCTGTTCGTCGTCAGTTAGCAGAAGAACATTCACTATCCGGTTCGTATTGGGAAGCCAATATAAAAAACTTGCGTTGTCGCTGTATGCTTCAGGCAGGCCATATTTCTTGCCGTAAAAATTTACCGCGCCCGCCTGTCCGTAGTTGTCACAAAATAAGACGGTTTCCTTTTTTTCAACGGCATCCAGTCTTTCATACGCCGCGCTCATTTTTTTTGCCATTTCTTCCCACCCTAACATGTCAGAAAAATCCTGTGGTAAAGGGTGATGTTGCAGGTCTTCCCATTTTGTAAGATCAGTTTTGGAAAACCCGACCGCTTTATAATAATTCTCGAGTTTTTGTGGGGAGCCGGTTGGTAATAATGCGGGCACAAACGGCACACCAATCAGGAAAATGATAGCAACACATACGTACCTTAAGGGTCTTCTTTTTTGAGATGTGAATTGTTCAAGATGAAATGCGCCTAGCGCAAATAAAACAGGGTAAGCGCCAATTGAATAATAGTTTTTTCCGTGCAATGCAATCAACAAGGCGATCATTATGAAGTAAGCCAAAGCTGTGAAGCGAAATCGTTTACCATATTTCGTAAATGCTGCAAACCAAAGGCCCGCCATCCATATAAAAACACACGGCAGGTTCATCAGGATTTGGTCAACAAGGAAGCTTGGTGTATCCACATACTTCAGTTGGTATTCTTGCAGCTGTTTCATATGATGGATCACGGGTAAATGGTTTTGAAATTGCCACAAGATATTAGGCAGAAATACGGCAACTCCAATAAGGGCGGCAAACCAGAAATGGTTGTTGCTAAACAAAATTTTTCTTTGTGGCGTAAGCAAAATCCCTGTCAAAAGGCTCAAAATAAAGAACGCAACTGAATACTTGCTCATCATCCCCAAACCAGCACTAATACCAAAAACATACAGCCATTCATTTTGTTGGGTCTGGACAAACCTTATAAGGCTGTAAGCGAGCATTGTCCAAAAAAATACTTCAATAAAATTTGGTTGAAAAAGGAAATGGATGCGTAGGAAAGCGCCGAAAATGAAGGGAAGAAATGAGAGAAATAAGGCGAAACTTCTTCCACCCAGGGATAAAACAATATTGGCGACAACAATAAACGTTAATGAACCAAAAATGGATGGCCAGAACTTTATCCAGAATATGCTTCCTCCAAATAGGTTGGTGAGCCATGCAAATACCGACAAGAGGGGAGGTACTTCCATGAATCCCCAAGCCGCATGGTTGCCTTCCGCCAAATAAAGAAATTCGTCGCGGTGCGGTTCGTAAAGTGGCGATTGCAAAATGAAAGGCAACAAGAATTTTATCAAAGCGAGAAAAATGATAAGGATCCAAAGAGGTTTGTTGAGTTTCATCATCCGAAAGTAAGTTTTGATTTCATAAATTCACATGATGCGATACAGGAAATTCGGAAATACAGATTTGACAGTTAGTGAGATTGGATTCGGGGCCTGGGCAATTGGTGGAGGGGCCATGATTGGTAACACCTCGATTGGTTGGGGAGACGTGGATGACGTTGTTTCCAAACAGGCCATTCATGCCGCTCTTGACGCCGGTATCAATTTCTTTGATACAGCTGATATCTATGGACTCGGTCACTCAGAAGAAATGATTGGAAAAACCATTGGGAATAATCGGAGCGTCGTTGTTGCAACCAAGGTGGGCAACGTTGCTAAAGGCGATCAATTTACTATTGATTATTCGACGGCGCATATCCTCGACGCCTGTGATCAAAGTTTGAAGAGACTGAAGCGAGAGAGGATAGATTATTACCAATTGCACTCGGCAAGAATGAATCAGTTGCAGGCCAACGAATGTATCGACGCTATGAACCAATTGGTGGGAAGAGGGAAGGTCCGTTACTGGGGGCTATCATTAAATACGTTCGACCCAATGCCTGAAGCAGATTATTTATTGCAAAATAATTTCGGCAATGGATTTCAACTCGTCTTAAATATCTTAAATCACAGAGCCCTGCCCCTTTTTTCACGGGCATACAATAAAGGTTTCGGCATTATCGCAAGAATGCCCCTGCAATTTGGATTATTGACAGGAAAGTTTGATGCTAATGCAAGCTTTGCAATCAACGATCACCGGCGCGGACGATTAACAAGGGAAGTGATCTTAACTTCCACCGAAGTGCTACACCCTGTTTGGGAACTCTGTAATAAATACCATATGACAAAAGCTGAGCTGGCGTTAAGTTACGTCTTGAGTTATCCGGAAATCTCAACAGTTATTCCGGGGATACGCACTCCAGAGCATGTTGCACAAAATACAAATAACCTGCAGGTACTTGATGATGAAGATGTGAAAATGATCGAAGACCTGGGCAAAAGCAAATTTCTAAGCTTAATGGAATTGATCCAACGCCAGGGCTAATCAAACGCACCCAGGGCATTTTTGATCCGGTGAATTGTTTCTTCTTTGCCGAGCACCGCGGCAATATCAAAAACAGGAGGCCCAAATTTTCGTCCCACCAGCATCACCCTAAGCGGCAATTGTAATTCGCCGGGTTTGATGTCCTGCATCATGGCAAGCCTCTTAAAATCATCTTCAATAAAAGCAGATTCCCAAATATCAGTGGCTTTGCTCTCTTCGATAAATGATTCAAAAAACTTTTTTTTGCCGCCGCTCCATTTAGGTTTTACCGCATTGACATCATACTCCTTGGGTGCATGAAAAAAGAAATAAGATTGATCATAAAAATCAGTAAGCAACGTGCAACGGTCCCTCACGAGTTCCACCACCTTTATAAACTTATCGTCATCCTTCACTGAGATCCCTCGTTGTTCAAAAAGGTTCTTAATTAGCAACTGGTAACTGGCAACCGGCAGCTGTTTTATCCATTCGTGATTGAACCATTTCGCCTTGTCATAATCGAACTTGGCACCGCCGCTGTGCACACGCTCAATCGAGAATTTTTCGATCAATTGTTCTTTTGAAAAGATTTCCTGTTCCGTTCCGTCGTTCCATCCGAGCAGCGCGAGGAAGTTGAGGAATGCTTCCGGCAAAAATCCTTTTTCCCTGAAACCCTCGATCAATTCGCCGCTTTTTGGATCAGTCCAGTTCATAGCAAACACAGGAAAACCATACTTCAGCGCGTCACGCTTACTCAGTTTTCCGTTCGGCCCAAGAATCAGGGGCAAATGCGCCCACTGGGGCATGTCTTTCTCCCATCCCAAATATTTCCATAACAGCAGGTGAACAGGTGCGCTTGGCAACCACTCTTCGCCGCGAAACGCGTGGCTGATCTTCATTAAATAATCATCCACTACAACGGCCAGGTGATAGGTCGGCATTCCATCGGCTTTCAATAAAACCTTGTCGTCTATAGTGCTTGTGTCAAAATGAATCTGTCCGCGAATCATATCGTCCAGGGAAACAGTCTGTTTCTCCACAATCTTAATCCGTATCACGTACCTCGTGCCTTGATCGATGAGCTGTTTCACTTCATCCTTTGCCAGCACCAGGGAGTTTCGCATCTGCGTGCGAATATGGTGGTCATATTGCGGCGAGGGATTGGAATCAGTTTTAAAATTTTGCCGCATCTGTTCCAACTCTTCTGGTGTATCGAAAGCATAATAAGCGAAGCCATCATTCACTAACTGCTCCGCATACTTTCGATACATTTCTTTTCTTTCGCTTTGTCGGTAAGGCCCAAAGTCTCCGGCATTTAGAGGACTTTCATCAGGCTCCAATCCACACCATTTCAGACACTCAAATATGTATTCTTCGGCTCCCGGCACATACCTGTTTTGATCAGTGTCTTCAATTCGCAATATAAAATCTCCATTATTCTGATGGGCAAATAAATAATTGTACAACACCGTTCTTATACCACCGAGATGCAAACCACCCGTCGGGCTTGGTGCAAAACGAACACGAACTTTTTTCATCAGAGGGCAAAGATAGGAAGTCGATAGTCGTTAGTCGTTAGTCAAAAGACGCTGCGACTTTTCTAAAGCTGTCAAACATAAAATCGTTCGAGTACCTTGCGACTGGTATGAAATACTTCGTCAAAACGCCGTGGTGGATCAAAAAAGCTTTTCCTTCTTATACTTGGAATGTTCCGGTAAAAGAGAAAGTTCTTTACCTGACATTTGACGATGGGCCGCATCCTGAAATCACGCCCTTTGTCTTGAATGAGCTCAAGAAGTTCAATGCTCTCGCTACTTTCTTTTGCGTCGGAAAAAACGTGCTCGCATTTCCTGAAGTTTATAAGCAGTTATTGTATGAAGGACACGTTGCGGGAAATCATACGCAAAATCACCTCAACGGATGGAAGACGCCTAACGATGTTTACTTGAAAGATATTGCCGAAGCCAGCAAGCATATTGATTCAAATTTGTTTCGCCCGCCGTACGGAAGAATAACGCGGTTCCAAGCGAAACATTTGCCTGCAGCAATGAGGGGACAAAAAGCAAAAGTGATTATGTGGGATGTGTTGAGCGCCGACTTCGACCACGAGATTTCTGCTGAGCAGTGTTTGCAATTCGTAATTTTCCGGTCATCTCCCGGATCGATCATTGTTTTTCATGACAGCGAAAAAGCGTCTGATAAGTTGCGGTACGTCCTTCCAAAAGTTCTTCATCATTTCACTGAAGAAGGCTTCCAGTTTCTTTCATTAGCCCGCGATTAAGTCGGAGGATTTTGTTGAATAAGGACAAGGGACTTCTAAAAAAAGTTAGGGCCTGGGTAGACACCCTGGCCCGTTTTTAATCCGTACCCTATGAAAACTG
>AR_comb_assmDRAFT_10779351_pt1 | contig 12030 bp, 7 predicted proteins | sample ArasoioldDNA_FD_10543 | JGI IMG/M metagenome (IMG submission 10543) | reverse complement strand
ACATTGGCCTTGCCAACCTTGAGTTCCTTGTCAGGGATGACATCGAGGTCCATGTGGCGCGCCACACTTTGCCCTGAAGGCAACCCCATGCTTAAACCACGAAGTAAGTTTCTCTCTGCGAGATTGGAGATCTGGCCCGACTGTGGCAATGGATGGCCGTCCTTGTCTTGCACCAGGTTTCCGTCCGGTTTTGCCTGCGAGAACTCCGGCAAAAACGCCAGGGGATTGACCAACGACGTGTCGATTTTGTAGGCGGGCTGAATGCGATTCGGACCGAGGTTGCCAGGGTCGTCGAGCTTCCGGTCAAAAGCAAACAACAACCGCCAATCGATCGACCATATCGAAGGAAACTCTCGAAATCCGTTCAATCCTTCCGTTTGCACGGCAGCAAAGATGAACTGCCGTCCGTCGACCCCACGATCTTTCTGATCCTGCGTAGCGTCGCTGCCCAGCTCCGTGTTTAGACGATAGATCGGGCGCACCATGGAGTGCCCGAAACGGTATGCCGCGGCGGCAAACTCGATCGGCATGAATGGATCATTGCGCCAGGTGAAGAATCGCAAGTCCGGTTTGTCCTTGTAAATGCTGGTGCCGTTCTTGAGATAAGGCAAAACCTTGTGAACGGTATCGATGCCAACGATGGTCGGCAGGAAGTCGTGCAACACCACCCATTGGTAGTGCCAGCGGACCATCCGTTGGATATCGTCGAAGGTAGCCTTCGAGGGCGACTTTAGCATCTCGTCGGCCACGGCGTTGTGGAAGTTCAGAAACACTCCTTGCAGCTGCGAGACGATGACATTCTCGTCGTTGCGCTTGTCTCCGATCAAAGCGCGCGCGTTGAAACGCGGCAGGTCCTTTGCCTTGCTGGCCTTGCCGTTTCGCGTCAAGTCCCTGCCCAGGGCAAAATGCACCCCATCGGGCAAATACATATATGGCTGATCAGCCGGACCACGGCCATAAAGATTGTCGAGATCGAGTCGAGGTGTGCGGAAGTCGATCAGAGCGTCAGGGTCGTTCTTCTCCTGTAGGCTGCTGGCCGGATCAAAAGTGATGTCGTGATCGATAAACTGGCCCAGGTACGTGTACCCGGCAGGGATTCCGAGATTTTCTTCATCGTCGAGTTCGCTCTCTGGAGTCGCCTTGGGAATAAGAAAGCCGTTCTGGTCACGCTTGGGCTTTCCCGAAGCGTCTTCAACAACCTCAGGTTCTGCCGTCATACCATCCAGAGCCAACCTCTTGAGATCCTCTTCCGTAAAGCTGGCTGCTGGTAGCGTGCGGAATATCCTTCCAAAACGACCTTCGAATTGTGCGGATCGATGTCCCGAGTCCGCACCTCGCAAACTACCGTGTCCACCTTCACGCCTGCGCCACCAGGGCGACAATTTCACCGGGTTAGTAGCCATCTGCGATCTCCTTTAAGTGCTTCATGAGAAGAGTTGGACTTCACCTTTTATCGGGTAAAGGTATTTGGACCAGAGTGAGGACAATCACCGCGAGTGTGTGTGTGCATCTTACGGCAACCGAACTACACCCGCTACCGACGGATATGTTGTTTTAGTGAAACGAGCCTGGGTCTCGTTTCATCACCCGGGCTGGAAGCCTAGCAATCGAGCCCCGAGCACGGTACGGATTGAAGCAGCGCAAGACGTGTGGAAGTTGAAAGTTAGAGAGGAGGAAGACCAGCGTCGATTATTGGCGCTCCTGAGAATGAAGTCAAACTGAAACGTGAGCCAGCATCCTTAGCCGAGAGCATGCCTGACGCGGCTCGAAACTGGAGTCGTCCGATCACAAGTCTTCTTCCCGCAGCTTCCCGTTTAGGGTCGTGTACGCTTCCGCCCCCATCTAAGGTAACGAGGGATCGTTCAACCCGAGTGACCGTACGAACGGCGGTGTTCAATTGCACAGCGTTGAGCGAATTTACGTCAAACTGTCCGAAGGGTTCAAGACATCTAAAACCACGGTCATTTAATTCTTGGCGCTGCTGGAGGTCAGAAATGGCGCACTACGGACGTTTGGCGCACTACCAATTTTCCGATCAAGCCGAAGACATACGTGGAGCCAGCCTGTATGGCTTGAACGATGAAAAACTCGGCAAGATCGACGATGTCATCTTCAATCACTCTACCGGGAATGTGGCCTATCTCGTGGTCGATACCGGTGGTTGGTTGAGTACGAAAAAGTTCCTCGTCCCTGCCGACCGCGTACGTGCCTCAGCAAAGCATGAAGACGACTTTGTTTGCGATCTCAACAAGCAACAGATCGAAACATTTCCTGCTTACGACGAAAAGGACCTGGATTCGGAACAGAGATGGGCCGACTACGAAGGCCGGTATCGCTCCAAATGGGAAACCAGCCCCGTAATGCACCGAGCAGAGACAGATCGGAATGTCACGCCTACAACGCAACAGTTGCAGCGTAATCCATCCTCGGAACGCGCGTCCCAGGGCCTTCCACGATCCGTCCATGAGACTCGCAGCCTCGATCCGGAATCCGCGAACGCAGCGGGCGGCTCAACGGGCCGGGTGGTTCCCCCGGGGACCGATTCCGTTGTTATCAACAACAGTGCGGTCGGAATTGGGGGCCGCTGGGATACCTTCCAGGCACGGCTCAGAGAGCGCCGCAAGGAAGCAGTAGCTGGGTGCCGCTCCTGCACGGTCGGAAGCGCAAGTGTGAAGGGTTCCGAGAGCGTGGGTACTTTGAAGAAGGCCATATAGAAATTGGTCTTATTCCAAGGACTCACAGCTACTGCGGTATCAGTTGGGAAATTAGTTCGTATGCATTCCCTAGGCTTCGGGCACGATTATGGCTTTGAATACGGAACAGATCTTGAAATCGGTGCGGAAGTTTCGCCAGACTCTAAAGAGCGCGCCTGTCTCGCCGACGCCGCAAGAGGTGCACAAACTGCGCACGCAGGCGCGCCGCGTCGAGTCTGTTTTAGAGGCATTTTGGTACGTCCCCAGACGTAGGGGTCGAGTCGTTTTGAAGCAGATTTCCAGACTCCACAAGCGGGCAGGAGGGGTGCGCGATATGGATGTCCTCACAGCGCACTTGGCTACTATCCCACAGCTTCCGAAGGAGACTGATTGTACCGTTCAGTTGCTGGAACATCTTGGCGCCAAGCGCGAAACGCAAGCTGCGAAACTGCGACGAGTTCATCATCGATATTCTCGCCCGCTTAGAAAACACCTCAAACGTTGCGCACAACAGATGGAAAAGTTGCTGCAAAGGAAGTCCGACCAGCCAGGCCACAACAACGTCGAACCTTCTTCTGGAATAACAGCGTCGGCGTTGGCGCTCGTCTCCGACCTGGCGCAGACCAAGACTCTTAATCGCAGAAACCTGCATTCTTATCGGCTCCGGATCAAAGAATTGCGAAACCTGCTTCAATTGGCACGAAATGCTGAACAGAGTGACTTTGTCTCACGCCTGGGGCGGGCAAAAGATGCAATCGGCGAATGGCATGATTGGGAGGAACTGTTGGCAACCGCCACGAATGTGCTCGATCACAGATCCCAGTGCGCGCTGATCAACCAACTGCGAAAGATTACCGAGACTAAGTATCGAACTGCTTTAGCCCAGGGGAAGCGTATCCACCGTGATCTATCGGCGATTACCCAGCAAATCACAAGCGGCCGTACACGCCGTGCGAGTGCTCCCGCCTACGCCGCCACTCTTGCGCTCGCCATGTGACTGGCGGAAAGCGAGCGCGATCCGCTTCCCTCCACCCGATGGCAGCACCTTCCGCCACGCGGGTTCAATCATTAAACCGGTAGATACTTCCTCGAATTTTCCCGCCAGAAGCGCAGCACACGTTTTGCAGATGGTGGTACTGTATTCCAACAGCACCATCCCCCATTTGTAAGCTGGATTTGTCCGACACAGTTCTTTTGCGATGTCTGCAGAAGAAAGAGCAGGCAGTTCTTCTGCCGTGAAAGACTTCGCAGCCCTAAAATATTCTTGCCATTCAGGAGCATTCCGATGAAGGGAACCATGATGCACTCTCCCCTCACCCTGGTGTCGCTGTTCGAACGTGCAGGCAAACTGTTTCCGGAAGTCGAGATCGTTTCTCGCAAGCCTGACAACTCGATTCACCGGAGCAGCTATGGCGAAATGTACCGCAGGGCGCGCGCATTGGCCGCTGTACTGCGGGAGAGCGGCATTCGTGCGGGCGACCGTGTCGCCACTTTAATGTGGAACCACTCCACCCATCTGGAGGCCTATTTCGCCATCCCGGTGATTGGAGCAGTCTTGCACACACTGAATCTGCGGCTGCATCCCGACGAGTTGGCGTACATCGTAAACAACGCCGAAGACCGCATTCTCATCGTCGATGACGTGCTGTTGCCACTGTTCGAGAAGATTGAGCACAAGGTTAAGTTCGAACGAGTCATCGTCGTTCCCTTCGGCGGCCGGCCGCTTGCAGAGCACTACGAGAACTATGAGACGGTCCTGCGACAAAGTGGCGGCCTCCCGAACTATGCCAACCTCGACGAAAACGATGCGGCAGGCATGTGCTATACGTCGGGCACGACCGGTAAGCCCAAGGGAGTTGTCTATTCGCACCGCGCGCTAGCGTTGCACTCCTATTCCATCTCGCTGCCGGACAACTTTTCTATCTCACGTTGCGACACGATTTTGCCCGCCATGTCCATGTTTCATGCCAATGCATGGGGGATGCCATTCGCGGCCGTGATGAACGGCAGCAAAGTGGTTCTGCCCGGTCCCAACTTGCAGCCTGAGATGATTCTGGATCTTCTCTCAGACGAAAAAGTCACTTTGACCGGAGCTGTCCCAACCGTATGGCTCCCCGTTCTCGATACGCTCGAGCGACAACCCGACCGTTGGGTTCTATGCCCTGGCCTGCGAGTTGTGGTGGCTGGCTCAGCGTGTCCTGAAAGCATCTTCCGGCGATTCGACAAATTTGGCGTCCGCGTGATTCAGCCGTGGGGGATGACCGAGACTACTCCGATTGCGACGGTCTGCACCGAGAAACCCTGCATGCGCGACTGGCCAGAACAGGAACGCTATCACGTGCGTGCCAAGCAAGGGCTTCCGTCCCCTTTTATCGACATTCGCGCCGTTGGGGATCACGGCGAGATTCCCTGGGATGGAACTACGCCCGGCGAGTTGCAAGTCCGGGGCCCCTTTGTCGCGGCCAGTTATTTCCGTTTGCCCGAGGAGTCTTCGAAGTGGACGGACGACGGCTGGTTTCGCACGGGCGACGTCGTCACTATCGATTCCGACGGTTACATGAAGATTACCGATCGCACCAAAGATCTGATTAAATCCGGGGGAGAGTGGATTAGTTCCGTGGATGTGGAGAATGCGCTGGTGGCTCATCCCGATGTCGCCGAGGCCGCGGTGATTGCGGTTCCTCATGACAAGTGGCAGGAACGGCCTTTGGCTGTGGTTGTCCTCAAAAGTGAAGCCACGATCGGCAGAGATGAGCTCCGAGAATTTCTCGGAAGGACGTTCGCGAAATGGCAGCTTCCCGACGACTTTGTCTTCGTTCCGGAATTACCTCACACGTCCACCGGAAAACTGCTCAAGTCAGAACTTCGTCGAAAGTATGCCGAGTGGAAGTGGCAAGCAACGTCACCCGTCGCCTGATTCGGGCATCGTTACTTCGACGACGCATACACAAGGACAACGAAAGTCCCAGGCTTAATGCTTGGCCGAGTCTGTCCTTCCGCAGGCGGACCGAACTCCGCAGTCGGGAGATAGACTTTGTGGGACCTGGCATCCACGGTCAGGGTACGTGCACCGCGCTGCGTGGGAACGTTGTCCGCAACGGAATACTTCCCGCCGGATGCCTTTACGACTGTAAGTGTTCCATCGCCGCCATTCGAAGCAAACGCATAGCCGAGTTCCGGGTCGAATGCTGCACCATCGGTGCCTGCGCCCGTTTCGAGCGTCGCGATAATCTGGCCGCTATTCGTATCAACCACCATCATTTTTCGATTCCCGCAGACACTGAACAAACGGTGCGTTTTCTCATCGATGGCTAAACCCGATGGCTCTTCACATCCCGTCAACTTCCAGCGCTTATCGGCTTTCCAGGTCTTTGAATCGACGGTGGCGATTTCTCCGGTATCTTCGACGTTTACATAGATGTGAGATTGGTCAGTGGCAGCGAACTCGAGCTTCCCCCCCAGGGGAACCGTGGCAACAACCTTCAATGTATCCGGATCGATCGCCATCAAGTCTTTGCTTCTGCCGTTCATCACAATCACCTTGCCGGAATAGTGGTCGTAGATGATGGCATCCGGATTCTCGCCGGCTTTAATCTCTGCCTTTGGTTGAAGTGTCTTGAGGTCGAACACCGTTACAGTACCGGCGCGTCCATTGGTACTGAAACCCAGACCTTTCGCCGGGACGAGCGCAATGCCATGAGCCCCGTTTGCCCGAACGCTTCCGATCTTCTTGCCGGAAGGTTCATCCACCACAGTAATTTCCATGCTGTGCGCTACGAACAAACGGTTGGAGTTACCGTCATAGGTGATGTAGTCCCAGCCGCCTTCACCGCCAATCTCGAATTTCGCTACCTGCTTGTAGAGGTGAGATTGCGCCGTCGCCAGCGTGGCGAACAGCAGGATGATCAGCGCGCTTCGCAAATACTTCATATTGCTCTCTCTTCTGGTTTCCCATTCGAACCCAACTGCCGCGCCGCACTGTACATGACCGGAATCGCCACCAATGTGATGAAGGTCGAGATCGTGAGTCCACCGATCACGGCAATGGCGAGGGGTTTCTGCAGTTCCGCTCCCGAGCCGAGGCCCAGTGCCAGCGGCAACAGCCCAAAGAGTGTACATAGCGTGGTCATGAGAATCGGCCGCAGGCGGATCCTTCCTGCCTGAACCAGTGCGTCGGTCACGGACATGGTTCCATGCAAGCGCTCGTAGTATTCAAAGAGGATGATCCCGTTCTTCACCACTAATCCAACCATCAAGATGATCCCCATGAAGGACGACACATTTAACGCCGTGCCGGTAATCAACAGAAGCAGGAACACACCGATCAATGACAGCGGCGCCGCCGAGATAATCACCAAGGCCGGTAAGAACGCGCGGAACTGTATGACCAGCACTGTGAAAACAGCAGCGAGAGCCAACGCCAGTACGAACAGTAGATCGCGAAACGAACTCTGCTGGCTCTCGTACTGTCCACCGATTTCGTAGGTGTACCCGAGTGGAAATTTGTAACCTCCGAGCACTTTCTTGACGTCGGCTACCCCGCTTCCAAGATCGCGACCCTCCAGCCGCGCTGTCAGCACGATCATCAGGCGTTGGTTTTCGCGCAGCAATTCGTTCTGGCCCCGGACGGACGCAATCGTCGCCAGGGACTCCAGAGAAACGGTCTGGCGGTTTGGCGTCATGATGGGAAATTGACGGATGTTATTTTCCTGCCCGCGGAAGCTGTCGGGATAGCGCACGCGGATTGGAATCAGCCGGTCACTGAGCCGGAAATCGGTAGTCGACTCTCCCAGTAACCCTGCCTGCAGTTGGTCCGATACTTGCGCCACGGTGAGGGCGACGTGTGCTGCCAGCGCCGGGTTGACATATACAACCAGTTCCGGATTTCCGCGACGAGGTCCTTTGTAGTCCACGACTCCCGCGATCTTCTGAATCTGCGCACCAAGATCATCGCCGATATGATTCAGCTCTTCAGTGTTGTTGCCGAAGATCTTTACTTCTATCGGCTCAGGGGAGCCTTCCAGGTCGCCCAGCATGTCCTGCAATATCTGCACGAACTCGACATCAACGCCGGCGATACTGTTCGTGATCTGGTGGCGCAGATCGCTGATTACCTCTTCAATGTCGCGCTTGCGCTGCGATCGAGGTTTGAGTTTAACCAGGATGTCACCCTTGTTCTGCTCAGTCGCGAAAAGGCCTAGTTCCGCACCCGTACGACGCGAATATGCGGACTTCTCTGGTAGCTTGTCCACCTTCCCTTCCATCTGCCGGACAAGATTGTCGGTTTCGCTGAGTGACGTTCCCGGAGGCGTAAGGTAGTCGAGGACGAAGCCGCCCTCGTCCATCTCGGGCAGGAAGCCGGTCCCAACACTTCTGTATGCCACGTACGTGAGGACGACAAGACCTGCCGTCACCGCGCCGACAATGACCCGCCGTCCTAACGCCCAACGGATCCCGCGCTCGTACAAACGATTCACCGGTTCAATGAACCGAGCTGAGGAATCGCGAAAAGTGGATTGCGCCAGCAGATACTCGGCAAGCAGGGGAACGAACGTCAGCGCATAGAGTAGAGAAAGTAAAACTGCCGCTGAAAGGGTGATCGAAAGGGCAACAAAGAATTCTCCGACTGCTCCCCCGAGTAAACCGAGTGGAAGGAAGACCACAACCGTCGTGAGGGTCGAACCGATGACTGGCCCAACCAATTCCTGTGTACCTTTTTCCGCCGCAAGCTCGACTGGCTCGCCTGCGCCCAGATGCCGATAAATGTTTTCGACGACTACAACGGCATCGTCGATTACGAGGCCGATCGCGATGGCAAGACCCCCGAGTGACATCAGGTTCAGAGTTCCGCCCAGAAGCTTCACAAAGAAAAATGTGCCTATGACCGTAAGTGGCAGGCTGACGGCGGCGACAAGCGTAATGCGCGCATTCCGCAAAAATGTAAACAGCACTACCACCGCAAGTAGAGAACCGATGATGATGGCATCGCGCACACTTGCCATCGACTCTTGAACAAATTCCGCCAGGTCGTAAACCGTGGAGATGTGCAAGCTGGCTGGAATCAGATTCTGCGAGTGAAAGGCGATCTCTTTCACCTGCTGCGAAACGGAGTTGATATTACCGCCAATCTGGCGCGTGACATTGATGACGGCGGCGGGCCTTCCATTCCCTGTTACTAGCGTACGGCGGTCCGCGGTTCCTTCGCGCACGATAGCAACATCTTTGAGGCGCACTGGGTTCGCGGGATCCACACCGATCACCGTGTTGGCAACGTCGTCAAGATTCTTGTATTGCGAGTTGGCAAGGACCAGGAACTGCTGATAATTCGCGTCGAGTCGGCCCACGCTGGCTACGGTGTTCGTGGCCAGTAGTCGGTCGGCAATTTCGGGCACGCTCAGCCGTTGCGCAAGCGCTTTTTGGGGATCAACGATGACGGAAATCTCGCGCGTATCCGTCGCGTCCACTTCCACGCGGGCAACACCTGGAACTCGACTGAAAGCGGGGCGCAGGTTGTAGACCGCATAGTCCCGCAAGTCCGCATCAGGCACATTTCCATTCAGCACGAGGCTAAGGATGGGCCACACCGTCGGACTCAGGCGTTCGACCTCAATTTCGGTATTCGGTGGCACGGAGCCGCGCGTTTCGTTTACCCGGGCCTGCACAAGCTGCAAAGCTTGTTGCATGTCCATAGTGTCGGCGAAGAAAACCGAGATTTCCGCCGCGCCGCGAATGGTTCGTGAACGGACGCGGCGCACGCCCAATACGGTGCTGACTTGCTCCTCAATCGGCCGCGTGATTGTCAGCAACATCGTGTCGGGCGAGAGGTCGCCCGCGTGCACCAACACTACAATTCGTGGGAAATTCAACTCCGGGTAAATATTGCTAGGAAGTTGGAAGAGTGCGGCGAATCCGGCGATCGTCAAGACCCCCGTGATAAGAAACACAGCGCGGCTGTTGTTACGGCATGCCCGTACGAGATTCATCGCTTTACGTGGACCTTGGACTTTTCCGGTAGACCGTAGCCTCCGGTGACAATAACCAAGTCGCCTTCATTGACCCCTTCCAGAATCTCAACTTGATCGCCTGCCTGCAACCCGAGTTTCACCGCCGCAGACGCTGCCTCGTCGCCGTTAACCTCGTAGACGTGCGGCTCGCCAGACTCGTCGGGATATACCGCCTGTCGCGGAACTACCAACCGGAGTTTCTCCTGTTTCAACGGCAGATCGATCGACAGATACTGCCCCAATTTGAGTTGCCTCTTCGAGTTCTCGATGCGAATGCGGACGGTTCCATTGTTCGTGGCAGGATCCACGGCGGGAAGAATCGAAACTACAATCGCTCTAAATTTGGCGTCGGGCGCTGCACTCGTTTCGAAAGAGAAGGCCTCACCAATTCCGATCTCGGAAAGACGCGCAGCCGGCACAGTGCCCATCAACTCCAGCGTTTCGATTCGTGCGACCTCCACCACCGGTTGTGCGGCGGTTCCGTCAACCTGCTCTCCGGCAGCAGCAAAGCGTTTGACAATCGTGCCCTCAAATGGCGCCCGCACGGTTCTGCGCGCGAATTGTGCCTTCGCTGTTGCCAGCCCCGCCTCTGACTGCGCTAGCGCCGCGGTGTTCACCTTCAATTGCGTGCGGGCATCCTCCACTTCCTTACGCGAAGAAATGCCCCGACCCAGCAAACTCTCTTCGCGCTCTGCTGCCAGTCGGGAATTCTCAACATTTGCCTTCGCCTGATCGACGGCCGCCGCCGCCTGCCGCTCTTGCTCCAGTAGCAACGTACCTTCAATTTCAGCTAGCGGCTGTCCCGCTTGGACGCGATCGCCTTCCACCACCAGCATCTGGCCGATACGTCCGGGTACGAGCGCCGCTACCTTGGCATCACGGTTGGGTGGTGCAGCCAAATTTCCATTGACTATCAAGTGCTCAGCGAGAGCGACGCGTTCCACCTTGGCGACCGTGACGTCCGGGACCGGCCCCGACTCTTTTGTGGGGTCTGCGTCTCCCGATTTCCCGCATCCCTGGATGACAAGGCTCAGGACGATCACCTGCACGGCGTGATTGGGGCATCTAGTCAAGTGGAGTACCCACTGCCTCTTCCAGAACTGCGAAAGAACTCTGGGCTGTAAACAGAGTGTCGAGATAGGTCTTTTTGATGTCGTTCAGCCGCCGCTGCGCATCGAGCAGCGTCAAAAGATTGGTTTTGCCAGCGAGATAACTGTCCTCCGCCATCTGTTCGAGTCGAACGCTTTCCGGCAACACACGGTCGCGATATTGCTGCACCTGGTGCGCCTTCGCGACGTAGTCGAAATATGCCGCGGCCACTTCTGCAGAGACGTTTGTACGCTGCGAAGCCAATGTCAATCGCAGTAACTCAAGTCGAGCCGTTGAAACGGCGACTTCACCCTGGCCGTGGTAGAAGAGCGGGAGCGTCACCGAAATCCCACCTTTCGCGCCCACACGGAAGTCTGGGGGTGAATTGAAATCGCTGCCCGCAGAGAGGTCGACGTTCGGAATTGCCTGCGACTTGGCCAACGATAGCCGCCGTTCTTCGGTCTTCAGATCTTGCGCCGTTTTCGAGAGATCGCCATTCGTCTGCATCGCCTGTCCAGTCGCTGTCTGAAGAGTCGGCGCTAAAGGAATGTCTGCCAACTGCCCCTCCAGTGCCTGGGGTGATTCAAGACTCCGATTTAATAAGGCGGCCAGGGCCACATCGGCACTCCGCTGAGCTTGTGCGGTCGTTTCAAAATCTGCGGAAGATCGGGCCACTTCGACCTCGGCTTGCAGGACCTCCAACTGGGCAACTTCGCCCGCTTCAAAGCGCTGTTGTGCCATATCTCGGATGCGGGTGGAAAGATCCAGCGTTGTTTTTGCTTGTGCTGTTTGTTCCCGTGCCGCGAGTGAGCGATAGAACGCTTCCCTCGTACGCCGGCGGACTTGGCGCGAGAGGACATTGATATCAATCTCGGTGGATTTCTGCTCTTCGCGGGCAACGGCGATCCGCTTGCCGCGTTTGCCGCCGAGTTCAACAGGAATATCGAAAGATAGTCCTTCGTGAGGCGTGTCCCGCGCCGCAGTGAAGGCGATCACGGGGTTCGGCAATTGACGCGCTGTGGTTAGACCTCCGAGGGCGAGAGCCCGCTGTTGCCGAGCCGCCCTTAGTTCGAGATTTGCGGACTCGGCCGCGATCAGCGCGCTACGCAAGTCAAGGGCATGCTGCCCGAATGCCATGTGTGCCGTACACAGCCAAAGGCATGCAAGCGCTCTGCGAACAACCCGCACAAAATTGAGTTGGTACTCTCCCTCCCGGTCAATCAATAGACTCGTCATGCTTGAAA
>AR_comb_assmDRAFT_10172807_pt1 | contig 12030 bp, 7 predicted proteins | sample ArasoioldDNA_FD_10543 | JGI IMG/M metagenome (IMG submission 10543) | reverse complement strand
TGGGGATCGCGGGTCCGCGTGATGAGTAGAATGGCTGCGCCAATAGACGCGACCATGGCCGGTGAGAAACCTGCGAGGAATCCGGCGAGCACCAACGTTGCAACCATACCCGCCTTAAGCAAAGCGGCACGCTCGATCCGCACCGCATTCAGGATGCGTTCGGTTCGAACATCATGAATTTGTCCACAGAAGTAAAACCACCACAACACGAACCAATCGAGAAAGAGACCTACCAGAGCAACCGGACCAAGGTGCAAAAAAAAATCCCGGTAACCGATCCCGGAGAAGGATCCAATCAGGATGTTTTGGGGGTTGCCGGTGATCGTCGCTGTGCTGCCGATGTTAGAAGCCGTTGCCACGGCCAAAAGATAAGGGGTTGGCTTGATCCCCATTCGCCCGGTTACCTTCAACACGAAAGGTACCATGACCAGACAGATGATGTCGTTGACGAAGAACGCGGAAAGCAGGCCGCTCAGGAAGATGACTGTTGGCAACAAATGATGCGGGTTCAGCCGCGTAACCACTAGTTCTGTAACCCAATCGAAGAAGCCCGCTAGATGCAGGTTGGCTACGACCAGCATCATCGAGAAGAGCAGCACGATCGTGCTGAAGTGGATGAGGCGCAGGGAATTTTCGACGCGCACCGCGCCTGTCATGAACATCAGCACAGCGCCGATGATCGCTGCGCCGGGACGGTCGATTTTCATCCCTGGAAATTTGCCCAGGGCAAAAACTACGTAGCTCGCAAGGAAAACCGAATATGTAGCTATGATTGCAAATTCGGACATCGCGGCTCCGTGCGGGCGAATCGCACATATTAGCTTCCGCTGCACGCACTCGCAATCTGGAATGGGTCCGTGAAATAAAAGGACTTACATCTCGGCTGAAAACGGAAGCATCCTAAATATAACCGCAGGAACCTACGGCCAAGCCAAGCAACGCGGCCTGTCCCGTCCCCGCCCGAAAACAGGAGATAACTACGAAACATCTCACTCTGACTCTAGCCGGAGCGATGGTGCTCGCTTTGGCGACGCCAACTTTCGCTCAGCGTACACACCCAAGGGGGCCCCCTTCGAATCCAGGCGGAAGGCCATCGGAAGTTGGACCGGGTACAAACGGCGGCTCGGCACCGAGCGATGTGCTCAGCCATAACACCGCAATTGCCGGAAAGATTCAGGCGCTGACGGGTCAGGATGCGCAGGCGGCTTGTGCCGGCTTCAAGAACTTAGGCCAGTGCGTTGCGGCTGCACACGAAGCGAAAAACCTTGCCATCCCTGGTGGCTTTGACGCGCTGAAGGGGAAAGTGACCGGCAGCGATGCGGTGAAAACTTACACGCGGCGTTGCAAACCGCTATCGCCGTAGGCCATCCGTTGAGCAGATTGTCCACCGCACGGAAGCCGACTACGTCGCGGACTTGACATCGTATTCGGAAAGCGATATATCGGAATCCGACTATGGCAACGAAGACGAATAAGAGCGCGCGGCGATTCGGGCCTCTTTCTCCCGCCTCTCTGCATATTTTGCTGGCGCTGGCACGCGAAGACTTACATGGCTACGGCATCATGCTGGAGATCGCGCGACAGAGCGAGGGCAGTTACAAGATCGGGCCGGGCACGCTCTATGACAACTTGAAAAAAATGATCACTCAAGGATTGGTGGAAGAAGCGGCCGCACGATCTTCGGCCAGCGATCCTAGAAGGCGATATTACCGCCTGAAAGCGGAGGGCCGCGGCGTCTTGGCACAAGAGGTGAAACGCCTCGAAAGCGTACTGCGCGAGGCGCGTACTCATCTACGGGACTTGAAACTAAGGGGGACGTCATGAGCCAACCTGTTACCCGCAAGCTCTACCGGGTCCTCCTGCGCCTTCACCCGGCGGCATTCCGGCGCGAGTTCGCCGAGGAGATGTTGTGGATTTTCGACGAAACATCTGCCTGTGGCCGTACAGCGCCACTCTTTGCCGATGCCCTCGCTTCGCTTGCGCGGCAATGGGTTTTGCGCTCGCCCTGGAGCAAATTGCCAGCTGTCGAACCTGTCCCGGTCTCAACTGCCTCGGGAACCTTCGCTTGGGAACACATCGCGCTTCCCGAGAAGCCCCTTCCCGCTTCGCGAATCTTTCAAGGCACCTGGTTGGCTTTTTTGTTTATGGCCGCGCTTTCCTACGCCGCCTTCCAGCCGGCTCCCAAGACTGTTGCAACGAGCCCGGTGAATGAAAAATGGAACGACGAAGCGAAATCGACCGGGAGTTGGCAAGCCACAACAAGATCGGCGTCGGGAAAGAACGTCAGCACCAAGAAGCAAAGCAGTACCGCCACCGACGGGCGGTACAACGACGGGCAGGGTTCATATGCCGGCGTCGAAAAGAATTCCGGCGACGGCTATGCCTCTGCTCTGATCCTCGCTCGTAAGGATTCGTCGGAGTTATCTCCCGCGGCGGCACGAGCCACCCAAAATGAGCCGCAAAATACTCCTGCGACTCGCCAGTTCCGCGCGTGGTTGGAAGAGTTCAATGCCGGCGACAAAGTAAGATTCCAAGCCTTTCTCGAAAAGAACTACCCGGACCAGGTGAAACACCTTGACGGCATGATGGGCTTCCGCGGCGTGACCGGCGGCTTCGAATTCAAGAAAGCGGAAAAAACTAGCGACACCACATTCGTCGGAATTCTCAAGGAGCGCGACTCGGACACTTTCGCGCGATTCGAGATCGAAGTGGAGCCAGCCGAGCCGCACCGCATCACCAAGCTCGACATCAACATGATCCCGGCGCCTGCCGAATTCGCCATTCCTCGCATGTCCGAGGAACAAGCGCTAGCCGCACTGCGCTCCGAAATTGAACGGCGTGTGGCCGCCGACAGCTTTTCCGGCTCCGTAATGGTTACCAAAAACGGCAAGACAATCTTTTCCGGCGCCTACGGCATGGCGGATCGCGACAAGAAGATAAAGAACGAATTGGCAACACAATTCCGTATCGGCTCGATGAACAAGATGTTCACGGCGGTCTCCGTAATACAGCTGGTGCAGGGCGGTAAGCTGAAACTTGCGGGAACAGTTGGCGAGTACCTTCCCGACTATCCAAACAAGGATTTAGCTTCCAAAGTGACGATCCATCACTTGCTGACGCACACCGGTGGCACGGGCGATTTCTTTGGACCGGAATTCGACAAGCACCGGCTGGAATTGCGCACGTTACAGGATTACGTGAAACTCTACGGTCAACGCGGCCTGGAATTCGAACCGGGCAGTAAGTGGGATTACAGCAACTACGGATTTCTACTGCTGGGAGTGATCGTACAAAAAGTAAGCGGACAGGATTATTACGACTACGTCCGTCAGCACGTGTATGGCCCAGCGGGTATGACTTCCACCGATTCACTCCCGGAAGATCAAGCCGTACCAAGGCGCTCCGTCGGCTACATGAAAGACCCGGGAAGTGCCCCCTGGAAGCCGAACACGGACACGTTGCCGTATCGAGGCACGTCGGCCGGCGGTGGCTATTCCACGGTCGAAGACTTACAGCGGTTCGCCGGCGCGCTAAGAAACCACAAATTGCTTGACGCGCAGAACACCGAGTTGCTCACCACCGGCAAGGTCGAGACAGGCGGCGGAACAAAATACGGCTACGGCTTTATGGATCAGGTTTCCGGCGGAGTTCGCAGCTTCGGCCATGGCGGTGGCGCTCCCGGCATGAACGGCGAGCTGACCATCTACCCGCAAAGCGGGTACGTCGTCGCGGTTCTCGCCAACATTGATCCGCCTGCGGCGCAGCGCATTGCATCTTTTGTCGGAAATCGTCTGCCGGAAAAGTAGACGAGCTAGCGACACATCGGCAAAGCAGTTTCACACTCAAGGTCAAGCTGGTTTAGATTCTGAAAGCGCAGATAGTTCTGGCTAGAAACTAAGTTTGATTCCCAACTGTGCGGCGAATGGGATTCCCACAGTGGTGCCCGGGCCAAAAAAATCCCCGAGCGCTCCGGCTGGAACTCTCAACTGTCGGTAGCTCGCGATCGGCGCAGTTTGCGCGCAAGCGGGACCATCCAAACAAAATGCTGTTGCATTGGTCAGGCTGTTCACCGGCGTAGGAAGCGCCGAGATATCTCCAACATAGTTATTCCCGGGATTCCGCCGGTTGAACAAGTTGAAAAACTCGGCGAACGGGCGCAACGTCACGCGTTCGCCAAGCGCGATATTGCGGCTAACCCGTAGGTCTACTTGATAGAAAGGCGTTCCGCGAAACTGGTCAAGCGAAGTCATCACGCCGTTGATCACTGCACGGTCATTGCCCGAGAATCCGTCATTGAGAATATCGGCGGGCGTAGCCATCGTGAAAGGCCGCGCGCTTTCAAACTGCGATAGCGTGGAGAGTTCGAATCGCCACGGCAACTGCAGCGTACCGATCAATACAAAGCGGTGGCGGATATCTTCTCCAGATGGTCCATGATCCCCAGGCCCGAAAGCTTTCAACGGATTCGACACGCCATTCACGTAATCGAACAATTCGCCGACCACTGCCCCCCACGTCGTCGCGCTCGCCAAAACATAGTTGGCGGTCAGCTCGAAGCGATTTGAAAAGCGGTGCTGCAATTGCACGGCGAGCCCGTTGTAGCTGGAACGATTGTCTGTCCGGAGCAGTGAAATATTCGGCGACGCCGCGGGCAGCGTAAAGCCCGCCACATATTCGTAGCGCCGATACTGACGAACGCCCTGCTGATGTTCGTAGGTAACTCCGATCCGCCAATTTCTCGCGAAGTCATGCTCAACACCCGCGCTGGCCTGCAGCGCGTACGGCGAGTGGTAATGCGGATCGATCAGCGCACCCTGCCCGCCGTCTCCTCCGCCCGGCAAACAAGCCGGATTCGTCAGATCATATGTGGTGCATGGAGTGATCGCTTGATTGACGGCTGTGAATGCGTCCACCCAGCCGTTTTGCGCCAGGTCGTTGTAATAAAGCCCCACCCCAGCGCGAAGCACCGTCCGCCCGGAATTTCCCGGCGTGTACGCCAGGCCCAGTCTCGGCGCGAGCGCTTTGCGATCATCGTGCGGAATTCCGCTCACCAGAGGGATGCCTAGAGCTTGCAGCGTCGAGAATGCTGGGTTTAGCGTTTGATCGCGGCCCGACGCGGTGAACAGGCCAAACGTCGTGTCGTAGCGCAATCCGGCGTTGATCGTCAGCGAGGGCGTTACCCGCCAACTGTCTTCGGCATAAAAGCCTAACCGCCGCAAACTTTGCGCGAACGTGCCGTCACCCGCGCCCGTGTCGTCGCACGTAGTACCGGGCAAGGCCGCGGCCGTGCAGTTGTAATCCGCCACAAACTGCGCCGGGTTCAATTGATAAAATGAAGGATCCTGTGCGAACTGCACTAGATGTTCAGCCGAAGCAGCCAACGCGCCGCGCAGCACCGGCTCATGAATCAAGTTGACGCCAAACCGGACCGCGTGGCGCCCCACAGAGTGAACGACGTCATACCGGAATTGATACTTCTGCTGGTCCCGCACCACCGGAAACGCGGAAATCTCCGTTGCAAACTGGTTGTCCCCAAAGGTTTCGAAGCCCGAAGTGGTATGAAAGTTCGCGCTGAATGGAAATGCCAGGGCTAGCCCGATGTCAGAGTTTCGCTGCTTGATGTGATGAAAATTGCTGGTTTCCAGCGTTAACGCGCCGGACCAATTCGGTGAAAACCGGATCTGTTGCCCCAGCAGAATATTGAAGTAGTTCGAAGTGGTCGTTGAGCCCGTCGACGGCAAGGCAGCCTGCTGCACTAGATCGTTCTGCGTGTGGTTGCGATCTAAAGATCCACGCAAAAACCATTGCGAACGCTCCGACTGCGTCCAATCCACCCGTGCTGTAAACAGCGTGTCGCGAAAAGGCACCGGCACACTGGTGGGTACGGTGATCGAGGGAACACCGGGAATCAGCCCGTCCGCCGCAAGCTGCGACAGCGACTGAAACTCCGCTTGTGAATTTGCGCTGTACGCGACACTGGCATTTTCGTCCACATATTCATACGAAGAAAACATCCACAGCTTGTCGCCCCGCAATGGCCCGCCGATCGTCGCCACGCCGTTTTGCCGCGCGAATGGTTGCTTGGGGTCCGGCTCCGGATTGTCCAGCGGGTTCCGCGCGTTCAGGCTCTGGCCCCGGTAATAATAGGATGCGCTGCCATGCCAGTCATTCGATCCGCGCCGCGTCGACAAAATAATACTGCCGCCGTTGGTGCGTGACGTTTCTGCTCCGAACTGAGCCGACCGCACTACGAATTCCTCGATCGCGTCAACCGAATAGTTCTGCAAAAATCCGCCGATGAAGTCGTCGTTGTTGTCGCCACCATCGACGGAAAAATCAATGTTCAAGCCCGAGCTTCCGCCGAACGACACAGCCGTAATCCGCGCCTTGGTCGGATCGGACGGTTCAACAGGTGCGGTAAACGGCGCCATCAACGCAATGTTGGCAAAACTCCGCGCCGAAAGGGGCACTTCGTCAATATCATTGGTGGTGATGACGGTCTGCACGGTGCTCGAAGTTGTTTCCAGTGGCTGGCTCGCCAGGGATGGGCCGCGGTCGCGTACCTCGACCGACTGCCGCACCGCTTCCGGATGCAGAATCACGCGCACGGTCGGCTGCGAACCAACCGCCACTGCGATCTTTTGCGTTTGTTTAGTGAACCCCGCTGCCGTAACAGTCAAAGAATACGTAGCGGGTGCAATCGACTGAAAGCGCGCACCGCCAAACGAATCTGCAGTGAGCGATAGGGATGAACCTGAACTGGGGTCGGATAACTCTACTGTCGCCGATGCAAGCGCTGCGCCGGACGTATCTCGCACCTCTACCAGCAACGACCCGCGAAACTCCTGCGCGTAGGCGCACAGCGCAAACAAAGTGCCTAAACACAAGGGGACCCGGAAAAGTTTTGCCATTGAGGGAGCCACTTCAATCTTGCCAACACACGATTGTAGGACTAGACGCGCACTTCGCAAAAAAGGTTTCTTGCTCCGGCGCTCAATGTTGCAAATGGGCGTCGAACCAAGCCACGGTCCGCCTAATGCGATCGCGCAGGTGCTCGGGCTTTACAAAGTGATGGCCTTCGTGCTCGTAAACCACCAGCTGCGTCTCCACGCCCAGAGTTTTCAACGCGTGCCAGAACTCATACGATTGCGGCGTCGGGCACTCGCCGTCACTGTCGCCCACCATCACCAGAGTCGGGGTTTTTACCTTCTTGATGAATGTAATCGGCGAACTTCTTGCATAGATTTCGGGGTCGTCATAGACCGACTTGCCAAAAAACGGGATCATCCATTGATCAATTTTGTTCTGCCCGTAGTAGCTCTGTAAATTCGCAATTCCGGCTCCCGCCATGGCCGCCTTGAACCGGTTTGTCTGCGTCACGGCAAACATGGACATGTATCCGCCGTAGCTCCAGCCGGTGATCCCCACCCGATTCGAATCGATCGGCGCAATCTTCTCCGCCTCGTCCACACCCGCAAGAATATCCCGCAAGTCTCCGTAGCCAAAATCCCTCACATTCGCTCGCGTAAACTCTTCGCCATTCCCGAAGCTGCCGCGTGGATTTGGCATCAGCACAAAATATCCCGCCGCCGCCAGCGCCATGCTGAAATCGCCGCTCGAGGGCCAGACGGATTGCACCGCCGCCCCGGGACCTCCGTGTACTGAAACCACCAGCGGATATTTTTTTGCCGCATCAAAACCGGCCGGATACACCAGCCACCCCTGCACTGCAAATGAGCCCGATTTCCAGTGGATGCTTTTCCCTTCGCCCCAGCCCGGCTGCGCAGTCTTGTTGCGCGTCGTGATCTGTTTCCAATCGCCATTTGCCCCCGCCCATACCTCCGGCGGTGCTGCGAACGAACTGCGCACCGCAGCCGACATTTTGCCATCACTCGAAATCGAAACCGACGGCCCCCAGGTTCCCGCCGAAACCTGATCCGCTCCCCTATAAAGGGACTCGAGTTTCCCGCTTGCGGGATCCACCGAAATCACGGACGAATCGCCGCCGATAAATTCTCCCGCAACAATCTTTCCGTCTTGCGTCCACGTCAGCCAGCTTGCCGATGCCTTGCGCTCCGGCGTCAAGTTCCGTGGCTCGCCGCCTTCCGCGGGAATTACGAAAATGTCGCCACCGACGGAGCTTTCGTCGCTCATTAACCCTTCAACAAACGCGATCATTTTTCCGTCGGGCGACCAAGCCGGCATGGCGATTTGCAAAGCCGGCTTGTGGATGGACTTCATCAACCCGCTCGTCGCGTCGAGCACCGACAACTCCGCGATATACCAGTTGTTGTCGCCGTTCCCAAGCGCCGACGTCACCACCAGATGCAAACTGTCCGGCGCCCAGTCGTATTCATAAACATAGGCGTCGGCCGGAGAAACCTGCCGCAGCTTGCCCGTTGCGATATCCACCAGCGCCAGGCGCTGCTCAAAAAACGCATCCTTGATTTCTCCTGTTTCCGGAGTCCCCGCCACCAGCGGCCCCGCCGCGCGGGTCGCATTCTCCGTGAACAATACTGCGATGGTCTTGCCGTCCGGCGAAAATTTCGGCCCCGCCAGAAAACCTTTCACGTGCGTCAGCCGCTTTGCAGGTTGGCCTGCAGCTGTTCCTAGATAAAGTTGCTGTTGGCCGGGCTTATCCGCATCCGACAGAAACACCAACCGCCGGCTGTCCGGCCCCCACGCAATGTCGCTCTCCGCGCACGGCGTTCGCGAAGACGCCGTAATCTTTCGCGGCGGCGCTTTCCCATCAATCGAGGCAGCTAGAATCGCCGAGTTTCCGGTCTCGGTTCCACTCGCGTCACCCAAGTCCTCCACCCACGCCACTTTCTTTCCGTCCGGCGAAATCGCCACCTGGCCAAACGAACTCGCCGCCGCGAGCGCCTGAATCGCCTTCTCCACCGACAGCGACGATTTTTCCTTCTGCACGTCGCGCAGCCGCTTTTCGACCGCCAGCTTCGAGGTTTCTTTCTCCTGCCCAACCGCAGGAGGAACCCACCCCGCAACCGCGGCGACGAGCAACAGCGCAAGCGCGCGACACTTCATTCCGTCATCTCCCGAAATTCCTCACAAAATGGCTTTCGTACGATAGTGCCTCTCGCGCTGCTCCGCAAGCGATACACCAGCACGCTAATCGTCCGTCTAAGCCCCGCCGCTATTGTTCCCACAACTCGAAACACATAAAATCCGCTGCGACCCTTAGAAACAGCCAGGAGGCACGCATGTCTGATCGCCGCACATTTCTATCCTCTTTCGGAGTCGCAGCCGCTGCTCTCGCCCTCCCCAATCCAAAACTCCTTCAGGAAATGTCGCACCAAGCTCCGCCGCCGCTTCCCGATCCTTCTGTCTATGACCGAGACGAAGAAGCCTATTGGACCGCCATCCGCAAGCAGTTTCTCATTCCCCAAGACGAAGTCTATCTAAACAACGGCACCGTCGGCTCCTCGCCGCTCCCCGTCCTGCACGCCATCATGAAGGGCTATCACGACGCGGAAAGCCTTGCCCAGCACGATCCCGAGGACTATCCCATCTGGGGCTACGCCGCGTGGAACGACTTCCGCGACCCACTCGCCAAATTTGTCGGCTGCAACCGCGATGAAATCGCCATGCTCCGCAATGCTACGGAAGCTAACAGCTACATCGCCAACGGCATCGACCTCAAGCCGGGCGACGAAGTCCTGATGACCGATCAGGAACATCCCGGCGGCGAACATCCCTGGAACCTGCGCGCCAAGCGTTACGGCATCGTCGTGAAACGAGTCACTCTGCCCAAGCCCGTTCCCGACGCGCAGATGGTCCTCAATCTTTTCAGCGAAGCCATCTCTTCACGCACTCGCGTTATCTTCTTCAGCCACATCTCCACCGTGACCGGCGTTGTGCTTCCCGCCAAACAGCTTTGCGCTCTCGCTCGCTCCAAGGGAATTCTCTCCGCAGTTGACGGCGCTCACGTTCCCGGCATGATGAAGCTCGACCTTCACGACATCGGCTGCGACATGTACTCTTCGAGCCCTCACAAATGGCTCCAGGCCACCAAAGGCACCGGCTTCCTCTACGTCCGCGACGAAGTGATCGACCGTCTCTGGAACACCATTGCCACCGAAGGTTGGGACGACAAAAAAATCCGCGCCGAACGTTTTCAGCGCATCGGCAGTTCCAATGTTCCCGCTCTCTGCGGCCTTCGCGCTGCGATCGAATTCGCCAACACCATCGGCATGGAACGCATCGAAAAACGTCATCGCGCCAACGCCAACTACATCCTCGCGGAAATGACCAAACGCGGCGCCCTTTCCTGGACGTCTCCAGATCCCGCACTCCGCTGCGGCATCGCCACCGTCAACGTCGCCCCTCACACCATGCCCGACACCGAAAACTGGCTCTGGTCGCAAAGGAAAATCCGCATCCGCGGCGGCGCCCCGTCCAAAATCCGCCTCTCCACTCCCTATTATCTCCTCCGCAAAGACATCGACCGCTTCCTCGCTTCGTATGACGAGTACCGTAAAACGAAGTCTACCTAGCGCCCTTTCCTCATGTTCTGAACAATTACAATGCACCTGCAGCTCGGCTGCTTCCGAGAAAAATTGCCGGGTGTGCGCTCGCTACGGCTTCGAGATACCGAAGTTTCCGTTTTCGGAGTTCTTTCCACCATGGCCGATGAATCATGAAAGCGCTGCGGCAAAGCCGATGCGATTCCCCGCTACAAGCCATGGATTTCGCATAAGAGCAGTGAGGGCGTGGAACCGGTGCCCTGTCCCTGCTGCCGGAAACCATTTCGATCGCCCAGTGCGAAGCAGCGCCGGTTCTGCCGGCGTGACCGGCATTAAGAACCGGCGAGAATCTGACTTCGCCACCGGCTAGTGGCCATTCAGCCTGTCCCGGTACTCGGGCATGATCGATTTCCCAGCTTTTTGCGCCCTGTCCACCACGGTTCGCGCCTTGCCGTAATCGTGTTCCTCCAGGTAGATCGCGACCAGCGGATTATACGGCTCGCATGCGCACCCATCTGACGAGCTTCCCACGTCGATCGCTTTTTCAAAATCGGCGGTGGCCGGCTGGTATTTCCTTTGTTGCAGAAACTGAGAGCCGCGCTGGCAGTAGGCGTCGGCCAGCCGGTACCGGCTCCGTGGATTGAGTGCCGCTTCCTGCGCGAAATCAGAAATGGCGGCGTCCAGATCGCCAGTATCCTCGTCAATCAGGCCGCGCATGTCGAAGGCCATTTCGTGCTTGGGGTTCCTTTCGATAGCCTTCGAAAAATCCGCTCTGGCCGGAACAAAGAAGTCCTTGGCCTCGGTTCCGTCCAGCAGGTCGAGCGCCGCCCGAAAGTAAAATGTCCGCCCTCGGCGGTAGTACATCTCCGCATTATCGGGATCGAGCAGAATCGCTTGTCGGTGATCCTGGGTGGCCAGGTCAAAGAGTCGTTCGTATTCCTCACTGGAAATGAGCTTGAACGCTCGGGAATAGCGGGCTTTCTCGGCATAGCCATCAGCACGATCCGCATACCCGGCCGCGCGCTCGGCGCCATTGGACGCTTCGATCGATTTTGTGGCCCTGTTGATCGCTTTGTCGCAACTGCTCAAATACAAGTAGCGAGACACCCGAACGCAGCCCGCCAAAGAAGAGCCAAGAAAGATGCAAAGCAGCACACCACAGGCCTTCGCGGTAGTTGTCCGTGCTGCTAAATCCACGGAAGTGCCTCTTTTCCCGTTTGCGGAACCCGACCAGCTCGTTTCAAAAGTATGCGTTACCACGAACGCGGGAAGCCAATAGTTCGCTCGTGCTTCTGTCGAAATGCGACTGGCGCTGGCCCACCGGCGCGTCTTGCTGCTGCCGGGTTGTCGTTCCCGTCTCAATACGCTAACCCGTCGCTTTCTTGACCCCTCCCACCATGCACCAGTACACTTGATAATTCGGATCTTGCCGCTAAGGCGGCCTGTGCGACGCCCGCGTAATACTCGCGTGTCGCCGAGCGTAACAACAGGGGGGATTGCTTTGCCAAAGCGCACATTTCAACCGCGCAAACGCCGCCGCGCCAAG
>AR_comb_assmDRAFT_10338566_pt1 | contig 12031 bp, 9 predicted proteins | sample ArasoioldDNA_FD_10543 | JGI IMG/M metagenome (IMG submission 10543) | reverse complement strand
CGGGCCGGGGCTGATGCAAGCCGCGAACGAGGGGGTCAAGCTCGCGGAGGCCGGCGGCACTCAGCAGAAGTCGGTCGGTATCCGGGTCGAGCTGCCGTTTGAGCAGGACGTCAATGCGTTCGTGACCGAGGCCTACGAACACAAGACGTTCTTCACGCGGCTGCATCACTTCGTCCTGGTGTCGGACGCGTTCATCGTCACGCCGGGCGGCATCGGGACGGTGCTGGAAACCCTGATGGTCTGGCAGCTCCTACAGGTGCGGCACCTGCACGATACCCCGCTGATCCTGGCAGGGCGGTTCTGGGACGGTCTGCTCGACTGGGCGAAGGCGGAAATGCTCCGGCCGGACGTCAACCTGATCAGTCCTCAGGACCTGAAGATTCCGCAGGTGCTGGCGGACGGCCCGTCCATCGTCCAGGCGATCCGCGAGCACCACGGGCGGTGGAAGGCGCAGCAAGAAAGTCGCTCGTAGTACCGTTCGCCATTGGGGCTTGGATTCGCAAACAACGAACACGATTGAGAACTCACCCATGCTCAAGACCAAGGCACCTGCCCCGACGGCCGCCACGGCGGACGGCGTTGCGAAGCTCCTGGATCGCTACGGCTGCGGGCCAGTCCGATTTACCGGAACTGACGACGCTCTCTACGAACGGCGGCTGGTACTCGATCACGTCATCGACCCCAAGGATGCCGATCCGCGGGACCAGTTCGAGGGCGTCGCGTGGGCGTTGCGTGACGTACTCGCGCAGCGCTGGCTCAAGACCCAGCAGCATCACGACCGCGAGAACCCAAAACAGGTCTACTACCTGTCGATGGAGTTCCTGATCGGCCGGTCGCTCATGAACAATGTCACGAACCTCCTACTGTCTCCCATGGTCGAGTCGGTCGAGAAGGCGAAGCTCCTGCGGATGGCGGAACTCGTCGAGCAGGAGCCGGACGCCGGACTCGGCAACGGCGGCCTCGGCCGGCTGGCGGCCTGCTTCATCGACTCGCTGGCGACTCTGGAGATCCCAGCGATCGGCTACGGACTGAGGTATGACTTCGGCATCTTCCGGCAGGAGCTGCAGAACGGTTACCAGGTTGAGCAGCCGGACAACTGGCTCAGTCGCCCGGACCCGTGGGAAGTGGCCCGGCCACACGAGAAGGTGCAGGTCCCGGTCGGATGCTCGTTCGGCGTGCAGGGCGGGGAGATCACGGTCCACCATAAGTGCCCCATGCAGCTGCTTGGCGTGCCCTTTGACCGGCCCGTGGTCGGGTACGGCGGGAAGACGATCAACACGCTCCGGTTGTGGCGGGCGGCGACCCCCGACGTGTTCAATTTCGGCGAATTCAGCAGCGGCGACTTCTTCGGCGCCGTGTCCGACAAGGTGATTGCCGAATCGGTCACCCGCGTGCTTTACCCGGACGACTCCACACCGCGGGGCCGGTCGTTGCGCTTCCTCCAGGAGTACTTCCTCGTTCGCTGCTCGCTGGCCGACATCGTGGCACGATTCCGCCGACGGGGGAACGACTGGAGCGCGCTGCCCGACAAGGTGGCAATCCAACTCAACGATACCCACCCCGCGATGGCCGTGCCCGAACTGATGCGAGTCCTGCTCGATGAGGCAAAGCTCGGCTGGGACCAGGCATGGGACCTGACGGTGCGCACCCTGGCCTACACCAACCACACGCTGTTGCCGGAAGCACTGGAAAAGTGGCCGGTGGAGTTGTTCGAGGCACTGCTCCCGCGGCATCTGGAAATCGTCTATGAGATCAACCGCCGGTTCCTCATCGACGTGGAAGCGCAGTACCCCGGCGACCGCGGCAAGGCGGCCTGGGTCAGCGTAATCGAGGAAGCGCCGAACCGTCGCATTCGGATGGCAAACCTGGCAATCGTCGGTTCGCACAGCACCAACGGCGTGGCCGCGATTCACTCCGATTTGCTCAAGTCGGTCACCGTGCCCGACTTCGCCGCGATGTTCCCCAAACGGTTCAACAACAAGACCAACGGCGTCACTCCGCGGCGCTGGCTGTTGCTTTCCAATCCGGACCTCGGCCGGCTGCTCACAAGCGTGGCCGGGCCGGACTGGGTCGGCGACCTGGCGCTGCTGGGAAAGGTGGACCTCTCGGCGGACGACGCAGGATTCCAGGACAAGTTCCTGGCCGCAAAACGCGGCGCCAAAACCCGGTTCGTGGACTGGATCAAGGCCACCGCGGGGATCAGTCTCGACCCGGACACGCTCTTCGACGTCCAGGTCAAACGCATCCACGAGTACAAGCGGCAACTCCTGAATGCGTTGCAAGTGATTGTCTGGTACAACCGGCTGCGGGCCAACCCGAACCTGAAGGTACCCCCGCGGACGGTCCTCTTCGCCGGCAAGGCGGCACCGGCGTACCAGCTTGCCAAGTGCATCATCAAGCTCATCACCAGCATTGGACAGGTCGTCAACAACGACCCCGCGGTTCGCGGCAAGCTCCGCGTCGAGTTCCTGCCCAACTACTCGTGCACGCTGGCCGAGCACCTGATTCCGGCCGCCGACGTCTCGGAGCAAATCTCCACCGCCGGGTACGAGGCGAGCGGCACCAGCAACATGAAGTTCATGATGAACGGAGCCCTTACCGTCGGAACCCGCGACGGCGCGAACATCGAGATCGCGGAGGAGGCCGGGGAGGAGAACTGCTTCATGTTCGGCCTGACAGCCGATCGGGTGATCAATAACCGCGGCTGGTACAACCCGCACTGGCATTACGAAAACGAACCCGAGACACGCGCTGCACTGGACCTGATCTTCGACAACCACTTTTCGCGTGACGAGCCAGGAATCTTCGAGCCGATTCGCGAGACGCTATTGACCAAGGGCGACTTCTACATGCACCTCGCCGACTTGGGCGACTACGTGCAGACGCAACAGAAGGTGGCCGACCTGTACGGCGAGCGCCGCGGGTGGGCCAGGACGGCCATTCACAATGTGGCCCGGTCGGGCAAGTTCTCGAGCGATCGGACGATCACCGAGTACGCGAACGAGATTTGGGGAGCGAAGCCATGCCCCGTGCCGTGACCCGACCGGCGATCGCCCGCGCGGTCTCGACCGCCGGACCTGGCGAGATCCCGCTCGGAGTGCGGCGGCTGTTCGCAGAGGGCTTTCAGGTCGCGGATATTGCCGAACCACTGCCCTCATTCGACGCTGAGCTGTCAGGCGATGTGGTCGCCCAAATCATGGACGCGGACCGGTTTTCCGTGGCCGGTGTCCGTCGCCGCGGGCTGGTCTGCGGGTTTGTCGAGCGGGGTCAGCTCGGTGCCGGAACGTGCGGCGTGGCCATGATTGACTTCCGGTCGGCGACAAGGCTCGCGGGCTCGGCGCCGCTGTCTGCAGCCATCCGAATTCTGGCCCGCGAACCACGAGTGTTCGTCACGGCCCTGGGATCGGTCGGGGGTGTTGTCACCCCGGACGACGTGCAGAAGCCGGCCGCACGGATGTGGCTTTTTGGCATGGTGACCATGATCGAGCTGCGCTACACGCGGTTGATTGAGGAATGGTGTCCGGACGGAAGCTGGCGCGAGTACCTGTCCGAGGGCCGGGTGAAGAAGGCGGAGGAGTTCATGGCCGAGCGACAGCGGCGAAATCGGCCGGCCGGGCTGCTCGACTGCCTGCAGCTTTCCGACAAGGGGCAGATCGTGGCCCGGAACGAGAAGATCCGCGGTCAAACGATCTTCGCGTCGCGACGGCAAGCCGAGGACGGTATTCGGATGCTCGAGGGGCTGCGGAACAACCTCGCGCACGCGCAGGACATCGTGTCCACGGACTGGGAGGCCATCGTCCAGTTGTCCGGCCACCTGGACCGGGCGCTGGAAGGTGAGTGACGACTGGCGGTCTCGATGACCTGGGAGCAACGATACCGAGTACGGCAAGCCGCCCGCACCTCGCTGGTGCTCTGGTCAGCGATCGCGCTCGTTGCGGCCTTGATCGCGGCTCCGGTCGTGCGCTGGATTGATCGCGAAACCGGGTGGACGTTGTTCGAGTTCAGCCCGGACGGCGCCCGCGCGGTTCTTTCGGTCCTGGTCGGTTCGATGCTGACGTTCATCGTATTCGTCCTGTCGGCGACATTGATTGTCGTGCAGCTGGCGAGCGGTCAGTGGACACCGCGAGTAATCCGGCTGGTGCTGGCGACACCCGGGGTGAAGATCGCGCTTGCCATATTGACGTTCACATACACCTACACGCTCGCGGCGCTCGCGCGTGTCGAGGCTCGCGTTCCGGACCTGCACGTGGGAATCGCGGTTGTCCTGAATCTGGCGTGCATCATTGTGTTCTTCCTGTTCGTGCAGCGCCTGTCGAGTTCGCTTCGCCCGGCCTCGCTGGTGCAACTCGTGGCGGATCATGCCGAACAGGTAATCGACGAAGTTTTCCCGTCGCTGCTTGATCCCAAGCGCGGCGAGGAGCCCGCGCGCCCGTCGCTGCCGGGACCACCGACACAAGAGATTGAATTGTCGGGGCGTTCCGGGGCGGTGATGGCCTTTAGTGCAGCGGGACTGGCTCGCGCCGCCGGCGACGCGGACGCAATCGTCGAATTGATCCCCCAGGTCGGAGATTTCGTCGCGGCCGGCGATCCACTGTTCCGGGTGTCCGGCGCGGCCAAGCCGATATCGGCCGATGCGCTTCGCGGCTGTGTCGCGATTGGACCTGAGCGGACCATGGACCAAGATCCTCGGTGGGTCTTCCGCATTCTGGTTGATATCGCGAACAAGGCGCTGTCGCCGGCAATCAATGACCCGAGCACTGCGGTGCACGCACTCGATCAGATTCAGCGACTCCTGCTCCGGCTGGGACAACGATCTCTCGACGACGGCCGGATTCGCGACGGGTCCGGCGAGCTTCGCCTCGTCTACGGCACACCCAACTGGCCTGACTTTGTGATGCTCGCGGTTTGCGAAGTCCGGCAGTTCGGTTCGGGAAGCGTCCAGGTGAATCGCCGCTTACGTGCCATGCTGAAGCGCCTTATTGACGAGCTGCCCGAGGCCCGCCGCGCGCCACTGCAGGCGGAACTCGCGTTGCTCAGATCCGGGGTCGACCGGAGTTTCGAGGACGTCGAGGATCGCAAGCGGGCCAATGTCGCGGATTACCAGGGGGTCGGCCGGTCGGAATCGTGACCGGTTTGTTCTTTCCAGAAGGCGGGAGCGTGGCGGAGTTCTTCGAACTCGTGGCCAAGATTGCCGTGCTGGTCTTCGTCGTTACCTGCATGGTAGCGGCCGGACTGGGCCTGTCGGTCCGCGCCGTCGCCGCCCCGCTGCGCCGGGCCCGGCTGGTGACGTTCGCACTGGTCGCCAATTTCGCCATCGCCCCGGCCGTCGCGTGGGCGCTGACGTCAATCTTCACACTCGATCAGCCTTACGCCACCGGCTTGCTCCTGCTCGCTGCCGCCGCGGGGGCGCCTTTTCTGCCTAAGCTCGCCGAATTCGCCAGGGGCGACATCGCTTTTTCCGTCGCCCTCATGCTTTTACTCACGGTCGGTACCGTCGTTCTCTTGCCAATCATTGTGCCACTTCTGATCCCGGGCCAGTCGGTAGATACCTGGCCGACGCTGCGCTCGCTGCTGCTGACGATGCTGCTTCCACTCGGGGTGGGTATGGCCGTCCGGGCTCGCGCCGGGCAGTGGGCGGCTCAGGTTCGCCCGGTATTCGCCATCGCGTCCAACGTGTCCATGGTTCTCGCGGTTGTCCTTTTGATCGGCCTCAACTTCCGGGCCGTCCTCGGCACGTTCGGCAGCGGGGCGGTCGTGGTCGCCCTCCTGTACGTACTGGTCCTGGTTGCAATCGGTTACGTGGCAGGCGGGCCGCAGACGACGACCCGATCGGTCCTGGCCCTCGGGACGGGCCAGCGAAACGTCGCCGCCGCCCTGATTGTCGCCACACAGAACGCGGCCGACGCCGCGACCGTGGTCATGCTGCTCGTGGCCACGCTGGCCGGGCTGATTGTCCTGATCCCCGCAGCCCGGTGGTTTGCCAAACGTGCGCGTGTCCCGGAAGTCAAGCGCACCGAGGTCGCCCGCGAGCCGCGTCACGAGGAGGTGGCTCGATGACCGTCCCGGCCGATCCCGCCCGCCCATACCACCGAGGCAGCCCATGATCCGCAAAGACATCATCGACCTGTTCCGAGTCGCCACGGACGGGAAGGTGCGCCTGAAGGATTACAACCCGGGCTGGAAGCAGAGCGTGGAGTTCGAGGATTTTGGCAAGGACGCGCTCAAGGAGCGGGCCCAGCAGATCCTGGCCCAGAACCTCGCGGAGCTGGCGGAGGCGCAAAACCTCCTCTACGCGGACGACCGCTACGCCGTGTTGATCGTCCTGCAGGCCATGGACGCGGCCGGCAAAGACGGGACCATCAAGCACGTCATGAGCGGCGTCAACCCGCAGGGATGCCAGGTGTTCAGCTTCAAGAAGCCGTCCGCCGAGGACCTGGACCACAACTTCTTGTGGCGCTACATGCGGTGCCTGCCGGAACGCGGCCGCATCGGGATTTTCAACCGCTCGTACTACGAGGATGTTCTCGTTGTCAAAGTTCACCCGGAGTTCATTGGCCGGCAGCTTCCGCGCAAGAAGAAGAAAATCGGCAAGAAGTTCTGGGCGCAGCGCTATGAGGACATCAACGCCTTCGAGCGCCACCTGGTCCGCAACGGGACATTGATCCTGAAGTTCTTCCTGAATGTCTCGAAGGAGGAGCAGAAAGCCCGGTTCCTGGAGCGACTCGAACGGAAGGAGAAGAACTGGAAGTTCTCGCCGAACGACTTGGCCGAGAGGGACTACTGGGACGACTACATGGAGGCGTATGAGCAGGCGTTCCGGGCGACGAGCACAAGGTGGGCCCCGTGGCACATCATCCCGGCGGATCACAAGTGGGTCGCCCGCGCCCTTGTCGCGGACATTATCACGTCCGGAATTCAAGGCCTGGATTTGCAATACCCCGAGGTCACGGAGGAGCAAGAGAAACTCTTGAATATCGCACGCGAGAAGCTCGCGGCCGAAAAGTAGCCGGCGCCCTGCCGAGAACAGGATCGACACCCATGAACACCGCCCGCCCATTCCCGATCGGCGCCACGATCACCGACGGGGGCGTCAACTTCAGCCTTTTCTCCCGCACGGCGGAGGGCGTGGAGCTGTTATTCTTCGACCGGGAGAACGACGCCCGGCCGGCGCGCGCTGTGCGCCTCGACCCGGTTGCCGACCGCACTTACCACTACTGGCACACCTTCGTTCCCGGCATCCGTTCCGGACAACTGTACGGCTATCGCGTTCACGGCCCGAACGATCCCGGCCGGGGGTTACTATTCGATCCCGCCAAGGTCCTCCTTGACCCGTACGGTCGCGGAGTTGTCATACCGAAGAACTACAGCCGCGGAGCTGCCCGTCGCGCCGGCGACAATTCACCGACGGCCATGAAGAGCGTCGTTGTCGATACCTCCGCGTACGACTGGGAGGGAGACCAGCCGCCGCGGATACCCTCCGCTCGAACAGTTATCTACGAGATGCACGTCCGCGGATTCACCCGCCATCCGAACTCGGGCGTTCCGGAGGAGAATCGCGGCACCTACGCCGGACTGATCGAGAAGATCCCCTACCTCAAGGAACTTGGCATCACCGCAGTCGAATTACTGCCCGTCCACGCGTTCGATGCCCAGGATTGTCCGCCCGGACTTGTCAACTATTGGGGCTACGCGCCGATTGGGTATTTCGCGCCGCACCCCGCCTACAGCTCGTCGCGGGATCCGCTTGCGCCGGTCAACGAGTTCCGCGACATGGTCAAGGCGTTGCACCGCGCCGGAATCGAAGTGATCCTCGACGTGGTTTACAACCACACAACGGAAGGAGACTGCGGCGGACCGACTCTATGCTTCCGGGGCATCGACAATCCTACCTACTACATCCTGGAATCCGGTCCGACCGGATACTCGAACTACTCGGGCTGTGGCAATACGCTCAACGCCAATAACCCGATCGTTCGACGAATGGTCGTGGACAGCCTGGTCTATTGGGTGACGGAGATGCACGTGGACGGGTTCCGATTCGATCTCGCGTCGATCCTGTCGCGGGACGCAAACGGCCATGTCCTGCCGAACCCACCCGTGCTGTGGGATATCGAGTCGCACCCGGCGCTGGCGTCCACCAAACTCATCGCCGAAGCCTGGGACGCGGCCGGTCTCTACCAGGTCGGCAGCTTCGTCGGCGACGCGTGGAAGGAATGGAATGGCAAGTTCCGGGACGACGTGCGCGATTTCTTCCGGGCCGCGCCCGGTTCCGCTCGTCGCGTCGCGGACCGCATGCTCGGCAGCCACGACGTGTTCGGCCACGAGAAGCGCGAGGCCGAGCAGAGTATCAATTTCGTCACCTGCCACGACGGGTTCAGCCTCAACGACGTCGTTTCCTACAACGAGAAGCACAACGAGGCGAACGGCGAAAACAACCGCGACGGCGCCAACGACAATCGAAGCTGGAACTGCGGCCACGAGGGACCCACGGACGACCCGGCGATCGAGGAACTGCGAAACCGTCAGGTCAAGAACTTCCTGACCGCGACCATGATGTCGCTTGGCGTACCCATGATCGCGATGGGGGACGAAGTCCGGCGCACCCAGTCGGGGAATAACAACGCGTACTGTCACGACGACGAATCGAACTGGTTCGACTGGTCGCTGTTGAAAAAGCACGCCGACGTGTTCCGATTCGTTCGGCTGTTGCTGGATCGCCGATTGAAGCGCGTGCTGGAACTCGAACAAAACCGTGTAAGCTTGTCCGAACTACTCGAGACCTCGAACAACGCCTGGCACGGTGTCAAACTGAACCAGCCCGACTGGGGAGATAACGCTTACAGCGTCGCTTTCGGCGCCGAGATTCGACGTGAGAAGCGCTTGTTTCACTTCATACTCAATGGCTATTGGGAACCGCTCGAATTTGAATTACCTGCGCGCGAACCGTGGTGCCCGTGGCGCCGATGGATTGACACATCGCTCAAATCGCCGGATGACATCATTGAATGGGAACGAGCACCCCCCATAACGGGTGCCAGCTACTGGGTCGGACCGCGTTCGGTTGTGATGTTATGGGCCGGAGCCTGTTGAAATCGGTTCTCAGTTACAAAGGGGCCAACATGTTTCTCGATTACCTAGCCCTGGTCATATTGATCATCGGATTGACGCTGACGTTCTATGCGTTCATTTACATCCACGACCTCCCGTACAAGATCGCCCATAAGCGGCATCACCCGCAGGCGGAGGCGATCCATGTGGCCTGCTGGCTCAGCTTGTTCACCCTGCACGCCCTCTGGCCTTTCGTCTACATCTGGGCGGTCATGCACCCGAAACATGAGGAGGAAGCGGCGAGGGGCAAGGCGGCCCCGTTCGCCGGAACCAGCACCAGCGTAGCCGCCGGCACCGGGTCTGGCAACGGATCGGTGGTGGACCTGAGTAAGCGTCTCAGCCGGATCGAGGAACGATTGAAGATGGCCGGGGTCCTCGACGCGGACGGCAACTAATTCACGCAATTGACTGGGAGAACACTCATGGTCGAACTCATCGTCGGCACGTACGGCTTGCTATGCTGGCTGCTGTTCAAGAAGTTCAAGGTCATTCCCATCACGACCTACAGCATCGTCACCGCATTCCTGGGCGGGGGAGTGATCCTGCTCCTACTTTACATCTTCCTGTCGGTCTTTCACCCGGTCGCCCACGACGGACGGATGTATGCGCCGGTCGTTCAGATCGTTCCAAACGTTCGCGGGACGGTCATCGAAGTGCCGGTCCAGCCGAACGTGCCCGTCAGCAAGGGCGACGTACTGTTCCGGATCGACCCACAGCCGTACCAGATCGAGGTGGACCGCCTGAGGGCCATGCTGGCGTCCAAGAACACGAAGTTCGCCCAGCTCAGCGAGCAGCTCGCCGCGGCCGAAGCCGGGACCAAGGAGGCCCGGGCCAACCTGGTGGTGTCCGAGTCCCAGTTCGACCGGCAGGCCCGCGAGAACTTCGAGCAGGCGAACGCCCGCGTCGCCCAGGTGGACAAGCAGCTCACCCTGGCCCGGCAGAACTTTGCCCGGGTCGAGCCGCTGGTGGCCAAGATGGTGGCCACCCAGCAGGACCTCGACCAGGCCCGCGCGCGGGTTTCGTCACTGGAGGAGGAGAACAACCAGGCGGTGGCGGCCGCCAACGTGGCCAGGGAGAAGATGGGCACCGGCAGCGAGAGTCTGAACGCCGTCCGGCAGAACATCGCGCGCCTGGAGGCGGCCGAGCGAGAGATCCGCCTCCAGGTGAAGGCGGAGCTGGATGGGATGAACCCCGAGGTGCGCGAGGTCCAGGCCATGCTCGACAAGGCCCGGTGGGACCTCGAGCAGACCGTGGTCCGCGCCCCGACCGACGGGTACGTCCCGCAAGTGACCTTGCGACCGGGCCAGATCGTAGTGCCCTTGCCATTGCGGCCGGTGATGGTGTTCGTGTCGGCCGATCAGCCGGCCCTGATCGCCACCTTCGCCCAGAAGGCGATCTCGGACATCAAGCCCGGGATGGAGGCCGAGGCGACATTCGAGGCCTATCCGGGCAAGTCGTTCAAAGTGAAGGTGAAGCGCGTCTTCACAATCGTGCCCGAGGGCGAAATCCTGGCCAGCGGGCAACTTCTGGAGGCGACGGCCAAGTCCGAGGAGGGGCGCATCCCGGTGTCGTTTGAGTACGGCGAGGACATCGCGGCGCTCAATCTGCCGGTCGGTACGCAGGCCAGCATCGCCATTTACACCGATCGCGTTCACGCCCTGTCCATCGTTCGAAAGATTATTTTGCGCATGAAAAGTTGGGAGCACTTCGTCATTTGAGTCGGTCTGACCGCGGCGGGTCGCAACGTGTCCGGCCCGCCCTTTCTTCCCGGCATCGCCCCCGGGGTCAACGGGAGACAGCAACATGTCAGTTCGAAAGTACTGGTCATTCGCCATCCTCGGCCTGCTCGCGGCAGCCGGAGGTGCATTCCTCTTGATCGCCCGACCTGATTCGAAACTCGCCACCGCGGCCGGGCAAGGAGCCGATTCGAAAGCTCCGGCCGGCGCCGAAGCAGCCATTCGCAAGGCAAACGCCGACTACGCGGCCGCCCTCATGACCGGCAATCTCGACGCCATCATGGCGTTCTGGTCGAGTGACGCCGACTACATCGACGAAGCCGGCGAGATGACTCGCGGCAACGAGAAGATCGCCGACCTGTTCCGCAAGGCCCTTCCCGAATTCAAGGACACCAAGGTCAACATCAAAGTCGTCTCGCTGCGTTTCCTCCGGCCGGAAATCTGCCTGGAAGACGGGGTCCTCGAAAAGACCTCGGTTACCGGCATCAAAGAGTCCAGCCGCTTCGCAGCGGTCTGGACGAAGACCGGCGACAAGTGGCTGATCTCCAGCGGTCGCGACCTGCCGACGGACGTCGACGACTTGCCGACCCTGGCCGCGGCGCAGCTCCGAGACCTGGAATGGCTGGTCGGCGACTGGGTGGATGATGGCGCCAAGGCCGAGGTCACGCTCAAAGTCACGTGGGCATCGAACAAGGCCTTCCTGCTCATGGACTATGTGGTTAAGACCGAAGGGGCGGAAACTCTGGAAGTGTCGGTCCGGGTCGGCTGGGACGCACGGAACGGCCGGATCCGCTCGTGGGTGTTCGACAATCAAGGCGGGTTTGGCGAGGGCTACTGGCGCAAGGACGGCAAGCGCTGGGTGATCGGCATGAGCGGCATCCTGCCCGACGGCGGCGTCGGCGGTTCAACAAACGTCTATGAGTTCGTGGATCCGAACACGTTCGTCTGGCGCGCGACCGATCGCGACGTCGATGGCCAGCCGCTGGCCGACGCCGAAGTGAAATTCGTCCGCAAGGCCGCCAAGAAGTAAAGGAGCCGACCCATGAGACGACTCACTTTCCTGGCGGTCTTGTGCATGTTGGTGGCGATCGGGGTCGAACCGCTCGCAACAGCGCAACGTGGCGGCGGCCGGGGCGGCGGCGGTCGCGGAGGTGGTGGGGGTGGTCGTGGCGGCGGCGGCGGTGCGC
>AR_comb_assmDRAFT_10126060_pt1 | contig 12032 bp, 7 predicted proteins | sample ArasoioldDNA_FD_10543 | JGI IMG/M metagenome (IMG submission 10543) | reverse complement strand
ACGCCAACCAGCTCGCCTGAGGAGATCGTCGGTCCCCACTTGTATTTCGCGTACTCGGCAAACGCCGACGCCCATTTCACCGGGGACACCTTCAGGCTCACCACGAGCGCATCGTCGTTGCGCTTGGACGCCCAGTAGCTGGGCAGGCGCTCGACTTTAGAGCCGGTGTAGCCGTGCTTGTAGGCGACGCGGACATCGACCTGCTCGAGAGGCTGCACGCGCGCCGAGGCGGCGACGGTCACGGCGCTGTTGGTGTCGAGGGAGCGGTTGACGAAGTAAAACCAGTCGTAATCCTTTTCGCGGTTGCCATCGCCGAGGACGACCATCACGCCCGCGTCGAAGATCGATCGAGCCTCCTTCCGGGCCGAGGCGGCGAACATCACCCCGAAATTGGCCTCGGCATTGAGGCGCGTGATGCGCGTCATGTCTTTCGCCGAGGTCGCGCCGACGTCGCGCGGCGCGAGGCCGATTGGCAGGATGAACCGGCCGCCGCGCAGCGAGAAATGGTCGTTCATGCCCCAGTCGATGTAACCCTCGCGCAGGATCCCCTGCTGGTTGATGTAGTCGAGCGAGAAGGTGTTGTAGGTATCGACGCGCTTCAGTCCGTCTTCCTCATCACACTTGATGATCGGCCCCTGCCCCGCATACAGGTTCGGGTCGTTCGGGAAGAAATAGTCCTTCTCTCCGCAGGCCGGGCGTGACGACGTCTCGCTGACGGGGTTGACGGACACGTAGTAACGGACGTGATCCGAGACGCGGCCGCTCACGCTCAGGATGGCCCATCCAATTCGCCCCTGCTTTTCGAATCCGAGCGCGGCTTGCGCGCCGTCGTGCGACCAGCCGGCCATCAGCTCGCCGCCGAACTTGTAGCGCTCGCTCTGGTCGAACGTGAAGCCGAACAGGTCGACGGATCCGGGATCGTCTTGAGGAGGCGGCGCGGTCTGCTGCGCGAGAGCCGGTGTGGCGGTGAGGAGGATGAAAAGGAACGCGACGAGTCTGTGGACGGGCACCTGCCGAACGATTCTACCCGGCTTCGTTGCTCGATCGACTCTTAATCGGTGGATCGGAGCTTATTCGGTGGCCACGGGGATGCGATTTGCGATAGACGTCGATCAGTTGCGCGGCGTTGACGTGGGTGTACCGCTGCGTCGTACTGAGCCGCGCGTGGCCGAGAAGCTCCTGGATCGCGCGCAAGTCGGCGCCGCGCTGCAGGAGATGCGTCGCAAACGAGTGGCGTAACGCATGCGGGCTGACACCCATGCGCGTGCTGCACTGGGCGACGTAACGCCGCAACAGGCGATCGACGCTGCGGCCGGTCAGTCGGGTGCCTCGATAGTTGATGAAGAGCGGGTCGGCTGCATTCTTCCTGGCGCCGGGTGCCGGGTGCCGCGTGCCAGACGAGTGCCGGGTGCCGAGGATGGCCGCGCGGTCTTTCATCCACGCTTTCAACGCCGCAACCGTGCTCTGGTTGAAGGGCAGGATTCGCTCCTTGCCGCCCTTTCCCATCACGCGAACCATGCGGTCGGCGAGGTTGAGATCCTCGAGGTCGATCGCCACCAGCTCGCTCAAGCGCAACCCCGAGGCGTAAAACAGCTCGAGGATCGCCCGATCGCGGCGGCCAAGCGCATCGCCGGTATGCGGCGTCTCGATCAGCCGCGCAATCTCGGGCTCGGACAAGTGCGTCGGGATGGTCTGATCGCGCTTCGGCGCGACGGCCATCGCTGCAGGATCGTGCTCGATGACCTCTTCGCGCCTCAGGTACTTGATGAAGGTGCGAAGGCCCGATAGCTTGCGCGCCACGGTGGCCCTCGCCTTGTCGGCTCTGTTCTGTGCGGCGATGTGCAGGCGGACTGAGTCCATGTCGAGATCGGCCGCGCCGAGCTCGGAGATCTTCTTGCCGGCTTCGGCGGCGACGAATGCGAGGTATTGCGAGACGTCGACCTCGTAGGCGCGGACGGTATGCGGAGAGACGTGCCGATTGAGCTTGAGATACTGGAGAAAGGCCTTGAGGTGTTCGCGCATGATTCAGGCAACCCCAGCGAAGCGGTTACCTGCACGGCTGTGGCTCACGACGCGGCCTCAACAGCCGACCACGTGTCGAGGTCGGCGAGCGCGCGCTCGGCGATCATCATCTTCTTCCGCATCTTGTCGCGGGGCGGCTGCTCGAGCGGCGGCATGATCCCGTGCGTGATGTTGGTCGGCTGGTAAGTCTTCGGATCGGCGTGGGAGACATAATACGCGAGCGATCCGATCGCGGTCGTGCGCGGCGGCGCCTGCGGCGTTTCGCCTTTTGCGATCGCCGCGGCATTGCGGCCGGCGATGAGGCCGGAAGCGGCCGACTCGACGTAGCCCTCCACGCCCGACACCTGGCCGGCAAACAACAAGTCCGCGCGATGCCGGGTCTGCCAGGTCGGCAGCAACACCTTCGGACCGCAAATATAGGTGTTGCGGTGGACCATGCCGTAGCGGACGAACTCGGCGTTCTCGAGCCCCGGGATCATTCTGAGGACGCGAGCCTGATCACCCCATTTGATCTGCGTTTGAAAGCCGACGAGGCTGTAATGATCGCCGGCAAGCGTGTCCTGCCGCAGCTGCACAACCGCGTAGGGCAGCTTTCCGGTGCGCGGATCCTTGAGGCCGACCGGCTTCATCGGCCCGAACCGCAGGGTCCCTTCACCCCGGTGGGCCATGACTTCGATCGGCAGGCAGCCCTCGAAAAACTTCGTGTTGTCGAAATCGTGGACGGTCGCCGACTCGGCCGCGACCAGCGCGCTGTAAAACGCGTCGTATTCCTCTTTTGTCATCGGGCAATTCAGGTAGTCGCCTTCGTCCGTGGCACTCAAGGCACTCAAGGCACCATCGGCACCAACAGCGCTCCAGACATTTCGTCCCCAGCGCGATGCGCGGAACACCTTCGACATGTCGATCGATTCCGCAAGCACGATCGGGCTGATCGCGTCGTAGAAGGCGAGGTGTTCCTCGCCGACCATCTGCTGGATGCTCTGCGACAGCGCGTCTGACGTGAGCGGTCCCGTCGCAATGATGACCGGCGACCACTCGTTCCCCGGCACGCACGTCACTTCTTCACGCGAAATACGGATGCGTGGATGCGACTGCACCGCCTTGGTCACCGTCTCGGAAAACACGTGGCGATCGACTGCCAGCGCCGCACCCGCGGGAACACGGGCCACGTCGGCCGCCCGCATCACGATCGATCCGAGCCGGCGCATTTCTTCCTTGATCAAGCCGACCGCGTTGTCCAACTTGTCGGCGCGAAACGAATTGCTGCAGACGAGCTCGGCGAGGCCGCCGGTCTGGTGAACGGCCGTCGGGCGCACTGGCCGCATCTCGTGGATCGTGACGTCAACACCAAGTTCCGCGGCCTGCCACGCGGCTTCGCTGCCGGCGAGTCCTCCGCCAATCACATGAATCATACGGTTCTCGTCTTCCACCAGCCTCGCTTAAAGATAACCCCGCTGACCACCGCGAGCGTCGAGAAAGCAACCGTCATCGCGATGAACACGCCCTGCGGCCCCATCGCGAAGTGAATCGCCAGGAGCCACGCCAGCGGGATTTGCCACGCCCAGAAGCAGCCGAGATTGATCCACGTCGGCGTCCACGTGTCACCCGCGCCGTTGAAGGCCTGCGTCAGTACCAAGCCGTAGGCAAAGAACACGAAGCCCGCGCTGACAATCCGCAGGCAGCCGACCGCATATGGCACGACCGCCGGATCACTCGAGTAGATCGAAATGATCTGCGGCGCCAGGACGATGAACGCGGCGCCGACCAGGCCTAGCACGATCGCGTTGTACTTTCCGGCGGTCCAGACCGATTCTTCGGCACGCTCGGGCTTCTTCGCGCCGAGCGCCTGGCCCACCATCGTGGCGGCGGCGTTACCCAGGCCCCACGCCGGCATCATCGCGAAGATCACCAGGCGGATGCCGATGGTGTACCCGGCGAGCGCCTCACTGCCAAACGTCGAAATCACGCGCACCAGTCCGATGTAGCTGGAGGTATCGATCAGGATCTGCAGGAATCCCGATCCGCTCAACCGGCACACGTTCAACATCACCGATGGCACCAGCCGCATCTGTGAGCGCGTGATGTGAATGCGCGCCCGGCCCGAGGTCAGCATCCAGAGCTGCGCCAGCACCGCCGCGCCTCGGCCGATGTTCGTGCCCACCGCCGCGCCGGTCACGCCCATCTCGGGAAACGGGCCCAGGCCGAAGATGAACAGCGGGCACACGACGATGTTGATGGCGTTCGACATCCACAACATGCGCATGGCGATCGCCGGATCGCCGGCGCCGCGGAAGATCGCGTTGTTGAGAAACAGCAGCGTGACGGTGGCGTTGCCGGCAAACATCACCTTCGTGTAGCCGAGCGATGAGGCGATCATCGACGGCGTCGCGCCCATCAGGCGCATCAGCCGCTCGGCGTTGAAGTAGCCGAACACGCCAATCGCGAGCGCGACGATCAGCCCGAGCGCGATCGATTGCGCGGCGGCCTGCGCCGCGCCAACTTCATCCTTCTCGCCACTGCGTCGCGCCACGACCGCCGTGGCGCCAATGCCGAGGCCCATCGCCACCGTGTAGACGATGGTCAGCATCGACTCGGTGACTCCAATGGTAGCGATCGCGTCCGCGCTGATGCGCGACGCGTAGAACACGTCGACCACGGCGAACAGCGATTCCATGGCCATCTCGAGGACCATGGGCACCGACAACATCACCAGGGCCGGCCCGACCGGGCCGATCGTGTAATCACGATCCGACCCGCGGACCGCTTCGAGCAACAGGGACCACCAGCGCTTCATGACCCTTCGATTCACAATCCGGTCGTACCGACCGGATTGCTCACTCAGGGCAAGCAGCGCGGGACGACCAAAAAAATTCTGCCGTTAGATGGAAGACGCGAACATCCCGGTCGCAATGACCGGAACGGACGGCGGGAGGGTGGGAATGTGCCGCTTCATGGTTCGCTCGTGAACGCGGAACAGAGTGTAATGCGGCGGGCGCTCACAGTCAACGCGGCGAAGCGCCGATACGCCCCAGGCCGTTGGCCCAGTTCGTGACGACCCGTAAGTCGTTGATGGACACATTTTCGCGATCGACAATCAGAATGCGGCCGTCGGGCATCACGTCGTACGCTGCGCTGGGGGTCGCCGGCACCTGGATCACCGCTCTCGGTTGCGAAAATGCCGGCTTCCCACCCGTGCCGACATCGACGGACCAAATCGTGTTGGTGCTCGGCGCTCGAAAATACAGGTCGGGACCACGCGGCCACCGAGGAAACGCGCCACCGGCAATCGAGACTTGGGTAATCGGCTGCATCGCCGGAAATGGCGCAACGAACACTTCGAGGCTCCCGGTACGGTTCGACTGAAACGCAATCCAGTGACCGTCGGGTGAAACGACGCCGGCGCTTTCATCAAAGCGCGTCTGCAACAACGGACGGACCGTGCGATCCGCGAGGGACATCACGAACATGTCGGCGCCGGTGTCGCTGCTGGCCTGGGTGAACACCAGCAACCGGCCGTCGAGTGAAAAGGAGGTCGGTGTTTGTGTGAAGGTCGATGTGCTCAGACGCTCTTCGGCCCCACTTCCGTCGCTTGGGGCCCACGCCAGGTTTGGCGTCAACTTGTCGTCCATCACGGCGAACGCAACGCGTCGGCCGTCGTGCGACCAGATCGGTGATTGAGCGGATTGCCAATCCTGTGTGGTCAGCCGCGCCAGCGTGCCCCGCTGATCGACGATCCACGCCGTGTCCTTCCACGACCGGATCATCGTCGCGAACCGTTGACCGTCCGGTGACACACGCGGTGCCTGGTAGTAACGCGGTTCAGACACGATCGTCCGCGGCCCATCAGCGCCAATGGTGATGAGGGTGCGCCGGAACATCTTGCCGTCTCCGGGCGCATAGGCTAGAACGCCGGACGGCGAGACTGCAAAGTTGCCGCTTGGGTAGGTTGGATCCACGAAGGCATCATTCGCGACCGTCAGGCGGTCGTCGTCGACCTTAAGCTGGCTGCTGTCAAACACCGCTGCCAGAAGCTGATTCTGGCGGAGGTAGAGAATATGCCCGGTTGGCGCGTAACGCGCGTACACCCCGCCATCGAACAGTCGTGTGACGTTGCCGCTTGCGAGATTGACGGCCACAATTGTCAGTTCGCTTGCCGTGACCGCCGACGCGTTGTCAGTCGTGGCGACGACCGCGCGTCCATCCGGCAGCGCGTCTGGAAACCAGTAATTACCCACTGCGACGAGTTGTGGGTTGCCGCCGCTTGCCGGCACACGCCACAGACCGCGATCGGAAGTCCCGGCCTTCGCAAAGACAATCTCGTCGTTCGATATCCACGTCAAACCAAATACGGCGCCCTCAACCTCACTGACGACCACTGGCGAGACGCCGCTCAACTGCATTTTTTTCAGCTGGCGAGTCGCGTGAAAAGCGATCCACCTGCCGTCAGGCGAAAAGGCCGCATTGCGGCCGCCACCCGTGCCAGCCAGTGGCGTCGGCGCAAATTGGTCGAGTCTGCGCATCCACAATTGCGGCCCATCCGGTCCTGTAGCGGTGTAGATGATCGTCGTCCCATCCGGCGACAACGCCAGCGACGGAAGCGGCTGACCGAGCTGCATGGGCGCGCCGTCCGGAAAGGTCACCGACAGGCGCAACGGCGCAGGGTCGCGCGCGTTCAGCAACGGCCAGGTGCGAAACGCGAAAACCGCGGAAGCGATCGACACCGCCGCCAGGAAGACGGCGAGCACGGCCACGCGAGATCGATCGCGACCCGACGGAGATGAGGCGAGATTGGCAGGTTCGTCGCGCTGATCGAGCTCCCACCGCGCGTCGCCGATGTCGCGCAGACGCGCACGCGAATCCTTTTGCAGGCATCGTGACAGCAGGGACCGCACCCGCGGCGGCACATCCGCGGGTAGCAGTTCCAAGTCTGGTTCGTTCTTGACGACGGCGGCGATCACGTCGGTGATGGTCTCGCCCGGAAACGGCGAGCGGCCGGTGAGCATTTCATAAAGCACGCACCCGAATGCCCAGATGTCCGAGCGCTTGTCCACCACTCTGCCGCGGGCCTGCTCGGGCGACATGTACGCCGCGGTGCCGAGAATCACGCCGTGTTGCGTGACCGCCGGTGACGTGACCGTTTGGAGGGCGGACGCGTCAGCATCCGAGGAAATGCGGCTGGAGCCGTCGCCCTCAATGGCCTTCGCGAGGCCGAAATCCAGCACCTTGACCGTGCCGTCCTGCCGCAGTTTGATGTTCGCCGGCTTGAGATCGCGATGGACGATACCGGCTTCGTGCGCGCTCTCGAGCGCGTCGGCGATCTGACGCGCAATCGAAATTGCCTCACCGACAGGGACACGACCCGCGGAGCGAATCGCGTCGGCGAGCGTCTGACCGTCGACGAACTCCATGACGATGGCCGACTCTTCGAGGCCGTGAATCTGTGCGATGTGCGGATGATTGAGCAAGGCGAGGGAGCGTGCCTCGCGTTCGAATCGCATGCGCCGGTCGGGATCCGAGGTAAAGGTGGCGGGAAGGACTTTGAGCGCGACGTCGCGGCCCAGCCGGATATCTCGCGCACGATATACCTCGCCCATGCCGCCGGCGCCAATACTGTTGACGACTTCGTACGGTCCGATGCGGGTGCCCGGGGACAGGCTCATCCGTTGCGAAGTATAGCCGCCGTTGCTGACGGCCTACACTGCTACGGAGTCTTTCTTGGATTTCGAAGCCTTCTTTGTCTTGGCTTTTGCGGTCTTGGCCTTTTTCGCCTTGCGGCCGCCCATGCCCTCGCGCGCCTTGAGCAATTCAACGGCGGCAGCCATGGTGACGGCCTCGACCTGGGTCCCCTTCGGGACCGACGCATTGGTGGTGCCGTCGGTGACGTACGGACCGTAGCGGCCGTCGAGAATGCGCACCGCCTCGCCGCTGTCAGGATGCTTGCCGAGCGCCTTCAGCTCCTTCGGCGCCTGGCGGGAGCGGCGCATCGACTTCTTCGGCTGGGCGAGCAGTTCCTTCGCGCGCTCGAAGGCGATCGTGTACACGTCGTCCGTATCCTCGAGCGAGCGGAATTCCGATCCGTGCTTCACGTACGGGCCGAAGCGGCCAAGATTCGCGAGGATCTCTTCGCCGTCATCCGCCTTGCCCAGCACGCGTGGCAGCGACAACAGCTTCAGCGCGGTGGCGAGCGTGATCGTGTCTTCGGTGTTGTCGCGGCCGAGCGATGCGCGGCGCGGCTTCTCGTCGCGATCTTCAGGCGTCTCGCCGAGCTGCGCGTAAGCGCCAAAGCGGCCGTGCATCACATACACGTGGAGACCGGTGGCCGGGTCGACCCCGAGCGACTTCGGTCCTTGCGCCTTGGCCTTGAGCAGCGCCATCGCCTTGTCGAGCGTGAGATCGGCGGGCGCCAAGTCTTCCGGCAGCGATGCGCGCGGGCCGCCGTCGTTCTGGTCGCCAAGCTGCAGGAACGGCCCATAGCGGCCGATGCGGATGCGCACCGGCAGGTTGCTCTCCGGATCGCGGCCGAGCTCGATGATCGGGTACTCGATCGACTGGCCCTTGTCTTCGACCAGATGCTCGAGGCCGGGATGTTTCTTCTTCTTGTCGCCGCGATAGAACTCGGCGAGGAATTCCAGCCAGTCGCGCTCGCCGTTCGAGATCTGGTCGAGGATCTCTTCCATCTCCGCGGTGAAGCCGATGTCGACGTAATCGGCGAAGTGATTGCGCAGCAGGCGCGTCACCGCGAACGCGGTGAAACTCGGCACGAGCGCCTTGCCCTGCCGCGAGATGTAGCCGCGGCGCTGGATGGTCGCGACCGTCGGCGCGTAGGTCGACGGGCGGCCAATGCCTTCCTCTTCGAGACGCTTGACGAGCGACGCCTCGGTATAGCGCGCCGGCGGCGACGTCTCGTGGCCCTTGGCATCGAGCCCGAGGAGGATCAATTCCTCGTCCAGCTTGTCCGGCGAGCAGACCTGATCGCCAACCGCGAGCTTGGGCAGGACGGTGTCCTGGTCGGCGAGCTCGGCGTTCGGATCGTCGGAGCCTTCGACATACGCGCGAAGGTAGCCGGGGAACTCAATCGCCTTGCCGCTCGCGTTGAACGTTGCGGGCGCGCCGTCGTTGGTCTCGCCGGTGATTTCGACCGAAGTGCGCAGCAACTTGGCGTCGGCCATCTGCGATGCGACCGCCCGCTTCCAAATCAATTCGTAAATCTTGAGCTCGTCGCTCTCGAGAATCTTTTCGAGCGACGCCGGCGTGCGGTGGAAGTGGGTCGGACGAATCGCCTCGTGCGCTTCCTGCGCATTGCGGACCTTGGTCTGGTACTGGCGCTGGTTGTGATACTCGGCGCCGTACAGCTCCTTGACCGCCGCCGCGGCCTCGGCGAGCGCTTTCGTGCTGAGCGTCGTCGAATCGGTTCGGTGATACGAGATCACGCCTTCGAGATCGCCGCCGCCGAGGTCCATGCCCTGGAACAGGCGCTGCGCGATCTGCATCGTCCGCTCCGACGAAAACCCGAGCTTGCGATTCGCCTCCTGCTGCAGTGTCGATGTCGTAAACGGCGGCGACGGACGCTGCGTGAAGGGCTTCTCTTCCACGCTCGTCACCTTCCACGGCAGCCGGCGCATCAGCGTCTCGCGCAACGACTGCGCGTCTTTCTCGCCGAGGAGCTTCACCGTGTTCGATTCGAGGATGCCCTTGCTGTCGAAGTCCTTGCCGGTGGCGACACGCTGCCCGCCGACTTTCGCAAGCGTCGCAATGAACTCGCTGGATCCGCCGCGCAGCTTCGCTTCGAGATCCCAATAGGTCGCGGCCCTGAAGGCGAGCCGTTCTTCTTCGCGTTCGACGATCACACGCACGGCGACGCTCTGGACGCGGCCCGCGCTCAAACCCGTCTGGACCTTCTTCCAGAGCACGGGCGAAAGGGTGTAGCCGTAGAGGCGATCGAGGATGCGCCGGCTCTCCTGCGCGCGGACGAGGTTCTCGTCAACGTCATGCGCTTCGGCCAGCGCCGCCTTGACCGCCTCTTCGGTGATCTCGTGGAAGACGATGCGGCGAACCTTGACCTTCGGCTTCAGCAGCTCCTTGAGGTGCCAGCTGATCGACTCGCCTTCGCGATCCGGGTCCGTTGCCAGAATCAGCTCCGACGCATCTTTCATCGCCGCCTTGAGCGCGGCGACGTTCTTCTTCTTGTCCGCCGGCACGACGTAGTACGGCGTGAAATCACCGTCGGTATCGACACCGAGCCGTCCCCACGACTTACCCTTGATTTCCGCCGGCACTTCGGAAGCCGACTCAGGCAGATCACGAATGTGGCCGTAGCTGGCTTCGACCCGGTACTTGTTTCCAAGGAACCGGGAAAGCGTCCGGGCTTTCGCGGGAGACTCGACGATGACGAGCGGTTTCGGCATTGAAATTTCTCTACACCTTACTCCGGGAACGGATGAACCTCGCCGATCCAATCCGTTGAACTTCGCCGGTAAGCTCCCATTCCAACAGCCGTGCCAGCGCTTCGCCGGCGGAAATCTTGAGTTGCCCGGCGATCTCATCTACCGTGAATTCAACGACTTCGCCGCCTTCGCCCTGCGGGCCTCTGCGCGCCAGGCGGTCGTCCAATCCGAGCTCCTGCAGGATATCGACCGCAGACTCCACGAGCTTTGCGCCATCCCTCAACAGGGCGTTCGCGCCTCGGTTCCGTCCGCCGACGATGGTGCCGGGGACAGCCATGACGTCACGACCCTGATCGGCCGCTAAACGGGCCGTAATCAGCGACCCGCTCTTCTCCTTGGCCTCGACGATGACGACGGCTTTCGAGAGACCGCTGATGATGCGGTTGCGACGAGGGAAGTGCCACTCTTCCGGAGATGCCCCCGGAGGGAACTCGGTCACGAGCAATCCGCTGGCAGCGATCCGGTCAGAGAGCTCCGCATTCTCTGCCGGATACACCTTGTCGATGCCGGTGCCGAGAACCGCGATGGTCGGGCCTCCACCATCGAGCGCGCCGCGATGCGCGGCTGAATCAACGCCGCGCGCGAGGCCGCTAACCACCACAACGCCGGCTCGCGCCAGGTCGAAGGCAATTTCGTAAGCCGCGACGAGGCCTTCCTGGGACGCCGCACGCGCGCCGATCACCGCGACACCGATGTGAGTGAACGCGCCGCGATCGCCTCGAATCCAGAGGCATTCGGGCGGATCGGAAATTTCCGACAGAAGCGGGGGATATTCAGAAGCGCCGAGATAGATGCAATCCATGCCGTAAATACCAGCGGATTGCTGCCTGACCGACGACGACGATACATCAAAACAGGGATCGGGGATCGGAGGTCAGGGACCGGAGACATCACGGAATGTTCACTTGCCCCCCCGGGGGGAGGTGGCTATAGTGGCCTTAAGGAAAGCCCATGTCTTCCCGCCATCTGGTACTCGCATTGTTCCTGGCCTTGGCGTCGGTGCCCGAAGCGTGGGCCGATGCGCGAGGTCAGGCCAAGGAACAAGTCGAGTTCGGCATCCAGGTCGCGCAGCGTGGTCTGTGGAAAGAGGCGATCTACCGCTGGGAACGCGCCGCCCAGCTCGATCCCACTTACGCCGCAGCATTCAATAACCTCGCGGTGGCCTACGAGCACGAAGGTCAGTTGTCGAAAGCGCGGGAAGCGTACGATAAAGCGCTCGCGCTCGAACCCAACAATGCGCTCGTTCGGCAGAACTACGACCTGTTCAAGGAAATCAATGACCGCGCGGCTCAAAAAGACGGTCGGCAGTTTTAGCCTGGCGCTGCTGGCCGTTGCTACGGCCTGCACGAGCTACACCGAGATTCCGATCGAAACACCGATCTCGCCCAAGCTGGATGTCTCTGCGTTCCAGCGCATTTTCATTGCCGGTTTCATCGCCGGGGCGAACGACGATGTCGACGCCAACATGGAGACAGTGCGGCTGCTGCGCAGTCAGCTGCGCAACAAGGGCATCATGCGCGTGATCGACGCCGACACGCTGCCGCTCATGGAACTCGCGAAGCAGAA
>AR_comb_assmDRAFT_10005941_pt1 | contig 12032 bp, 14 predicted proteins | sample ArasoioldDNA_FD_10543 | JGI IMG/M metagenome (IMG submission 10543) | reverse complement strand
CGACCCGCCGGAGATCCTCAGCATCGTCCCGCGCGGGCCGGCGCTCGGCTTCGTCGGGCACTCGCCCCAGGAGGACACCTACCTGCGCTCGGGCGACGAACTGGTCGACGAGGTCGTGACGCTGCTCGGCGGCCGCGCGGCAGAGGAGGAGGTCTTCGGCGAGGCCTACTCGGGGGCCGCCGACGACCTCGCCAGGGTGCAGTCGGTCTGCAAGCAGATGGCGGCCGAATTCGGCATGGGGGTCGCGGTCGACCACGACGGGGCGCCGCCGATCGCGCTCCCGACCGGCGACTACGCGATCGCCGACGCGACCCGGCGCGACGTCGACCTGGCCGCGATCTCGCTCGCCCGCGAGGCCCACCGGCGGGCGCGGGCGCTGCTCGCCGCCAACCGCACCTGCCTCGACGACCTCGCCGCCGCCGCGCTGGAGCGCGAGACCCTGACCCGCGAGGAGCTCGACGAGATCTTCGACGCGCACGAGCTGCACCTGCTCTCCGAGCCGAAGGGCTCGGCCGCCGCCCTGGTCGCGATGGCCCACGAGCACGCTCCCGAGTAGCCGCGATGGCGGCGCGGCGGCCGGTCGGCTGGTGGTCGATGCGCCCCGCCCAGAACCTGAAGCCGGCGACCTACCGCTGCCCGCTCTGCGGCAAGCACCTCCCCGCGCTCAGCGAGCACGTCCTGATCGCCCCCGAAGACGACCGCTCGCGCCGCCGCCACGCGCACACCGATTGCGTGCTCGCCGCGCGCCGGGCCGGCCGCCTGCCGACCGAGGAAGAGTGGCGGGCGACCCAGCCGCGGCCGCCCTCGCTCTGGCGCCGGCTGCTCGGGCGCCGGGACTGATCCATACGCTGTCGGGATGCTGGAGCTGCTCGCCGTCGCCGCGGCCGGGGCGGCGGCGGGAATCTCGAACGCCATCGCCGGCGCCGGATCGCTGATCACCTTCCCGACCCTGATCGCGGTCGGGCTGCCGCCGCTCTCGGCCAACGTGACCAGCACCGTCGGGCTGATCCCCGGCGCGGCCGGCGGGGCGCTCGGCTACGCCGACCTGATCGGCGAGCAGCGCGGCCGCTTCCTGCGGCTGGCGGTGCCCTCGGTGCTCGGCGCGGCGATCGGGACCGCGCTGCTGCTCGCCACCTCAAACGACACCTTCGAGGCGATCGCCCCCGCCCTCGTCGCCGGCTCCTGCCTGCTGCTGCTGTTCCAGCCGCGGCTGACCCCGCGGATCGGGGACGCCGGCAACGAGCGCTCGCCCTGGCTCTTCGCCGGCCTGCTCTTCGCCGGCGCCTACGCCGCCTACTTCGGCTCGGCGGTGGGGATCCTGCTGCTCGGGATCCTCGGCCTCTTCGTCGCCGACTCGATCCAGCACCTGAACGCGATGAAGATCCTGCTCGCCGGGCTCGCCAACCTGCTCGCCGCGGCCGCCTACGTCTTCCTCGCCCCGGTCGACGCCAAGTACGCGATCTGCCTCGCCGTCGCTTCGCTCGTCGGCGGCCGGGTCGGGGCGAACCTCGCCCGGCGCCTCTCCGGCGAGGTGCTGCGGGTCGGGATCGCGCTCGCCGGCCTCGTGGTGGCTGCGATCCTCGCGGTCCGCGCCTTCGGCTGAGGCCGTGCTCCAGATAGCCTTGCCGCCGTGCTCGCCGCCAGCGCAGCCCGGATCTCGCCCGAGGACCCGCTCTCCGGGCTCGAGCTGGGCGAGGTCCCCGAGCCGAACGTGCCGGAGGGCTGGACCGTGGTCGAGGTCCGCGCCGCCGCCCTCAACCACCACGACCTCTGGTCGCTGAGAGGAGTCGGGCTGCCCGAGGAGCGGCTGCCGATGATCCTCGGCTGCGACGCGGCGGGGATCGCCGAGGACGGCGAGGAGGTGCTGGTCCACGCCGTGATCGGCGACTCCGACTGGCGCGGGGACGAGACGCTCGACCCGACCCGCACGCTGCTCTCCGAGCTGCACCCCGGGACGCTCGCCGAGAAGGTGGCGATCCCGCGCCACAACCTGGTGCCGAAGCCTCCTTCGCTCAGCTTCGAAGAGGCGGCCTGCCTGCCGACCGCCTGGCTCACCGCCTACCGGATGCTGTTCACCCGCTCGGGCCTCGCGCCGGGGGACACGGTGCTGGTGCAGGGCGCGGGCGGCGGCGTCGCCAGCGCCGCGATCGCGCTCGGCCGCGCCGGCGGCTTCCGCGTCTGGGCGACCAGCCGCGAGGAGCGCAAGCGCGAGTTCGCCCGCGAGCTCGGCGCGCACGAGGCCTTCGAGGCCGGCGCGCGCCTGCCCGACCGGGTCGACGCCGTGATCGAGACCGTCGGCGAGGCGACCTGGGCGCACTCGCTGCGCGCCGTTCGGCCCGGCGGGCGGATCGTCGTCGCCGGCGCGACCAGCGGCATGCAGCCGCCGGCCGACCTGCCGCGGATCTTCTTCAAACAGCTCGAGGTGGTCGGCTCGACGATGGGCACGCGGGCGGAGCTGGTGCGGCTGGTCTCGATGCTCGAGGCGACTGGCCTGCGGCCGCGGATCGACCGCACCGTGCCGCTCGCCGAGGTCGCCGACGGCCTCGCCGCGATGGCGGCCGGCGACGTGCACGGCAAGATCGTCGTCGTGCCCTGATGTTCTGAGCGTCCAGGCGGCGAACCCGACATCCGTCGAGCGGGGAAACCCGGCCTCTATCTTCCCCGGCCTTGATCGCCAGGAAAGGAAGTGGTTGGAGTATGAGTTTCGAGGCAGGTTCTCTCGGCAGGTCGGCGCTCGCTGCGCTGGCGGGCGCGTTCGCCACAGCGGCGCTGGTCTTCGCCGTCGTCGCAGCCAAGGCCGACGCCGGACTGGTCACCCCGGAGGCGGCGACGCCGCAACCGGTGATCGTCCCCCAGCCGACCGGTTCGCCGGCTCCAGCTGCCGGCGGGCCCGGCGCGGTTGCGCCGGCGGAGCCCGCTTCGGACCCGGGCTCTGCGGAGCCCGCCCTGCCCGACGACCTCGTGATGCCGACGTCGACGCACAGCAGCGGTCCACAGGACGACTCGCTGAACGAGTGGGCCAGCCCCGACCTCAGCGGGCTCGACGACCTGGCGGGGAACCTGGCGGACGCGGTGAGCGATTTTCGCAACGTCCTCCCCGTCTATCTGGAGGCGACTCACAATTCCGCTCACGGGTTCCGCGGCGAGACCCAGGAACTGATCCGGAACGTCCTCGCCCTGGACGAGACGGTCCATAGCCTGATCCAGGACCTGCAGAATCCCCCAAGTCCAGGGTCGAATCCCGCCGCGCCCGAGGACAGGAACGATCTGTTCTTCGGATGGATCCTCGATTCTGGCCCGTCCAACTGCAAGGCGAAGCAGCCCGACGGAGATCCCTCGCTCTGCCCGAGCTGAGCCGGGCGGCGCCCTAACCCGCGGGCTCGACGCGGCGCAGCTCGGTCCGGGCGATCGTCCGCTTGTGGACCTCGTCGGGCCCGTCGGCGAGGCGCAGGGTGCGCTGGTGCGCGTACATCGCCGCCAGCGGGAAGTCGCCGCTGACGCCGCCGCCGCCGTGCACCTGAATCGCCCTGTCGATGATCCGCAGCGCCACCTGCGGGGCGGCCACCTTGATCGCCGCGATCTCCACGCGGGCGTGCTTGTTGCCGACCGTGTCCATCAGCCAGGCGGTCTTCATCGTCAGCAGGCGAACCATCTCCAGCTCGATCCGGGCCTCGGCGATCCAGTCCTGGATGTTGGCCCGCTCGGCGACCGGCTCGCCGAAGGTGACCCGCTCGCGCGCCCGTTGGCACATCAGGTCGAGCGCCCGCTCGGCCTGGCCGATCGAGCGCATGCAGTGGTGGATGCGCCCCGGCCCGAGCCGCGCCTGGGCGATCGCGAAGCCGTCGCCCTCCCCTGAGAGCACCGCCGAGAGCGGCACGCGCACGTCCTCGAAGGTCACTTCCCCGTGGCCCTCGCGGTCGAGGTAGCCGAAGACCGAGAGGCCGCGCTCCACCTTCACGCCGGGGGCGTCGAGCGGGACGACGAGCATCGACTGCTGCTTGTGCGGCGGCCCCTCGGGGTTGGTCTTCCCCATCACGATCAGGACACGGCAGTTGGGGTGCAGGGCGTTCGTCGTCCACCACTTGCGGCCGTTGATCACGTACTCCTCGCCGTCGCGCTCGATCCGGGTCTCGATGTTGGTTGCGTCCGAGGAGGCGACCGCCGGCTCGGTCATCGCGAAGGCGCTGCGGATCTCACCGTCGAGCAGCGGCTTCAGCCACCTCTCCTTGTGCTCGTCGCTGCCGAAGAGGGTCAGCACCTCCATGTTCCCCGTGTCCGGCGCGCTGCAGTTCATCGCTTCGGGGGCGAGCTCGAAGCTGCGGCCCATGATCTCCGCCAGCGGCGCGTACTCGGCGTTGCCGAGGCCCGGGGCCCATTCCTCGTGCGGGTGAAAGAGGTTCCAGAGCCCGCGGCTGCGCGCCTCCTCCTTCAGCTCCTCCATCACCGGTGGGTGGAAGTAGGGCCCCTCCGCGGCCTGCATCTGCTCCGCGTAGACGGCCTCGGCGGGATAGATCCGCTCGTCCATGAACGCCTGCACCCGCTCCTGGAACTCCTTGCAGCGGTCGGTCGGCTCGAAATCCATCTGCAGCTCCTCTTCGGTTCGCGGGAACCGCAGCCTATGGAATCCCGGCGCGATCTCAGCGGGGTTGCGGGCGCGGTGGCTGTACGAACCTACGCAAGCGGGGTTTCCGCGCCAGCGCCACCGCGAAGCTGCCGAGAAAAAGAAATTGACGCAAATTGCATATTTACGAACCCACCTGTTAGACAGAGGCTCCAATATTCGTCCAGAAATGTACGACGGACGCGCGCAGATGAGCCCGATTCCTCAGCCCCAAGCCTGGCTCCTGGCGGCGATCGCCGTCCTCGCCTGCCTGACGCTCGGCCTCTCCACCGCCTCCGCCGACGAACCGGAAGGCGGCGGCGGGGAAAACCCGCCCACCGAAGAAGCCCCGACGGAACCGCCGACCGAATCGGAACCGCCGCCGGGCGAAACGACGCCGAGCGAACCCGAAACGACGCCGAGCGAATCGCCCGGCAGCACGACCGAATCACCGCACCAGACCGAATCGCCGGGCGAAGCCGCGAGCCCCGGGGCGGCGGCGCCGAGCGGCCCCGGCCCTCAGACCCCGAGCGGGTCGAGCGCGCCGAGCGGGTCGACCTCGACGCCCGCCCGCCACCACTCCTCGACCCGCTCGCACCCCCAGCCGCAACCGACCGGGGGCGGCACGGGCAAGGGGATCAAGGTGACCAACCCGCTGAAGTCGATCGGCTCGGGCGTCGACAGCATCATCAGCGGCGCGCTGGCGCCGCGCCAGATCGACAAGGTCGGCCAGCTGCTCGCCGACACCGGCCTCGCGCCGCGCGGGAACAAGCGGGCCCAGCACCGCGCCGCCCGCAAGATCACCAGCGCACTCGGCGCCGCGCTGCTCGGCTCCGCCGTCGGCCTCTCCCCGCCCAAGCCCGCCGCCGCGCCGCAACCGATCCCCTTCGTCCCGATCCACGGCGGTCCGAAGTACCTCTACATCGCGCTGCTCGTGCTGCTGCTCGCCGGCGTCGGAGTGGTTCTCTTCCACCAGCTGCGCCCGGTGATCCGCTCGCGCCAGCCGCGGCCCCCGCTGATCTCGGGCCTCGACGCCAGCCCCGCCCCGAGCCCCGGCGCCGGTCCGGGACGGGTCTCGGTCCCGCGCGAACCGGCGCGAGCGGCCGAGCGTCCCAGCCCGGCGCGCCGCGGAACGCGCTGAGCCCCAGGCGAGTTCTTCCACACTTAACCAACTGACACTTCGCCTCCGGCTAGGGTCAGGTTTGCCGGTGTGGATGTTGCGGGAGCGAACCATCCGGCAGAGGGAGGCGAGTGGCCGCCGTGCCCGTCTTCGGCCAGGTCGGCGAGATGGTGATCCTCACCGCGAGGTCGATCGTCGCGGCACTGCGGCCGCCCTACCCCTACGGTGAGGAGTTCGTCGCCGAGCTGATCGCAGCGATGAGGGTGTGCTGGTTCCCGCTCGTCGTCTCGATGGTGTGCGTCTGCTTCGGCGTGCCGGGCCTGCAGGCGGGCGGGTTCCTCCACCAGGTCGGCACCCTGGATCGCCTCGGCGGCTTCTTCGTCCTGGCGACGATTCGCGAGATTGCGCCGTTCGTGACCGCGATCGTCGTTCTCGGCGCCGCGGGCTCGGCGATCACCGCGGACCTCGGCTCGCGCAAGATCCGCGAGGAGCTCGACGCGCTGCAGGTGCTGGGCGTCGACCCGATCAAGAACCTGGTGGTGCCGCGCTTTCTGGCCCTGATGCTGGTCACCGGCCTGCTCGACACCTTCGCCCTCGTGGCCGGCATGAGCAGCGGCCTCCTGACCGAGCTCCTGCACGGTGAATCGCTCGGCGGGTTCTTCGCCACCTTCCTCGCCAACGCCTCGACCCTCGACCTCGCCGGCTCGGTGCTGAAGTGCACCCTGTTCGGCGCGATCGTCGCGATCGTCTGCTGCTACAAGGGAATGACGATCTCCGGCGGGGCTGCCGGCGTCGGCCGCGGCGTGAACGATGCGGTGGTCATCGCCCTGCTCGGCATCGGCGCCTTCAACTACGCCTTCACCCAGTCGCTGCTCGCGACCAACCCGCAGCTGCAGGCCCTGAGATGAGGCCGACCGTTACTTCTCGGCGCCGCTGAAGAGCATCCGCTCCTTGGCCTCCGGGGTGGCGTCTTCGTAGAACGGCTTCGCCCAGGAGCCGTCCTCTTTCAGGTGCACCTTGGCCTTGTTCGCCGCGGCGGGCGATCCGGGACCGGGGGCGATCTCACCTTCGGGCGTGTCGGTCTTGCCGCGCAGCCGGTAGTGGTTGAAGAGGCGCATGTACTCCGTCAGGTAGAGGTCGGCAACGCGCTTGTCGCCCCTGATGACGACCGCGTTCTCGTCGTTGTCTTCGCAGGACTCATCGCTCCAGTTCTGGGAGCCGGTGATCACCACCGGGTCCTCGGTCAGGGGGTCGACGATCATCAGCTTCGCGTGCACGTAGTGGACCTGTCCGTTGATCCCGCGCAGGGCGTCGGCGAGCCAGGTCTTGAACTTCTCGCCGCCGCCCTCGACGGCGCCGGCGCTGACCTCGTTGTCGGGATCGCGGCGGATCGCCGTGACTTCTTCCTTGGTGCCTTCGTCGAGCAGCGCGTAACGCAGGTAGTCGCGGTCGCCGTCGAAGAGAGGTGCGATTTCCTGCAGGCCGAAGGCGGCCGCCAGGAACACACCCTGGCTCGCCCCTTCGCCGAGGCGGAGGTACCACTGCAGCGGCTTGAGCGTGGAGCGGGGGCTGAAGACGCTGGTCAGGGGCGCGTCGGGCCGGCCCGTGGGAAACTCCGGCCTCGGGTCGTCGTAAGCTTTGATCACGTCCCGCTCGGGGTTCTCCGCCAGTTCTTCCCAGTAGGCGAGGTAGCTCCCGGCGAGGCCGGGGTCGCGGATCAGGTGGCCGACGTTGGCGTGGCCGAAGATCCCCCCCTTGGTGACGTTGGTCGAGCCGGTCCACACCTCGATCGGCTTCTCGTCCTTGAGCAGGACGATGAACTTGTTGTGGGAGATGTTGACGTGCTTGCGCGGGATCGAGAGCGATTTGATCTGCGCGTCCTCGATCGCCTTCGCGATCTTCGGACCCTCCTTGCCGACGTCGTGAAAGACGATCTTCACGTCGGCGCCCGCCTGGTGCGCGACCCGGAAGGCCTCCAGCACGGCCGGGAAGTTGAATTCGAAGACCGAGGCGCGCAGCGAGTAACTCTCATCGACCGCCCGGCCGATGAAGGCGATCATCGCCTCCTCGAGGCCGCGGGAGAGCCAGTGGAAGGCTTCTTCGTTCGGCACGTCTTCGGGCCTCTTGTCGCCGAAGCGGCGCTGGTAGGCGGCCGAGGCAGCGACGCCGCGGTTGAAGTAGACGGCGTGGTCGCCGTCGTCGGGATCCTCGGTCTTCACCGTGACCGAGGCGCTCGGGCCGTCCTTCAGCGCTGCCGCGGACCCGTGGCGCGCCGTCACCGCGTAGGTATAGGTGTGGGCCGGCTTCGCGGTGTAGTCGCCCCAGACGAAGGCCTGCACCGGGTTGCGCTCGGTCGAGTAGTCCGATTTCTCACCCTCGTCGTTGCCCTCGAAGACGAGGTTGTTCGAGAGGTAGTGGCGCTCGCCCTCGGTGTGGTCGGTGCGCTCGATCGAGAACCCGAGGAGATCGTCGGCGTGCGCGGCGTCGACGCTGATCCCGATCAGCACCACGTAGGTGCCGGCGACGAGCTGCACCTGGATGCCGTCCCCACTCCCCGTTTCCCGCATTCCACAGTATTTCCACACTACACGGGAGTTTTTTAGTGAATCTCGTAAGCGGCCGGGCGATGGGCGGTGCCGGCCTCATTACCAGCTAGCTGGTACCATACCCCTATGCACAAGACCACGGTCTACATCGACGATTCCCAGGCTGAGCGCCTGGGCCGGTTGGCGACGGCGAGCGGTCGCAGTCAGGCCGAGTTGATCCGGGAAGGTGTGGAGCGTGTGCTCTCCGAAGCGCCGCCTCGCACCTTCCGCAGCATGGGCAAGGGCCGAAGCGGTGGCGGCGGAAATCGGCACTGGGATGCCGACGACCTGTACCGCAAGACTCGGCACCCCCGATGACGCTGATCGTCGATGCCGGCACCCTCCTCGCACAGGCCGATGCCGACGACCCCGAGCACGAGGCCGTCGTCGCGCTGTTCGAAGGCGAGCGAGGGCAGCTCGTCAGCTCGCAGTTGGCGGTCGCCGAGGCCGACTACCTGATCCTCACCCGGCTCGGCGTCGACGTCGAGCTCGCCTTCCTCGACGACCTCGCGGCGGGCACCTTCGTCGTCGATTGCCTCGATCGCAAGGATCTGGGGCTGGCCCGCGACCTGGCGCATCGCTGCCGGGACCTCGAGCTGGGCCTCGCAGACGCCTCGCTCGCAGTGCTGGCCGACCGACACGACACCGACCGAATCGCCAGCTTCGACGAGCGCGCCTTCCGGGCGATGACACCGTTGCGCGGCGGCGCCTTCACGATCCTCCCCGCAGATTCGTAGCGACTCGACCGGCGCTGGGATCGCCCTCCGAGACTGGTCCGCGGAAGAAGCCTGACCGGGGAGGCTGTGAGCGGATGGAGCTGGCCGGACGGCATTTGAACCACTCAATCGCAGTCGCAGTCAGAGGTCTCCACGCCCACGTGAGGTTGGCCAACTTAGCTAAGCAATGCTAGCCTTGGCCCATGACCTACACCTTCACGATCGGCGAGGCCAAGACCAACCTCTCCAAGTTGATTGCCCTTGCCGAGGCCGGCGAGAGGGTCGAGTTGCGGCGCGGGAAGCAGCCGGTTGCCCAACTGATTCCGCTGTCGAAGGCCGGCGACATCCGACGCCGACCGGGCGCCCTCTCGGGCCGGATCAAGATTGGCGAGGACTTCGACTCCTGGCCGGACGATGTCGCGGCCGACCTCGGGATCCGCGGCTGAGGCTCCTGGCCGACACCCACGCCCTCCTCTGGTGGCTGAGCGATGACCCTCAGCTCTCGCCGGTCGCCCGTGAAGCAATTGCAGGCGCCCAGGAACCCCTCTTTAGCGCCGGCACGCTGTTCGAGGTCTCGATCAAGGCGTCGCTCGGCAAGCTCGAGGTCGGCGAGGAGTGGGCCGATGAGCTTTTCGTCGAGGGCTTCTCGCTGCTGCCGATAACGCTCGCCCACGGCGCTGCGTATCGCCGCCTGCCCTTTGTAGAACTGGACGGCAGGCAGCAGCGCGATCCATTCGATCGCCTTCTCGTCGCCCAGGCTGCCGTGGAGGGTGTGCCACTGGTGACCCGCGATCCTGGCATCGTCGCCCACGGAGTTCCGACGCTCTGGTGACCGCCGAGCTCGATCGCGCCGCCGTGGCCCGTTAGCTTTCCCGCGTGGCCAGCGTTGCCGAGCTGCTCTCGACGTTCGAAACGACTGAAGACCTCGCTGAGGCCGAGGCTGCCCTCGACCGGATCGCCTCGATGGAGCGACCGGCCGGCCTCGAGCTTGGCGAGTGCTACGACAGCCTCGCCGAGGTCGCCGCCGACGACGGCGACCTCGAGCTGGCCGTCCGGGCAGAGCGCCGGGCGCTCGAGCATGGTTGCCGGGAACCCGATCTGGCCCGGCAGATGCTCGGTTGGTACCTGTTGGAATCCGGGGACCAAAAGGAGGGCGAGGCGACCTTCGCCGCGGCTCGGGCCGACCGCCCCGACGATCCCTGGCTGCTGTCCGCTCTCGGCGCTGCGAGGCGGGGATCCGGTGACCATCAGGGAGCCGCTCGTGCCTATGAGGAGGCGCTCGCGCTTGCCAGGGCAGGGAGCGATCGGAACCTGAGCAGAAGGCTCAGGGCAGAACGCCGGGAATGCAGAGAGGACTTGGGCCTGCCTCCGGACGAGGACGATCTCCTCGCTCGCCGCGACGATCCGGAGTTGCCGGATGCCACCGCTTACACGGTCGCCTGGTATCCCCGCGACCAGATCGGGGCCGCCCTGGAGCGCTGGCCCTCGCTCGCCGGGGACCTCGAGGACTCCGACGCCTACTGCAGAACGATCGAGGCTCGGCTACGTGAGGTGCGAGGTGCGACCGGACGGGTGCCGTCGCTGGCGCCGATGGAGGTCGATGCCCTCGTCGAATTCGCCGCCGAGAAGGGCCTCGATCCCGATTCCGGGTCCGCAAGGAGCCGCTTCGCTGCCGTCCTCGGCAGCCGCGGAGAGGTCGTGCCCTGGCCGCCCGGCCGAAACGACCCCTGCTGGTGCGGCTCGGGACGCAAGTACAAGCGCTGCTGCGGCTGAGCGAACACAACCCAAACGGCTAACCCCGGCCTGCGCTGACCCCCGACGGCCACGAGTGGGCGGTGCCGGGCTCGAACCGGCGACCTCCTGCTTGTAAGGCAGGCGCTCTCCCAACTGAGCTAACCGCCCCTCGCCTCCATTATTGCCAGGTCCGCTGCAGTTGCGGGGGGAATCGGCCCGGCGGGCCCTGGCATGATGCGGCCTGCATGGTCTCGATGACGCAGCGGAACTTCGTCCTGCTGGCGCTCGGCGTCTGCATCCTCAGCGCGGCGATCGGGTCCGGGCTCGCGCTGCTTGCCCAGACCGGGCCTGCGGGAGCGGCGGGGCCGCGCGGGCCGGTCGGAAAGCGGGGACCGGCGGGACCGGAAGGGCCCTCGGGGGCGGCGGAAATCGGCGGGCTCGAAGAAGAAGTGGAAGAACTGCGCGGGCGGGTCGAGGAATCCGAAGAACTCGCCGGGCGCCTGGAGGACCTCGAACGCGAAATCTCCGGCCTCTCGGGGCCGACCTCCGAACTCTGCGAAGAACTCGATCTGCCCTGCTGAACCTTCGCGGGGATGCTCGCGTACCTCCGAGCATGAAGACGGTCGGGATCCTCGCGTCGATGGCGGTGATGGCCCTGGCCCTGGTCGGCTTCGGCAACGCCCTCGCCTCCGACGGCCCGACCGCGACCGCGAGCAGCGTCAAGTCCGTCCGCATTCAGGGCTTCGTCTACCACCCGGGCACGATCCGGGTGCGGCCCGGCTCCACCGTCACCTTCACCAACCGGGACAGCGGCCTGCACAACGCGGTCGGCAGGGGGTTCTCAACTGGCAACCTGCGCTCCGGGAAGTCGGGGTCGATCACCTTCCGCAGGAAGGGGACCTTCGCCTTCCACTGCACGATCCACCCCGAGATGCACGGCAGGGTCATCGTCGAATAGCCGTCGGCGCAGGCGCTCTATCGTCCCTGCGGCATGGACCGCCCGCGCGCCGCCCGACAACCGCTCGACCTTTCGCTGCTCTGGCGCGCCGCGCTGGCGCAGCTGGTCGCGGTGGCGGTGCTCTCGATCCTCCTCGCCCTGGCCCTGCCGCATGACTTCTTCGTCGACTGGGGCTGGATCGCCGGGCCCGCGGCCTGGATGCTCTGCGCCGCCTTCACCGCGCGGCTCCTCACCCTGCCGCTGGTCCCGACCCTGACCGGCGCGGTCCTCGCCGGCCTGCCGAGCCTGCTCGCCGTGCTCCTCGACCTGCACTGGCTCC
>AR_comb_assmDRAFT_10335157_pt1 | contig 12036 bp, 12 predicted proteins | sample ArasoioldDNA_FD_10543 | JGI IMG/M metagenome (IMG submission 10543) | reverse complement strand
GAGCATCAGCTTCCCAAGCTGAGGGTCGCGGGTTCGAACCCCGTCGTCCGCTTCGCGAAACATGCTGGAAACGGCACATTTTCGTCCCCTTCGGCACGACCGCCTGCGTCGGGCGTCGAACTCGTAGTCAGGTTCTGGTCAGGCTTGCACTTACGCGTCTGTCGACCTGCCTGTTTGAAGGACCCTCGTCGAAGCAAGGAGCCCGTACTCGACATCTTCTTCGGGTCACTCTTCGAACAAGGTGGTTTGATCCGGCGCCTGCCCGTACGAGCGGACGAAGGACATAGCAAGCTCGACCACGCGAACGAGCTGGGCAGGCATGTCGGCGGCAGAGCGTTCCGCGAATTCTCTCCAGGCGCGCTCGGGCTTCCCCCGATGCCCTGCGAGCCCAGCGACCGCCTCGAAGTCGGGATCGAGCACGATCACACGGTCCGCACCGGCCGTTTCGGCGATCAGCGCGTTCAGCGCCCGCTCGGCCTGTGCGAGCTTGCCGCTTGCCTTTCTGTCGCTGTCGTGGACGACGACGAAAGGGATGCCGATTGTCCGGCATATCCGTGCGAGCAGAGGCAAATTCGTTGCCGCCACACTCGACGATCGAGATCGCCTCCCGGTCGACGTCATAGCCCAGCGCGGCAAAGACGAACGGCAACACGAGTTTCTCGGTCAGCCCTTCAACGAACACGACCGCGCGTGCGAGAAAGAGCTCACTGCGTGTGGCGTCGAACTCGGTCATCACACGAAAGTCCTCGTCTGCTGGTACGGGCTCAGGCTGGAGCGCGCGCGTTTTCTTGCGCGGAAGGCGTTCGACGAACACGAGCTCGTCCAGCCGCGTGACATCGAGGAAGGCCGGCGAGTGCGTCGAGTAGATCACCTGATTGTCGGCCACTGAGAACTCGCGCAGGAGCCGGTACAGATATCGCTGCGCCTGGGGGCGGAGGTAGAGCTCCGGCTCCTCGATCAGGAGCAGGAGACCACCGAGCCCCTCCGAGCAGCAGGACTCCATCGCCTCGAGCACCGAGAGCGCCTGCTCGGCCGCCGTGTGGCTCTGCTTCACGAGTGCCCGCTGGAAGATCTCGGCCGCTTGCCCATTCGTATGCACGCTCCCGTCGGCTAATACGGCGCCGTCGCGTGCTGCGGCGGGCAGGAAGAGGGTGGCCGGCAGGGTGTCGCGTCCCGTGAAGGTGACGCTCCCAGGCTTCCCCTCGAGTGCGGCTTCGCCGCCGTCGGCAAGCCTGATCCGGATCGAGATATTCCCGTCGCCCCTTCGGCCACATCGCCGGCGGTGAGCGGACCCGCCGCGGGATCGAGCACGGCGCGGATCGCGGCCAGGAGGTTTGACTTACCGGCGCTTGCCTCACCCACCAGCGCACACAACGAACCCGGTGAAAACGCGACCTCGCGAGCGCTCCTGAAACCTCGAACGCGCACACCCACCACCCCGAAGTGCGGACGGGCGCACTTCTACGCGGATACCCGTGGTGGCTGCTGCTCGCACTGGCGCTCGCCCCCGACCTCTCGTTTCTCGGGTTCGCCGTGAACGGGCGCGTGGGCACCGTGATGTACAACGCCGCGCATACCTATGTGGGTCCGGTACTGCTCGGCGCGCTCGGCCTCGTCGCAGAAACCGATCTTCCTGTTCAGATCGCACTGATCTGGATCACGCACATAGGCGTTGACCGTGCGATTGGGTACGGCCTCAAGTACCCGACTGCATTCAAGGACACGCATCTTCAACGTGTCTAGCCGTCGGCACCGGCAATCCGGCCAATCAAGCGGTCAAGGCCCGATTTGAGCCGACCGCTGATCCCGCGAGGAGCCACAGGCGGAGAGGGAACGCTGTGCTCGAGGATCCCCTCTCGCACGGCGGCTACTGCATCGTCAAACTCGACGCCAGCGAAGACCATCACGTCGAGCGCGAGAACCCGCACTGCGAACACGCCGGCCGCAAGTGCCGAGTCGCGCCTCGCGTCGCTGCCGGTGACCCCAACGGCAACATCAAACGCTCGCTCGGCCGCACGCTGACGCGTTTCTCGGTCACCGAGATCTTTGGCTAGCGCCGCGAGCTCATCTGCAAGCTCGCGCGCACTCCGCGCGAGGATGCGCCGCTCCTCGGTGTTGAGCGATGCTCCGAGGCGCGCGAACAGGAGGCAGCTTGCCCCGAGCAGGTCGAGGTGGTCGGCGTTCTCGCTCTCCCTCACGACCACCGCTCGCCGTGACCGTCCGGCGAGCGTGCGACGCGCAACGCGGGCGCTCGCACGGCGCGTGCGGCGAAGTTCGACCACCTCGCCCGGCAGGGCGCGCAGCTCGGCGATCGCGCGCTCGGCGAGCTCGTCGTCGTCCTCGTCGAGTGCTCGTGCGGTTAGTGCAAGTCCCCCCGCCATCCGGCCCAAGAGGGCTGTCTCCGCGCGCCGGAGTAGCGCCAACGGGTCTGGAGTAAAGAGCAGCTGAGTGAACACGAGTGCCACGCCGGCCCCAATCAGCGCATCGGTTAGTCGCTCCAAGCCCGCCTCGCCATTGGCGATCGCGACCGTGAGAATCGCGGCGGAGGCGGCCTGCGCGATGACGATCCGGGTTCCGCCGAGCGTGAGCGCGAGCGCCGTTGCCGCAAAGACGGCGACCGCAATCGACCCATAGCCACCGCCGAGCGTGGCGAGGGTGAGCTCGCCGACGACGATTCCCACGAATACGCCTAGGAGCAACCGGAGCGCGTTCAAGCCGCGCTCCCCGAGTGACGTGTTGAGCGCGACCAGCGCCGCGATCGGGGCGAAGAAGGGCTCGGGGCGATCGAGCACGTACTTTGCGATCACCCACGCGGTGGTCGCAGCAGCCGTCCCCTGTACGAGCGGCCAGATCTCTTCGGCCAATCGGCGCAAAGCGCGCGAGCCTGCGGCGACTGCCCGCTTCGCTCCAGCACGCATCATCGAGAGCGGCATCGTTGCATGATCCTCCGGGGTGAGGAACCATGCCAGCCTCGTGCACGAGCCGGCCCAACGCCCATCGCTTCCCCCAGTCGTGACGATCGCGGCGCTTTACGGAGCGGGCGGAAGCGTGGTCGGGCCGCGCGTGGCTGAGCTCCTCGGCGTGCAGTTTCTTGATCGGGCGATTCCGCACAGCGTCGCCACGTTGGCGGGCGTGTCCGAGGAAGCAGTGGCAGAAGTCGACGAGAGCCCGCGAAGCGCTCGGGACCGGCTGCTCGGCATCTTGGGACGAGGCTCTCCCCCAACGGGAGCGTCGGGGCAGGTGGAGCGACTCGACCTCGAGGAGCGTCGGCTGCGCGCGGAGATCGAGCAGTTCCTTGCGGACGCGACTCGCTCTGGCGGGGTCGTGCTCGGGCGCGGCGGCGCCGTCGTGCTCGCAGCGGTCCCGCAGGCGCTGCACGTCTACCTCGGCGGCGATCGCAAAGCTCGGATTGAGCGAGTGATGGAGCTGCAAGGCATCGAGCGCGAGAAGGCGGCACGGCTCGCGAAGGTCAACGACCGCGCTCGGCGGGAATACGTACGCAGCGCGTATGGCGTCGATGGAGAGAACCCCGCCCTGTACCACCTCATGATTGACGCGGTCTCACTCGGCGTAGATGCCTGCGTCGAATTGATCGTGGCGGGAGCGCGCGCGCAGGAGACTACGAGCGGAAAGAGGTGACGAACCATGCTGACGCCACGTGAGACCGTCACTCGAGAGCGGAAATCGCTCAACGGACTCTGGCGCTTCGCGCTCGACGCTTCCGGTGAGGGGCGGACGGCCGGCTGGTGGGAGCAACCACTCGAAAGCTCGCACGAGATACCCGTCCCGGCGAGCTACAACGACGTCTTCGCCGATGCCGAGGCGCACGATCACGTCGGCGACGCCTGGTACCAGACGGTCGTCCGCGTTCCCGAGCGGTGGCGGGGCGAGCGGATCGTGCTGCGTTTCGACGCGGCCACCCACAGCGCGGTCGTCTGGGTAAACGAGATGCAGGTCGTGGAGCACGACGGTGGATACACGCCGTTCGAGGCCGACGTCACCGCGCTGGTAGAGCCTGGTGCGGAGATTCGGATCACTGCCGTCGTGAACAACGTCCTCACTTGGCACACGATCCCGCCGGGGTCGGTGGTGGAGACGCGCGGCGGGCCTCGACAGCAGCTGTTCCACGATTTCTTCAACTACGCGGGTCTGCATCGGACGGTGTGGCTCTACGCGACACCCACCTCGTTCGTCGACGACGTGACCGTGGTGACGGGCCTGGACGGCTCGACAGGAACCGTTGGCTACGAGGTGGAGACGGGTGGAGGCGAGGTCGAGGTGGCCGTCACCCTTCGCGACGCCGAGGGGGGCGAGATCACGCGGGCCACCGGCGCGACGGGCGAGCTCACCGTCGACGACGTCCTGCCTTGGCGGCCGGGCGAGGGGTATCTATACGAGCTGACCGTCGAGCTTCGTGATACCGGCGGCGCGCTCGTCGACACGTATTCGCTTCCGGTGGGGATCCGGACGGTGCGGATCGACGGGGCGCGTTTCCTAATCAACGAGGAGCCGTTCTACTTCCGCGGTTTCGGCAAGCACGAGGACGCCGAGGTGCGCGGCAGGGCGCACGACGATGTCTCGATGGTGCACGACTTCGCGCTGCTGGAGTGGCTGGGCGCGAATTCGTTCCGCACGTCTCACTATCCCTATGCGGAGGAGGTGCTGGAGTACGCAGACCGCCACGGCATCGTCGTTATCGACGAAACCGCCGCGGTGGGGATCAACAGCGGCCTCGCAGCCGGCGTCTTCGGAGCGGAGCCGCACCCAACGTTCTCCGAGGACACGATCAACTCGGTCACGCAAGAGGCGCATCGGCAGGCGATTCGCGAGCTCATCGCTCGCGACAAGAATCACCCGTGCGTCGTCCTCTGGAGCATCACGAACGAGCCTGAGTCGGTGACGCCCGAGTCGCGCGCGTACTTCGAGCCCCTTGCCGCGGAGGCGCGCCAGCTCGACCCGACGCGCCCGATCGGCTTTGCAAATGTCATGGGATCGACACCTGACCTCGACGTTCTTACTGACCTCTTCGATGTTGTAATGCTGAACCGCTACTACGGGTGGTACGCAGAGCCAGGCGATCTCACGAGCGCCGAGCTCGCCCTGGAAGCGGAGATCTCCGCTTGGGTCGCCGCATACGACAAGCCGATCGTTTTTACCGAATACGGCGCGGACACCTTCCCGGGTCTGCATGACGTCGTGCCGAGCATGTGGTCAGAGGAGTACCAGGCCGAACTGCTCGCGATGTTCCACCGCGTCTTCGACCGCTTCGACGCCGTTGTCGGCGAGCACATCTGGAACTTCGCCGACTTCGCGACCGTCCCCGGCGTGATACGGGTCGGTGGGAACAGGAAGGGCATCTTCACCCGCGAGCGCCGACCGAAGGCGGCAGCGCATCTGCTCCGGCGGCGATGGCAGCAGACTCCGTGACCTCCGCGGAGAGCCTCGGACGCGGCCAGTATCTCGGCTACGCCGCTGGTGAGGTTGCAAACAACCTGACCTTCCAGATGGTCTCGGCGTTCGTGTTGATCTACTACACCGACGTGGCGGGAATCTCCGCTGCGGCGGCCGGCACGCTCCTCCTGCTCGTCCGCGTCTGGGGAGGCTTCACCGACCTTCTTGCCGGCCGGAGCGTCGATGCGACCTCCACGCGCTGGGGCAAGTTTCGGCCCTACCTGCTCTTTGGCCCCGTGCCGCTGCTCGCGCTCCTCGTCGCCATCTTCTCGATACCGAGCGGCCTTGGTGAGAGCGGCAAGCTCGCGTGGGCGTTCGTTACCTATGCCCTCTTTTCGCTCGCCTACAGCTTCGTCAACATCCCGTACGGTTCGCTGGCCGCGGCGATGACGCAGGAGCCCGACGCGAGGGCCAAGCTCTCCTCCGCCCGCGCGGTCTCGGCCAGCGTCACGATCCTGCTGATCGCTGCAGCAGTCTCTCCTCAGATCGAGGGCTCAGGCGACCTCCAGCGCTCCCTCACGCTGACGACGCTGATCTTCGCGGCGATTGGCATCGGGCTCTACCTGTGGTGTTTCGCCACCTCTCGGGAGGCGGTGCAGCGCGAGGTGGACAGGGTCGGAGTCGGCGACACCGTGAGCATGATCCGACAAAACCGGCCGCTCGTTCTGCTCTGTGCTTCGAGTCTCCTCTTCCTCACGGGCATGTTCTCGCTCTCAACCGTCGCCGTCTACTACGCGCGCGACGTGCTCGGTGATGCCGACCTCTACATCGTCATGACCCTCGTCCAGACCGTGCTCATGGTGGCGGCGGCCGCACTCGTGCCGAAACTGGTCGCGGCGGTGGGCAAGAAGCGGACCTACATCCTCGCCGGGGCAGTCGCGGCCGTCTCCGCGGTTGCCTTCGCCCTGGCGCCGGGTTCGACACCGGCCATCGGCATCGCCTGCTATGGCGTCCTCGGCCTGGGCCTCGGCGCCATCAACACCCTGATCTTCGCGCTGCAGGCCGACACGGTCGAATACGGTGAGTGGCGAAGCGGGGTTCGCGCCGAAGGCGCCAGCTATTCCGTACTTTCGTTCATGCGCAAAGCCGGTCAGGGGATCGGCGGAGCAGCCGCCGCGTACACGCTCGGCTTCGGAGGCTACGTCTCGGGCGCCGCCACTCAGAGCGACGCGGCCGTGGACTCAATCAGGGTCGCTGCAGGGATTGTTCCCGCTTTCACCGTGGCGGCTGCGACGGCGGTCATGCTCGCCTACCCCCTTACCGAGAAGGCGTTTCGCACCCTGGTCGCAGAGCTGGCCGAGCGCCGCGCGGTGCGCGGCGTATCGGGGCGGGCCCTCGCCACTGAGACGAACTGAGCGGTCGGGGCGCTCGGGTCGCTGCGGTCAGCACATAGGATTTGGCTGCGGATGAGCGTTCAGCCCCCATCCGATCCGTTCCCGTACCCGCGACAGCTCGTCGTGGGCGTTATCGGCGGCAAGGCAGGCGGGGAGCGCGCTTCCGAGTCGTTGCGGGGGGTTGGTTTCGGACCCGACAGCATCGTCGTCCTTCACGGTGAGCAGGACGCTCGCCGACTCGACGTCGAGGGCGATGAACACGGGCTGGGCGGCAAGCTGATCCGAGCGCTGCAGGCTGCGTTGAGCAACGACCTCGACCACGTGCAGCTGCACGCCGCACATCTGCGAGCGGGCGACGACGTGGTCGGCGTCGCCGTCGGCGACGACGAAGAGGCAAGGGACCGGGCCGCTGACGCGCTGCGCATTGCGGGGGCCGCGTTCATCAACTACTACGGCGACAACTACATCCAGTCATATGAAGCGGATCTTTCCGCTCAGCCAGAAACGCGCGACGGCGGGTGAGCGGCCCGGCCATCCGGCACACGAATCTGAAACGACGGCAGGGGGCACAAACAGCACTGCCTCGGCACCTCGAAACGGGTGACGCAGTCCCCTCATCGACAACGCCTTGCTCGTGCTTCCCTCGCCAAGGGGCATGATGAAAGAGCATGAAGGTCGAACGGGTGACCGATGCCGTCACCTACCACGGTGAGGGACCGGTCTGGTCAGAGCGCTGGGGTGGCCTCCGCTGGGTGGACATGCTCCGCGGCAATGTTCTCTCTCTCGCCGATGACGGAACCGTTGAGCGCCGCCACATCGCCAGCGTCGTCGCGGCACTTCGCCCTCGCCTCGCCGGGGGAGCCGTGCTCGGGATCGAGCGCGGCTTCGCACTGGAGAGTCCAAACGGCACGGTCACGCACCTGAGCGACCTCTGGACAGACGAGAACGTGCGCATGAACGAGGGCGCCTGCGACCCCCACGGCCGCTTCTATTGCGGATCGATGGCTTACGACAAGCGTCCGGGGGCAAGTGCGCTTTACCGTCTCGACCCCGATGGATCGGTCCGTGTCGTCCTCGAGGGCGTCACCGTCTCGAACGGACTCGATTGGAGTCCAGACGGCTCGCTCGCGTACTACAACGACACCGACACCCACAGGACCGACGTCTTCGACTACGACATCCACTCCGGTCTCAGCGGGCGGCGCCCGTTCGCGGAGATCCCGGGCCGTCCGGACGGACTGACGGTGGACGCCGAGGCGGGCGTTTGGGTCGCCCTCTCCGACGGCGGCCAGGTGCGCCGCTACACCTCCGAGGGCGCGCTCGATGCTGTGATCGAGCTGCCGGTGACGAAGGTGACCGCCTGTACCTTCGGCGGCACGCATCTCGACCAACTCTTCATCACAACGTCGCGCGAAGGGCTGGCCGCCTCAGCAGAACCGCAGGCCGGATCGCTCTTTCGTGCCGTACCCGGAGTCACAGGCCTTCCAGTCCGCGATTTCGCCGGATGATCGGCACGCTCCTGCTACTCGGCGTCACCGGCGACCTCGCGAAGCGGTTCGTGCTGCCGGCAGTGGACGCGCTCAATGCGGTTGGTCGGCTGCCGGATGGCTTCAGGGTCGTCGGTGCGGCGCGCGGCGAGCTAGACGACGAGGACCTCCGGCGGCTCCACGAGTGTCTCTCCTCCGGCATGCTCGCGTACCGGCCCGTCGATGTCGGCGATCCGTCGAGCCTGGCGGCCGCGCTCGACGGGACGCGCGAGGCGGTCGCGGTCTACCTCGCGCTCCCGCCCGGCGTCTTCGCAACAACGATCGAATCGCTTGGCGAGGTGGGCCTTCCAGTCGGCAGCCGCGTCGCCGTGGAGAAGCCGTTCGGCGACTCTCTTGAGAGCGCCCGCGCGCTGAACGCGCTGCTCGCTAAGACAGGGATGGACGCGTACCGAGTCGACCACGTTCTCGGCATGGACACGGTCCAAAACCTCGTCGCGATGCGACGCGCGAACCCGGCCTTCGACCGACTCTGGAGCGGCGAAAGCGTGGAACAGGTCGAGATTCTTTGGGAGGAGACGCTCGCGCTCGAGGGACGCGCCGGCTACTACGACCGTGCGGGCGCTCTGAAGGACGTACTGCAGAATCACATGCTGCAGCTGCTCGCCCTCGTCGGCATGGAGATGCCCGTAAGTGAGGCCGAGCTGCACGAGCGGAAGCTCGACGTGCTGGCGTCGGCCCGCGCCTCGGCGGGCAGCCGACGCGCGCGTTACGTGGCGGGCAGGCTCGAAGATGGACGGGAGGTGCGCGCGTATACCGACGAGGAGGGCGTCGACCCCGACCGCTGTACGGAGACGTTCGCCGAAGTTGCGCTCGAGGTCGAGTCCCCGCGGTGGACCGGTACGCAGTTCCTACTGCGGGCGGGAAAGGCGCTTGCCAGTCGGCGCAAGCTCATCCTCCTGCACCTGCGCGGAGGAGGCGAGTTGGAGCTCGGCGTCGATGGACCCGACGATGTCGTGCTGCGCCTGGCCGGGGTCGCGACCGAAGCGCTCGAGTTGCGCGCGCCTGCCCCTGGCGACGGGCTGCCCCCGTACGCACAGGTTCTCCTGGACATCCTCAGCGGCAGAAGCGCGCTCTCAGTTGGCGGCGAGGAGGCAGAGGAGGCATGGCACGTCGTGGCTCCCGTCATCACCTCGTGGGAAGCCGACAACGTGCCGCTCGAGGAGTACGCCGCGGGTTCGGCCGGGCCTTCCTAGTTCACGTGTCGCGCTGTGGGCGTCGCGCGCCGGCATCCGCGGCCGAGCTGGTCTAACCTCCGGGGCATGGCAGATCCGCCGGGGACGGAGAAGCCGACGCCGGATCGCCCCGGAGACGAGCCTCCGGTCGCCGATCTCGCCGCCGAAGCTGAGCGAGCCCGTACGCCTCGGACGCCCTTTCTTGCGCTGGCTGGCGTCTGGGTCACCATCGTGGTGGCGCTAGTGATCGTTCTTGGGCTTGTTGCCCTAACGCTTTATTTGGTCACGTGACCGACTCGCCGATCGAAACGGAGACCGAGACCCGGCTGCTGATCGTCACAGGCTCCGTCGTGGCTGATGTGGCTGAAGTGCCACCGCTGATCCGATCTTTGATTTCGGCCGCCTCGGAGATTCTCGTAGTCTCACCGGTTCTGCCGGGAAGGCTTCAATGGCTCGCATCGGACACAGACCGGGTGCGGCAGGAGGCAGACGAGCGTCTACAAGCGGTCGTCGAGCACGTGGACAGGTTGGCGCCGGCCGTCGCTGAATCGGGCTCCGTGGGGGACGAAACCCCTTTGCACGCCTTCGCCGACGCGGTACGCGGCTTTCGGCCGCACCACATTCTGATCGCGCTCCGCGCGTCGGATCACAGCGGGTGGCAAGAGAATCGGCTCATCGACCGCGTGCTCGAGAGCTTCCACATCCCTACCACGGTCTTCGAAATCGACCAGGCCGGCCACGTGCCTGCGCCGGGGTTGGGCATGGATTCATGACGAAGAACCGAGGCTAGGAAGGAGGACGACATGGCGACGTGTGAGGTTTGTGGCAATGACTACGACAAGAGCTTCGAGATCACGCTTAGGTGGCGAGTCCCACGTGTTCGACAGCTTTGAGTGCGCGATCCACGCTCTTGCGCCGACCTGCCCGCACTGCAACTGTCGCGTGATCGGTCACGGTGTTGAGAGCGGCGACCAGATCTTCTGCTGTGCCCACTGTGCGAGCGCCGTCGGCGTCGACGGCCTGACGGATCGGATCTGACGAGGTCCGCGATGAAGGATTCTGATTTCAAGGTGGTCGCGGGCAACGCGCCCCGGGATCCAGAGCAATTGGAGGCATCGGCGGAGCAGACAGACGCTGAGCTGCCGGCCACCACACGACTGGGGCCCGTGCACCTAACGGTCGCAGCGCTCGAGCCGTCGATCGAGTACTACGTGGCGTCGGTTGGACTGACCTTGCACGACAAGGCGGCCGGCCGCCCTCCCTCGGCGTCGGCGACCGGGAGCTGCTCGTCCTCGTCGAGGAGCCGGGCGCTCGGAGCTCCTTCGGGTATACGGGCCTCTACCATTTCGCCCTGCTCGTGCCGGAACGTGCGGATCTCGCTCGTTGGCTGGCGCATGCGGCGCGGGAGCGTGTCCCTCTGGTCGGCCTCTCCGACCACTTCGTGAGCGAGGCGCTTTACCTCGCCGACCCGGATGGTCACGGAATCGAGATCTACTGGGACCGTCCGCGCCAGACGTGGGAGGGCCAGGTTGGGGAACGAATGACGACGCTTCCACTCGATGTCGACTCGCTCCTCGCCGAGCTCGCCGACCCCTCCTCGGTGCCGTTCGCCGGCTTGCCAACTGGGACCGTCATGGGTCACGTCCACCTGAAGGTGGCGGCGATCCCGGAGACCGTTTCCTTTTACCGTGACGCGCTCGGGTTCGCCTTGATGGCACAGCTCGGAGAACAGGCTGCCTTTCTCGCGGCGGGGGGCTATCACCATCACATCGGTGCCAATACCTGGGAAAGCGCCGGCGCAGGGGCACCCCCACCGGGAGCCGCAGCGCTTCGACAGGCAACGATAATCCTTCCCGATGCGCGGGAGTTGGACCGTGCGCGCCGGCGTCTGGAGCAGCACGGCCACTCTGCTCAGGCGAATGAGCCAGGCGTCACCGTGCGCGACCCGTCCGGCAACGCGCTTCTGCTCGCGGCAGCGAAGGGAAGGCGCAGTCGGTAACCGGCTGAAATGAGATGGGCGCGCGATAGAGCGGCGACCAGCTCGCCTACGGGCGCGAACTGGGTCGATCCAGGCGCGGAACCGCTCGACCCGGTGATGTCACGGATGCACTTGATCGCGCCTCGAAAACCGAGGCGGAGCAGCTGCTGGATCGAGAGATGCAGGAAGCCGAGCTGCTCGAGCTGACCTATTCGCCTTTCACCCGTGCCATGCGGTGCGTCTGGGACGCCCGCTCAAAGTCCAGACACTCCCCGGGCAGCGAGGGTGTTCGGACCCTTCGCCGCGACGAGCCGTAAGAGCTTGTCGAACGACTGCACGAACTTCGCCACGCCCTCGGACTCGAGCGTGGCGACGACATCGTGGTAGTCGACACCAACGCCAGCGAGCTCGGCGAAGACGGCTTGCGCCTCGTCGACGTTGCGCTCGAGGGTCGACGGGACGCGACCGTGGTCTTGGAATGCCCGGATCGTCTCCTCAGGCATTGTCGAGATAGTCTCCGGACCGATCAGCTCCTCGACGTAGCGCGTGTCGCG
>AR_comb_assmDRAFT_10167929_pt1 | contig 12038 bp, 9 predicted proteins | sample ArasoioldDNA_FD_10543 | JGI IMG/M metagenome (IMG submission 10543) | reverse complement strand
GACCCGCTTGGCATGTGCGGGGCCACCGGTGATTCCGCGATAGCCACATTCGCGATACGCGTGCGATCGAGCGCATCGGACACGCGGGCTTCTTCCTGCTTGCGGCGGTAGAGCGTCTGGTTCTCCTCAGCGACCTTCACGGCGCGCTGCAGTTCGCCCTCCTCGACGCTCTGTCGGTCGAGGCGAGCGGCACGGGCGGTGTAGTCCGCGACCGTTCGCTTCAACGACGCGGCTTTGGCGATCAGCGCCGCCCGTTCCGTACGCACGCGCGCCGCTTCGTTGCGGAGCCACTGCCACGTCGGATTCTGGTCGGTCGTCTCGTCACGCAACGGCGTCTGCTCGGCCCTCGCCTGAGCCTCGCGCAGCTGCGCGAGCTGCTCTTCCAGCCGGACGACCGGCGGATAGGCGGACGTGAACTTGGTGAGCATTTCGCTGCGCGCGATCTCGAGCTTCAAGATGTCGTTCTTCAGCCCGCGCAGCATTTCGATGTTGCCGACGTCGCGCACCTGCGTGATCTGGCGGTCGGGAGTGCTGCGGATCTGCTGGTCGATATCGCCGAGACGTCGACTCAAGTCCGCGATGGTCGCCTCGGTGCGATCGAGATCGCTCTCGAACTCATTCTGCTTGCGCAGCATGATCTCCTTCCCGGTCGTCGCCGCGACGACCTGCTCGCGATCGGCGAAGGCGGCCAGCGCCTGCTGTGCCGTTTCGAGCTCCTCGGTGTAGCGCCGCGCCTGTTGCGTGAAGAAGTCATAGGCGCCCGCCGGGCGGCGCACGGCCAGATGCTTCTCGAGATAGACGGTCGACAGCTGCTTGAGTACCTGTGCCGCGAGTTGCGGGTCCTGCGATTCGTACGCCACGCGAATCATCGTCGTCTTGCGGAGTGGTTCCACGGTGAGGTCGTCGTGCACAGCCTTGACTGCGGCAGCCATTCGCGCTGCCGCTGGTTCGGATGCATGCTGGTCCGTCGACAGGAAACGATCGATCCCGATCGCGCCGACGACGCGCTCGAGCACTTCGCGGCTCTGGATCAATTCGACCTCTCCGTATAACTCGCCTTCAGAGATTTCAGCGGGAACGGCTCCTGCCGTCTGCGCATTCGCGGTCATGATGGTGTCGGCGCGCTCGCGATTGACGAGCAGCTTCATTTCCGCTTTGTACACGCGCGGCATCAGCACAATGGCGAGGGCTGCCGCCGCCGCCACGACGGCAAACGTTATGACGACTGCCAGTCGGTGGCGAAACAGTGGGATCACCAGTTGCCGGAGTGTCGGCAAGTGGAAAGTGGGTTCGACTTCGTCTCTCATAAACCAGACCTTGGAAAAGCGTCAGTGGAACGGGTTCATGTAGATACCGATCCCGGCCGTCGGGAGATACGGAGCGAGCTTTGAGATCGTGGTTCGCGGCACCCAGACGGTGTCACCAGGGCGCAGCACGTAGTCTTCGTCGAGCTTTTTGTCGGCGAGCATCTTCTTGACGTCAATCTGTTTCACTTCGAGGAGTCCCTCGGCGTATCGGCGAAACAGCACGACCTGCGACACCTTCGCTTTGTCGGTGAATCCGCCGGCGACAGCGAGCGCCTCGGTCAGCGTCGTGGCGCCGCGCAGCTCGAACTTGCCTGGCGTCTTCACTTCACCCGCCGCAACGAAGTACGGCTTTTCGAATTCTTTGAGCACGATCGTGATGACCGGCTCTCGCAGAATCGGCTCGTAGGCCTCTCGCATCATCACATTGAGCTCGGGAAGCGTGCGGCCTTGCACGCGCAGGTCGCCAACGGACCGCAGCGTCACATAGCCGTCCGGCTGCACGGTGACGATCTGATTGAACTCGGTCACGTACGGAAACGTCAGTTCCAGGACGTCGCTCGGCGTCACTCGATAGCGTCCGTTCGACCAGCCCTGAGGCACCGGCGTTGTGTCCTCGACCGGGATCCGTCCAGTCGACGCCACCTCGATGCTGGTGCTCTTGGTCGACGTCGTGTCGCTTTTCGCTGACTGGCCGCCGCCCGCAGTTCGCGTCGAAGGCGTCGGGGTGCTCTGCGCAGCAGCGACGCTGGCGAAGAGCCACACGGCGATTGGAAGCGTTCTGAGAATTCGAGATGAAGACATGAGCTCGCTCTCGTCCTCTCTGTCGGCGTCGCGTGCCGACCCATTCGGTCGCGATCGCGAAGGGGTAACGCTAACGCGTCGCCACTGAGCGCGAAACAGATCGCGGTCACGAATTGGTGAAGGAGCACTGTCCTACGGGATTCGGCGTACACGCCTCTCTCAGCATGACCGCGGTCAGGCGGCAATGAAGTTGCACTGCCGCGAGCAACCATCAAGGTGGGTAACAGTTGTGTTCAGCGCTGAGATTCCCCGCATCAAACTCGTCGTCGTCGATCCGCAGAGTCTTCTCCGGGAAGCACTCAGTGCGCTGCTGCACGGGGCGGAGGGAATTGACGTGGTGGAGGTGGTGGGGGCCGCTCCAGAGTTGATTTCTGCGCTCAACAAGACGCGCGCTGACCTCGTGTTATTTCGGTTCGATCCCGCGTCATCAGAATCGGCTGCGCTCCTGCAAGAGTTGCCGCGCGTTGTCGAACACTGCCGCGTGATCGTGCTGACCGCCGCGACCGATCTGGCGGTCCACACACGAGCAGTTGAACTCGGCGCGATGGGCGTGTTGTCCTGCGACGAAACAGGAGCGGTCCTGCTCAAAGCCATCCAAAAAGTTCATGCGGGCGAGCTCTGGCTGGACCGGGCGCGCACCGCCGGGATTGTCACGCAGCTCGCACGCGGCGCCCACAAGGACCCTGACACCGTCAAGATCGAGAGCCTCACGACTCGACAGCGCGAGATCGTCACGCTCGTCGCCGAAGGCCTCACCAACAGACAACTCGCCGAGCGGTTGTTCATCTCGGAAGCCACAGTGCGCAATCACATCACGGCCATCTTGGACAAGCTCGAGCTGCGTGACAGATTTCAGCTCGCGGTCTATGCATTTCGCCAGGGCCTGGTCACGTACCCGCAGAAGTTGTCCCATCTGTTGTCCACCAGCCAAGCTCGGACCTGAACGGTGCTCAACCACTCGTGTAGGACGCAGGTTGGAGACGAATCTAGGACCGCGTGAGAACAGCATCATGACGGAGGATCGACGCTCAGTCGTGCCGACCCCGCGCTCCATCGTGGGAACAGCGCGCAAACGGCTCCTCGTGTTTGCCTATGCGTGCGAGCCCGGCCGGGGCTCTGAACCAGGCGCCGGCTGGGGCCTCGTTCGCGCGCTGCATGCATTCGCCGATTGCGTCGTGCTCGTCGGGCCCGAGCACATACCCGCAATCAGACGATGGGAACGGCAGCACAGGGAGTGCGGCCTCTCGTTTGTCGAAGTGCCCGAATGGCGGTGGACGACATCCGAGCCTCGACATCGATTTACGCGTTTCGTCGTGTATCTGGACTGGCTGCGACGTGCACATGCGCTCGGGAAGACTCTCCACCGACAGCAGCGGTTCGATCTCGTCTATCACGCCACCTACTCCGCATACTGGTTGCCGACGCCGGCGGTGCGCTATGGCGTCCCCAGCATCTGGGGGCCTGTCGGAGGAGCGGTGGTCACTCCGCGTGCACTGTGGAACTTCCTGGGTTGGCGAGGAGTGGTCGTCGAACTGATCGACCGCATCGCCGTGCGCGTATTTAGCGCATTGCCAGCGAGCAGACGTGCCTGCCGCCTGGCCACGGTGCGTGTGGTTCAGAACGAAGCGACGCGCGATCGGCTCCCGGTCTCGGTGCGCCGCTCCGCGGTGGTGCTCAATCACGCGTTGTTCGCCGAGGTGCCCGAGGTGACCAGCGGTGGGCGTGCTCGCGCGCATCGCGGACAACATTGCGTGTTCGTGGGCGCGCTCGATACACGCAAGGGCGCACGTTTGGCAGTGCACGCCCTGCGTCACGCCGCGCAGACCGTTCATCTCGACATCATCGGCAGCGGCACCGAGCGTCAGTCTCTCGAACGTCTTGCCCGCCAGCTTGGCGTTGCGGAACGCACACACTTTCGCGGTCCGCAGCCACGTGAAGAGGTCTTGAGAGCCGTGCGCAACGCGGCAGCCGCCGTGTTCACCGGATTGCGCGAGGAAGGCGGTCTGGCGTTGGCCGAATCGATGCTGATCGGCACACCAGTCGTGGTGCTCGCCCATGGCGGCGCCGAAGCGATCGCCGCCTGCACGATCGATCCTGATCGCGTCGTCCTCGTTCGGCCGACAGACTCGACATCGACCGCGATGCGCATCGGCAGGGCGATGTCGCACTTCTGCGACTCCCCGTCCGATCGTCAGGATTCGATGCTCGACACCGCCGCCGCAGCCCGCGTGTTGAAAGCGGCTGTAGAGGAGGCCTGCGATGGCGCGGCAGCCCGATGCGCATAAGCAGACGGACGCGGTTGACGTTGCGGTCGTCATCGCCGCTTACCAGGCGGAGCCGTTCCTTGCTGAATGCGTGGCATCCGTGCTTGCCCAGTCGCTCGAGTCCTTCCACCTCGTCATCGTCGACGACGGGTCGACGGACGGCACACTGCGGATTGCGCGGTCGTGTACTGACGCCCGCGTTCTGGTCATCACCGGGCCGAATCGAGGCCCGGCGCACGCGCGAAACGCCGGTGTGCGTGCAGCGCTCCCATCGCGATACATCGCCTTTCTTGACGCTGACGACGTGTGGGATCCGCCAAAGCTCGCAGTGCAGAGCCGTTTCCTGGACGAGCACCCAGAGGTGGTCGGCGTCGGCTGTCGCATGCGCTACATCTCGAGCAAGGGCCGCGTCCTCGGGACGACGGGCGAACTGATCGACACCGAGAAGCAACGCGCGATCGCTCGCGGCGAACTGTTCCCGTTCCCGACTCCGAGTCTGATGACGACGCACGCGGCGTTCGCCGCTGTCGGCGGATTCGAAGAGTTTCTCGGGACGCAAGGATCCGAAGATCTCGATCTGTATGCGCGACTTGCCAGGTACGGACAGCTGGCATGTCTCCCGTCGACGCTCGGATCAGTCCGCATTCATCGACGCAGTCTGATGTCACAGCGACGGCGCGAGATCAACAGGGCCGCGCGTTTCGTGCGGCAGCGATTGATCGCGCGGGATCAGGGACGCGACCTGACATGGGAAGAGTTCCTGCGCCAGCACCCGCCCACCTGGCAGGAGCGTCGGCGCGACCTGGTCGAGCGCGCGTACCGGCGTGCCGCGCTGCTGTATGGCGAACGACAGTTTTCCCGCGCCCTCGCCTGCTTCAGCGCCGCAGCCCTGATCGATCCGACGTACACATTGCGGCGCGCATACCGTCAGCGCTGGGGGGGCAGCGGTGCTACATGCCACGCCAGCGTGATCGGACACCCAGATGCGGGGAGGCAGGAATGAGGATCTTGATGGTCACCATGATGCCGCCGCAACCACATTCGTGGGGCGCGATTCCCGTCCTGCTACACGGGCAGCTGTGTGCCTTGCGTTCACGGCACACGATTACGCTGGTGACGCTCGTCGGCAACCACTCCGAACGACAGGCGGTCGATGATCTTCGCCGCTCGGGTTTGGAGGTTCATCCCGTCGAACGAACTCCGGACACAACGCTGCGGCGGATGCGAATGGCGGCCTCGTGGCTGTGTGGGCGCGAGCCCAAGCGCACCATCTGGAACCACGAACCGCGACTGCAGCACACGCTGAACACGATCCTGGCGACACGCCGATTCGATCTCATCCAGGTCGAGGACCTCGCGCTCGGCGCGTACACCTATCCGCGTTCGACGCCCAAGATACTCACGCACTATGAGGTACTGCGCCCGCGGTCGGTGAACTGGCAGGTCTGGCGCGAGACGCACTCGGTGCGAAGCGTCGTCGACGAGGCCGATTGGCACCGGTGGCGCCGCCATCAAGCCGACGTGTGCAGGCGGTTCGACTGCATCCAGGTGTTCTCGAAACGCGATGCGAGATCCATCACACGTATCGCCCCTGACATTGCACCTCGGGTCCGCGTGAACCCATTCTGCGTGCAGATGCCGCGCGCTGCGGATCCGGCCCGCGAGCGTCCAGGTTCGCTGCTGTTCGTCGGCAGCTTCCTGCATCCACCGAACATCGACGCGGTTACGTGGCTCGTCGAGGACATCATGCCGCGAGTGCGCGCTGAGTACCCCGACGCCACGCTGACGATTGCGGGTGCCGATCCGCGCGGCCGCATTCGGCATCTCGCGGGGCCGAATGTCGTCCTCACAGGCTATGTCGAAGATTTGAGCCTGCTGCTCGACGAAGCCGCGGTCCTCGTCGCCCCGGTGCGGATCGGCGGCGGGCAGCGCATGAAGGTGCTGTATGGGCTCGGCGCTGGAAAGGCCGTCGTCACGACCGCGCGTGGCGCCGAGGGATTGGACGCAGCCGCGAGCGGCTCCGCACTGCGTGTCGCAGAGGACGCGGACGGCATCGCGCGTGCGACGGTGGAACTCCTCCGCTCACCGGCCGAGCGTCGCGCGCTGGCGTGTCGTGCCCGCGCGCTCGTCCAGGACCATTACACGCCCGAGGCATACGCGTGCCGCGCGCAGGCCGTCTACGAGGAATTGCGATGCCCGGCGTGACCGTACCCATTCTGATGTACCACGACGTGTCCTCCGACACGCCTGCCGCGTTTCGAAAATACGTCGTCACGCCGAAGGCATTCGCGCGTCAGATGCGGTGGCTCGCCGGTGCTGATTACACGCCGATCGACCTGAGTGCCTTGATCGCGCACCGGACTGCAGGCCATGCGCTTCCCTCCCGGCCCGTGGTCATCACGTTCGACGACGGATTTCGCGATGCCGTACGGTGCGCCGGGGCGATCGTGCGCGAACATGGATTTCGTGCAGTCCTGTTCGTCGTGGCTGGTCTGGTTGGTCGACCGAGCGAATGGCTGCTGCGCGAGCGCGGACTCGAACGCCCGTTGGCAGACTGGACCGAGCTGCGACATCTCGCAGCTGGGGGTTTCGAAATCGGTGCGCATAGCCTGACGCATCCGCATCTGCCGGCCATCGATCGAGAAGAGGCCCGGCACCAAATTGTCAACTCGCGTCACGTGATCGAGGATGCGCTCGGGCGAGAGATTGTCCATTTCGCCTACCCGTTTGGAGCCGTCGATCCGGCGGTGCGCGCGATGGTGGCGGAGGCCGGCTATCGCACCGCCTGCACGACCCACATCGGCCTTTCGGGCGCACACGACGATCCATTGATGCTGCAGCGCGTACCGGTGACGGGATTCGACTCCTTGATCGATTTCGCATGCCGCCTACGCACGGCGAGCACGGTGATGCAGACGGCACGCGCCGCGATCCGCCGGCACTGGACGCGTCTTCGTCACCAGGTGACATGAGCCATGGATTCATGTCCGCGTGTGAGCGTGGTGATCCCGACGTATGAACGTCGTCTGTCGCTCGAACGGACGTTGCGGGCGCTGTCCCTTCAGACGATGCCGCCGGATCAGTTCGAGGTCGTCGTCAGCATCGATGGCTCGACGGATGGCACGCGCGAGATGGTCGCCGCTTTCCGGGCACCGTATTCGCTGATCGCGCAGTGGCAGCAGAATCGCGGCCGAGCCGCTGCGCGTAACAGTGGCATCGCACTCGCCCGGGGCGACGTGCTCGTGCTGTTCGACGACGACATGGAACCCACTCCCGGGTGTCTCACTGCGCACGTGGCGGCGCATCGGTCCGGTCCGCCCCGCGCGGTGATCGGCGCGGCGCCGATCGTGGAGGATCGTGCTGCAACCACGGCGTCCGCCTATGTCCGTCACAAGTTCAATACGCACCTGGAGCGACTGGCAGACCCCAATCACGTGTTTACGCTGCGCGACTTCTACGGCGGCAACCTATCGATAGAACGCCGCGTGCTCGTCGACGCGGGAGGCTTCGACGAAGAGTTCGTCATCTACGGCAACGAAGATCTCGAACTGTGGTGGCGGTTGCATGCACGCGGTGTCGAGCTCACCTTCAGCAGGGACGCGGTCGCGTACCAGCACCACACGAAGGACTTTGCCGGGCTGGCGCAGGACAGCATCGCAAAAGGGCGAACGTCCGTCCTGCTGGCGCAGAAGCATCCGGCGACGCGTGGACAGCTGAAGCTCGCCGCCTTCACTCGCGGGCCATGGCTGCGACGCGTGCTCATCCAGCTCTTGCTCTCGGTGATGCGCGCATGGCCGCGTACCGTTGACGCTGTCGTCGCCATCGTGCCGACGCTCTGCCGAGTGCCCGCGCCTGGACGAATGAAGATGCTCGGGCTGGCTCTCGACTTCTGTTACGTCGCCGGCGTCCAGGCTGCGGAACGGGAGGTCGCGCATCCGGCTCCCCCGCGGGTGGCACTCCGATGACGCGGACCGTCGTGCATGTGAGCGACAGCCGCCAATTCGGCGGGACCGAGCAAGTCATTCTGGAGCTGCTGGCAGGCACGGACCGATCCGCCTGGACTCCTGCACTGATTCATCAGGACGATGCGGGCGCACGGACACTCGCGATCGGTGCACGCGCGGTGGGCGTTCCGTGCGTGGCTCTCCAACTCCGCACGGGCCGACACGGCATTGTGCAGATTCCTCAGCTCGTATCGACACTGCGAGCGCTGCGTCCGCATGTGATCCACGCACATCTGACCGATCCGCTCTCGTGCAAATTTGCACTGATTGCGGCCGCACTCGCGAGGGTTCCGGCGGTCGTTGCGACCGTGCAATTGTTCATGGACGTGACACACGCGCGCGGGCGACGTGTACAGCACCGCGTCGTGTCGGCGACGGTCGATCGATATCTCGCGGTCTCCCAGTTCGTCGCGTCACAGCTGCGGGAACGTCTTCATGTTCCCGCGCACAAGGTCCGAGTGGTGCATAACGCGATTGCCGTCGAACGATTCGGCGATCGCCCGGACGATGGCTTGCGACGGGAGCTCACCGGAGACGCGCGGCGCGCCATTGTGCTGACCGTCGCCAGACTGGACGTGCAGAAGGGCCATCGATATCTCCTCGAGGCGGCGGTTGCGCTGCCCGAGGCTATCTTCGTACTGGTCGGCGACGGCATCGAGCGAGCGGCGCTCGAAACCCAGGCGCACGAGCTCGGTGTGGCCTCGCGTGTTCGTTTTCTTGGAGAACGACACGACATCGCGCGGTTGCTCGCCAGCGCCGACGTCTTTGTCCTGCCCTCACTGTACGAGGGCTTGCCGGTCACCGTCCTCGAGGCGATGGCCGCCGGCACACCGATCGTCGCAACCGCCCTCGATAGCACCAGTGAAGCGGTGGTGAACGGCGCGACAGGCATCCTTGTGCCACCGGCCAATCCCACCGCGCTGAGCGCGGCGATCCGCCGCATCCTCATTGAGCATGACCTGGCCGCCCGGTTCAGCGCCGCCGGTCGCGCGCGTGTGGCGACTCGGTTTTCGCGCTCGGCAATGATCAGTGCCGTTGAGGCGGTCTACGACGAAGTGCTCCACGTGGCGCGCCCGTGATGACGAGGCAGACCAACGAGGTGTCGCACCGGCTTCTGCGCCGGACGGATTGGCGGTTCCTGCTCGACAACCCGCACATTGACGTGACCCTGTGTCTCGCCGAGGGGTTGCTGCGGCAGTCGGTAGAACATGTGTCGCATTCGATGGCCGATCGTGATTCGGGCGCCCGCGAAGACTGCAACCTGGTCGTGGCCACCGATCCCACGGCACAAATGCTGAACAACGCCTGGTCGCGTCTGCGACCCGGCGGATCCTGCTATACCGAATGGACAGTGAGAGGTGATTCGACAGAGCCGAAATCTCTGCTCGAGGCCGCTGGATTCGAACACGTCGAGCTGTACCGACCGTGGCCATCGATCGATCACTCGCACGTCTGGTTCCCGGAAACCGCGCCGACGTTGGCGGCCCAGTATTTCACTCGCCAGATCGCCACGTCGCGTGGTCTGCTGCGACGCGTCATTCGGACGGCACGATACGCGGCGTTTCACCTCTCGCGACGCGGCCTCATCAAAACACGTGTCGCGGCGATTGCCCGCAAGACGCCAGCGATCGCCACATCAGGTGGCGCGCATGAATCGATGGTCATGGACGCGGTCGCACGCACGTGCGTGACGCCCGAATCCGGACGGATGCCGTTGCACCTGCGACGCGTGATGTACACCGGAGGTCCGCGCGCAAGTAGCAAAGTCGTCGTGTTGGTGTACGCCGACACCGAGGAACGGCCGCGGCTCGTGGTCAAGGGTGCGCGCGTCTCCGGAGCCGCTGCCGGGCTCGTGCGAGAGCGCGAGACACTGGACTTCCTGCATCGGGCGTCGCCGGTGCCGCTCGACGGCGTTCCACGCGCCTTGCGCGCATCGCGGCACGCAGACGTGCACGTCTTGTGTGAATCCGCCCTCGACGGCGTGCCGATCACGCCTCAGATCGTCATGACGAAATATCCAGAGATCGCCGACGCGGCGACGGATTGGCTCATCCGTCTCGCCACGACGACCACAGACGACTCATCGAATACACACTGGCGCGCGATCGTCGAACGGCTGGTGCGGCGCTTTCGTCGCTTCTACGGCGCAGTCGCAGATCCCAGACTGGTGTCACGCATCACCGAGATCTTGCAGCGCGTTGCTGCTCCCCCGTGCGTGTGCGAGCACCGTGACTTCTCGCCATGGAATCTGCTCATCGATGATCGGGGGCATCTGGCCGTCGCCGACTGGGAGTCGTCGCAGACACGCGGCGTTGCCGGGCCAGACCTGATGTACTTCCTCACGTATCTTGCGTTCTATCGCGACGGTCTGCTGGGGGCACGCTCTGTCCGGGCGTCGGCTCCGGCGTTCCGATCTGCCTACCGGCAAGCGTGGACGACGAGTTCCGAAACAGGACGCATCAACAACGCCTGTGTGGCACGGTACTCGCGGGCGGTCGCACTCGAGCCGGCCACGGCCCCGTCGCTCCGGACGCTGACGTGGCTGATCCATTCGGCGTCGGAATATCGTCGCGCCCGGGAGGATGCACAGGGAAACCCGGATCCAGAGTCGCTGCGCGGTGGGTTGTTTTTTAATCTACTGGAGCTCGAATGTGACACGTCGATCAGGCGACCTGACGCCTGAAGTACGACTCCACAAACTGGATGGTGTTCATCACGAACGCGCGATAGGCCTGTTGTTCTGTCCTGCTCGCGCCGACGCTGACATACGTGACGACGTAGACGATGACACCGGCCACGCCGCATCCCGCGAGTGACCAGAACCCCACCGACTCGAAAGACCATCGCAGCAGAGACACGACGAGCACGGCTGGTATGGCGGGCAGGAGTGCGGGGAGCACGATCTCCTTCGCGACGGTGCCGCCGTCGACGCCGAGCGTCCGCATGGCGTATGGCAGCATCACGCCAATCGACGCGATCGTCGTCGGCACCAGAGTGCCGAGGGCCACGCCGTTGAGTCCCAGCCAGCGCGCCAGGACAATGGAGAGGACCAGGTTCGCTACTCCCGTTGCGATCGCCACCACCGCGACCATGCGCACGCGCGCCGAGGCCTGAAGAATGTTGGCCGCTGGCCACTGCGACATGTCAATCCCGAGCGCCACGACCAGGATGACCACGAGCGGCCAATACTCCGCATACGACGGTCCCAGCCAGAGCGTGAGCACGTCGGGTGACAACAGGGCGATTGCCGACCCGATCGGCACGAAGATGACCAGGGTCAGCCGGGAACTCCAGAGATACAGCAGACGCAACCGCCGTTGATCGTCGTGCGCCTGAAATTCCGACGCGATCGGCAGCAGGACCTTCACGAATTGCTCGGTCAGCACTTGCGGCACACGGCTCAACTTCTGACACAGCGCATACGGCGTCACCGCGGCGACCGGTAACAGCGCGCCGATCACGATCACATCGGTCTTCATCTGCAGGAGTGAGGCGATGTCGTGTACGAATAGCCATGAGCTGAACGACAGGAGCTTGCTTGCCATCGCACGGGTGGCCAGACGGTACGAGATGCGCAGGTCTGGTGCAATGCGGCGGATCAGCCAAAGGCTCGGCACCTGGCCGAACAGAATCGCCACGGCACCTGCCGTTGCGAGCGCCAA
>AR_comb_assmDRAFT_10138492_pt1 | contig 12041 bp, 8 predicted proteins | sample ArasoioldDNA_FD_10543 | JGI IMG/M metagenome (IMG submission 10543) | reverse complement strand
CGCGGACGAACCGTGATTCCAGTCAGAATTGTCGCAAAATCTTCGGCTGCGCGACGCACCGTTTGTTTCAGTTCGTCGCCGGAGGAGCCGCGCGGAATCATGATATTGCAGACGACATTCAATTCGTGACGGCTATCTGTCGTCATAAAGCTCCAGACTCTCATCCCGTCAAACGCCGACTGGAAGCGCGCGGCGTCCGCGGGGGCAACTCCCTTCCAGACCTCTGACCACATCCACACATGACCGGCACCGATCTGACCGACACGCTTCAATTCGGTGCCGGCCGAACTGGCAGTCTCCAGGCGCAGGGTCTGTTCGAACGCACGCAGCGCTTCGTCCCGCACCGGCACCATCAAGTCCATCTCGGTCGCTTTCGGTGTCAACAGTGCGCACGCACGGGCCTCGCGGTCGTCAATCCGCTGCAGCAGTATCAATTCACCATCGGATACACGATTCCCGACTGCCCAGTCGCGCGGATACTTGATCTTGATCAGGACATCGGCAAACGGCACAGCGTCCTCGGCGAGCCGATCCTTTGCCAGTTCGAGTTTCCCTGACGACAGTTGGAAATCCTTCGGCCATCCAATGTCCGGCTTGTAGGGCGAACCACGCAGCCAGAATGAGATTTCGATCGGGACTCGCATGCGAACCGGGATTCCGTCTTTCGTGCCTGGTTTGAAACGCCACTGACGAACCGTCCTGATCGCCTCATCATCCAGGCCCTTGGCGGTATCGAGTGAATGGCGCACTCGTATTGGACCGACCGAACCATCCCTTTCGATAAGGCATTCGAGGCTCACGATCCCTTCGATTCCCGCATGCATGGCCTCGCCTCTATAGTTCGGCCTGGTCTGCGTGACGAGCTCCGGCATGGTTATGCCGGGTGAATCGGAGTCGTAGACGTCAGGCGCGTACCACGGACTGCTGGCGGTCGGTTGTTGGGGTGCGGCAAGGGACCCCCCTGACGTCACAGGCAACAGAAACAACCCGATGAGCAGGAGCCGGGAATACAACGCGGAGCCCACCACTTTACGCCGCCGGCCTGAAGTACAAAACCATCGCCGCGCCGATAGCGGTGACGAGAAAACCGACGTAGAGCAGCGGATTCGGCGCGGTCTTGGGCGGGTGCACGGCCATCGTGTAGAGCACGTTCACGAGCGGTGCGCCGCCAAACACGAGCGGCATCACATAGGTGGGCAGTCCGCCGGCGCGGAAAGAGAAGATGATGCACGCGGCGCCGATCGCGCCAAGCGCGCCGGCGACGGTCGCGAACGTCGCGCCAGCTGAATTCCAGCCGCGCGAGTCAAGCTGCCCCTGCGACATCATCGTGAAGACCGGCACGAGCACGCCGATGAGGAAGTAGGCGATCCCCACGCACAGCAACGCGCGCATCGGGCTTCCGAGCTTCGTCTGCCCCTGATGCAGCATTGCGCCATAGACGCCCCACGACAACACCGCCCCCGCCACGAACGTCAGCCAGTTCATAAATGCTCCCCGAAGAAGGAAAGTCGGTCAGCATTCTATAGCAGAGGCTCGCGGTCCGCGGTTCGTCCGCCTTTGCGCTTCGCGCGACGACGCGACAGGCTGCGATTCAGCCGATTCAAGGATTCGGCCGATTCAAGGATCAGGGATTCAAAGATCAGGGATTCGGGATCAGTGATTAGTGACGAGGGATTCAGAGCGCCGATCGATAAATCTCCGCCGCGCCTTCGGCGTCAAAGGGCCGCGGATTGAAGGTCCCGGTCCACTGAGCGGCTGCCTGCGCGGCCAGTTCCGGAATGGCGCTCTTTGCGACGCCGCTGTCCGAGAGCGTCATCGCGAGGGCACCGGCGCGCGCAAGATCCTCCAGGCGCCGCGCGAGCGTTTCGGCAGCGTCCTCGTCCCGGGCGCGGCGGCGCGGCGATCCCATGAGGGCAGCATAGCGCTCGGACGCGACGCGAGCGTTCCATCGCACGACGTGCGGGAGCAGGATGGCGAGGGCGAGGCCATGCGCGAGGTTATAGCGGGCCGTCAAGGGATTCGCGCACGCGTGCGCGGCGCCGAGCATGGATTGTTCGATCGCCATGCCGGCGAAATGCGCCCCCAGTTGCATGGCGGCACGCGCCTCGCTGTCGGCCGGGTGCAGCAGCACACGCTCGAACGCGTCATTGAGCAGGTACCACGCACGGTGCGAGAAGGTGTCTGACAACGGCGTTCGCCGAATCGTGACCGCGGTCTCCACCGCGTGCGCGATCGCGTCGAAGCCGGCCATCGCGGTGACGTGGCGCGGTGCGGTCAGCGTCAATTCAGGATCCAGCAACGCGATCCGAACGCCAGCCGATGGATCGCCGCACGCCATCTTCATGTGCGTCGCCGCATCCGAGATCACTGCATAACTCTGCGCCTCGCTGCCGGTGCCGGCGGTCGTGGGGATGCCGATCATCGGCAAGAGCGGGGTCCGCGCCTTCCCGTAGCCCCGATAGTCCTGCATGCTCCCGCCATTGGTGAGCAGGAAGTTGATGCCCTTCGCGCAGTCGAGCGAGCTGCCTCCCCCGAGCGCGACAACAGAGTCGACGCGAAGCGGTTCGGCGAACCGGAACCCGGCGTCGATCATCGCGCTGTCAGGGTTTTCGCCGAAGTCGTGGTACGGCAGGACGTCGATGCGTTCGTCCTCGAGCGACTTCGTGATGCTGGCGACGTGGCCGGCCTTCACCAGGCCGCGGTCGGCGACAAGCAGGACGCGGTGGAACTGAAGACCGCCGGCCAGCTGGCCCACGCGTTGAGCGGCGCCTCGAGCGAACACGACTCGCGTGCGCGGCTCAAAGTCGAACGGGACCATCTGCTGTAGACTCTACCATTCTCAAAAACGTCGACACCCCAGCCTTTCGATATGCACACATCGAACCGACTCTCGCCTGTTCAATGGCTCATCTGCGTGATTGCCGCGATCGGCTTTGCGTTCGACACCTACGAACTGCTGATGTTTCCGCTCATCAATCGGCCGGCGTTGACCGAGCTCGGAGGATTGCAATTCGGAAGTCCGGAGTATCGCCGCTGGCTGGGTCTGCTCTTCTACGTGCCCGCAGTTTGCGGCGGAATCTTCGGGCTGCTCGGCGGGTATTTGACCGATCGGCTGGGTCGGCGCCGTGTGCTGACCTGGAGCATTCTCGTGTATGCCTTTTCGGCATTCGCTGCTGGATTCACGACGAGCCTGAACTGGCTGCTGGTGCTTCGTTGCGCAACCTTTATTGGTGTGTGCGTCGAGTTCGTCGCGGCGACGGCCTGGCTGGCCGAGCTGTTCCACGATCCGAAACAACGTGAATCCGTGCTCGGGTGGACGCAGGCCTTCGGATCGATCGGCGGCGTCCTCGTGACCGGCGTGTATTCGCTGATCGTCAGCCACACGGCGTCGCTTCCCGCCATTCAGGGCGAGCACGAGCCCTGGCGTTACACACTCATGTCTGGGGTGATCCCGGCCCTGCCGCTGATCGTCATTCGTCCCTTCCTGCCCGAGTCGCCGGTCTGGCGCGAAAAGAAAGCGGCTGGAACGCTGAAACGGCCGAGCGTCGCGGCTCTGTTCGCTCCCGAGTTCCGTCGCACGACGATCGTGACGACGATCATGTTCGCGTGCAGCTTCGGCGCGGCCTTTGGCGCGATTCAGCAGATGCCGCAACAGATTGCGCCGGGCCTCTCGGATGTTCGATCGCTGCCGCCCGCGGCGCGCCAGCAGGCGGTTGCGGCTGTGCAGTGGTTTCAGGAAATGGGCGGCCTCGCCGGCCGGATTCTGCTCGCGTTCCTGGCCGTTCGGATCGTGAGCCGGCGATCGCTGCTCTGGATCTTCCAGGTGCCTGGCCTGTTCATCCTTCCAATCGTTTTCCTTGTCGCACCGCACGAACCGCTCGCGTGGTCGAAGTGGGGAATCTTCGCGGTCGCGGTCTTCACCGTTTCCCAGTTCAGCTTCTGGGGCAACTACATTCCGAAAGTGTTTCCGACTTATCTGCGCGGCACAGGTGAGAGTTTCGCCGCGAATGTCGGAGGACGCATGATCGGCACCGGTGCAGCACTCCTGACCACCTCGCTCGCCGGCAGCATGCCGGGTTCAACACCCGGGGCGCAGATGGCGTATGCCGCCGCGTCCGTCGGCCTTCTCGTCTATGTGATTGGTTTCACCGCGAGCTTCTGGTTACCCGAACCCAAGGCGGGGATGCTCGACTAGCAGACGACAAGGGAAAACATGAGGAGAAAGGAGAAGGGAGAAGGGTTTAGGAGTACCCGAGCGATGGATGAACGGCTTTGATGATGAAACCGAAGAGCGGCCTGACGATGACCGGGAAGATGCGCCAGGCGACGAGCAAGCCAATCATTTGAAACATCGGCGTGTGACTGAGCTCACGGATGCGATAGGCAACACTCTCTGGAACGAATAGCCCAATTACCGACGCTCCATCGAGCGGCGGGAGCGGAATCAGGTTGAACGCGCAGAGCAGGACGTTCAACGTGAGAAAAATCGAAAGCAACTCTCCGACGAACGAGCGGCCCTGGTCGATCCCGCTCACGAGATGCTCGAAGTTGACGAAATCAGGCGGAATGAACCACCCCGATGCCAGACCGATCTTGATCAAGAGGAACGCCAGAAACGCGATGAGGAGGTTGCCGGCCGGACCGGCGGCGGCCATCAGCGCCGCGCGCTTGGGATAGTGCACGGCCCATCTCGGGTCGTACGGCGTGCTCGCCCAGCCAATGGCCCACCCCTGGGTGAGCGCGGTCAGCAAGGGCACGATCAGCATGCCGATGGGTTCGCGGCGGATATGCGGAATCGGGGAGAGCGAGACCTGCCCGCCGTGATATGCCGTCGGATCGCCGCCGCGGAGCGCCGCCAGGGCGTGCATCGCCTCGTGCACGGTCGTCGAAAACAGGAACGCCAGGAACCAGAGGAAACCGGTCGCCAGAGACTGTGGATCCATCAGCGACGTTGTAACATTCGCACCGAGCGCGGCGCAATGCACATCGTGGAGGATTTCTTGACTCGCCAACCGTTGATTGTCGTCGGACTCGTGCTGTGTGGCCTGACCGCGCCTGGCGCGCGCGCGCAGGCGCCTGACTGGCAAGCGACCGGCGCTGAGGCCGTTCGAACCATCCAGCAATACGTGCGGATCAACACGTCGAATCCGCCGGGTGACGTGTTGAAGGCAGCGGATTTCCTGACCGGAATCCTTCAGCGCGAGGGAATTCCAGTCAAACGATACGACTCTGGTCCCGGACGGGCCGTTGTCGTCGCCCGGCTCAAAGGCACTGGCACGGCGAAACCGCTCCTCCTGCTTCACCACATGGACGTCGTGCCGACCGATTCATCACGCTGGACCCACGATCCCTTTGCCGCGGACATCGCCGACGGGAAGCTATGGGGCCGCGGCGCCATGGACATGAAAGGGCTTGGCGTCGTCCAGCTCATGGCGTTCCTGTCGCTCAAGCGTCAGAACGTTCCGCTCGCGCGCGACGTAGTCCTGATGGCGGTCCCGGACGAGGAAACCGGCGGCACTCTCGGCGCGAAGTGGATGCGCGCGCAGCATTATGCCGACATCGATCCTGAGTACATCCTCGACGAGGGAGGTTTCGGGAGCCGCGACTTGTTCGCTCCGGGAAAACTGGTCTTCGGGATCTCCGTCGCGGAAAAGAAGATCCTCTGGCTCAAGCTGCGCGCCGAAGGCATCGCCGGCCACGCCTCGCAGCCGCACGATCAGAATCCGAACGACCGGCTTATCCGCGCGCTTGCGCGGCTGCTGAGCGAGCCGGCACCCAGCTCGTCGGTCACCGTACTCGAGACCATGAAATCGCGAGTCGGCACGTTTGCCGTCAACAAATTCAACAACGCGATCCAGCATTCGACGATCTCGCTGACGACCCTCCGCTCCGGCGTCGGCGATCCGCCGAAAATCAACGTCATCCCATCGGTTGCCGAAGCGACGATCGACTGCCGCGTGCTTCCAGGTACGACCAAAGAACAATGGCTGGCGGAGATCCGGCGACGGCTTGGCGATCCGTCTATCAAGATCGAGATCAGCTATGAGGGCGATGAGCCCAGCGTAACGACCCAGGATTCGACGTTCTACCGGGCGCTCGAGTCAGCGGTCAAACGGCGGCATCCCGAGGCGATCGTGACTCCGATGATCGTACCTTACGGCACCGACGCCAATGGATTTCGTCCCAAAGGCGTGAAGAGCTACGGCTTCACGCCGGTCATCGTGCCGGCTGAGGCGGCGATGTCGATGCACGGGGACGCCGAGTATCTGCCGGTCGATGCCGTGGCACCTGCGATTCAGATTCTTTTCGAAGCGCTCAAGGAGACTCTCGGGAAATAGCGTCACATCAGGACGACACCAACTAAATGACGCGGTGGTGCGTCAATCACTCGTGCACGTTGGGGAGGACTGTGATGTTTTTCCTCGAGAGCCTCGTCCAGGACATCGCCTACGCTCTGCGGCTGCTGCGGAAGAGTCCCGTCTTCACGGCCGCGGTGACATTGTCGCTGGCCCTCGGAATCGGCGCGAACACGGCGATCTTCAGCCTGATCGACGCGGTCATGTGGCGGACGCTGCCGGTGAAGGACCCCGAAGGGCTGGTGTTGCTCACGCACAGTCGCGGGACCACCTTTCAAGGTGGTTTCACTTACCAGCAATACCGGCTCATGCATCAGCAGAAGAGTCAGGGATTCACGGACTTGGCCGCCTGGTCGCCGGTGCGGCTCAACGTCAGCGTTGATGGCAGCCTCGAGCCGACGATCGACGGGCAGCTCATCTCGGGCAACTATTTCTCGGTGCTCGGCGTGAGTCCGATCGCCGGTCGCGCGATCTCGGCGGAAGACGACGTCGTGCCCAACGGTCATCCTGTGGCGATGATCAGCTACGGCTACTGGAAGCGGCGCTTCGGGCTGTCGCCATCGATCATCGGCCGGAACATTGCGATTTCGGGCACTCAATTCACCGTCATCGGTGTGACGCCGCCGGAGTTCTTCGGCGTTCAGGTCGGCACATCTCCGAGTCTATTCCTGCCGGTCATGATGCAGCCCACCGCGATGCCGGATTCCGAGAACCTGCTGAATGATCCGATCCTCTACAGCACGTGGCTGCAAGTCGTAACCCGGCTCGCGCCGGGCGCGCCGGCGGCTCAGGCTATCGCCGAAACTGAGCCCATCTACAACCAGGAAGTGCCGACGAGAGCCAAGGACGGATCGCCGCTGCCTCCTGAACGGTTAGCGCTGCAGGATGCGTCGAGTGGGATCTCTGGTTTACGGCGCCAGTTTTCGCAGCCGCTTTTCATCCTGATGGGGATCGTCGGCATCGTGCTGGTCATCGCCTGCGCCAACACGGCCAATTTGCTGCTGGCGCGGTCGGCGTCGAGGAGCGGCGAGTTCGGCTTACGGCTGGCGCTTGGTGCGGGTCGCTCTCGGCTGATCCGTCAGTTGCTGGTGGAGAGCATTGTGTTGGCGATTGCCGGCGGCATCTGCGGCGTCGTCCTCGCCATCGTGGCCACGCGCCTGTTGATTGCGTTCATGTCCGCCGGTCAGACGCCGATCGCACTGGAGCTGAACCCTGATGCGCGCATGCTGGCGTTCACCGCGGCGGTCTCGGTGTTGACCGGCATCCTCTTTGGCCTTACACCGGCGCTGCGGGCAACACGAATCGACCTGACGCCCTCTTTGAAGACCCTCGGCCGCTCCGTTCGCGCCGGTCTGTGGTCCGGCAAGATTCTCTGCGTGACGCAGGTCGCGCTGTCGCTTGTGCTCTTGATCGGCGCCGGTCTGTTCGTTCGCAGTCTGCAGAAGCTGAATGGTCAGGACTCCGGCGTCGATCGCGATCGCGTCCTGATTGTCCGCGTCGAACCGCGAGGGAGCGACCAGCGAAACATCGAGGGCACGACGCCGAGGCTCGATCGTACCTATCGCGACCTGATGACCCGGGTTTCGGCAATCGGTGGCGTGCGATCGTGCAGCCTCGCACAGTTTACGCCGACGACGCTCCGCGGCAACATGGTGCCGTTTACGCTTCCGTCTGGCGCGGAGCAGCGCGGGCTCGTTCCCATGATCTACCCGCACTTCTTCGAAACGATGGGCATCGGTCTTGTGTCGGGCCGTGACTTCAACGATGGTGATCTATCTCCGCAGTCGCCGCTGGTGGCCATCGTCAACGAAACCTTCGCGCGCCAGGCCTTCGCGGGTGCGCCTGCCGTCGGGCAGCACCTGAAGCAGCGGGACGACCTGATCGAAATTGTCGGCGTCGTGCGTGATTCCCGTTACACGAGCGTTCGCGAAGAACCCCCGTCGACGGTCTATCAAACCTTCCTGCAGACGAGGACCGGCCGAGGGCAGATGGCGCTCTACGTCCGCACATCCACAACGCTCAGTGCCGTCCTTCCTCAGGTCCGCCAGGCGGTGCAGGACATCGACCCGAACCTTCCGCTCTTCGACATCCACACCCTCACCGAGGAGATGGGTGCGGTCCTGATCCGCGATCGCCTGATCGCCACCCTCTCAACGGTCTTCAGCGGGCTCGCGCTCATTCTTGCTTGCGTCGGATTATATGGACTGCTGGCGTTTTCCGTCGTGCAGCGCCGCGCGGAAATGGGGATCCGCATGGCGCTCGGCGCAAATCGCAGCGACGTGATCTGGACCGTGATGCACGACGCGCTCGTTCTCGTCGCTGCCGGCGTGATCGTCGGCGTGCCGACCGCGCTGGTGCTCGGTCGCCTCGCGTCGAGCCGGATCTCGAGTCTGCTCTTTGGACTGCAGTCGACCGATCCGATCACGATTGCCGCAGCCACAATGGTGCTGGCCTTGATCGCCGCGGGCGCCGGGTACATCCCTGCGCGCCGTGCCTCGCGCGTCGATCCGATGGTGGCGCTGCGGACGGAATAATCGCTGATCACTAAGCGATTCTGCGGCTACTGCCGGGCGAACGCGTCCAGCAGGCGGAGGTCGACGGTTCGTTGCTCATCAACGCCAACGACGATCGACGTCGCCTCCTTCGCGAGCTGCTCGAAGAACGCCACGTCCGCATCACCGCCTGTGACGATGAGCCGTTGGCGCGGAATTGCCGCGATGTAGTAGCGGCCCGGCATCAATCCGTTGATGCGGAAATGACCTTTCGGATCGAGGCCGGTTCGCTTCGTCCAGATTGAGTTCATGCGCCAGGAGGCCTGGTCTTCAGAAAACAGCATGACTCCTGATTCCGCGAGCGGCACGTCGCGGGTATCGGTGACGTTGCCCTCGACGCTCGACACCCGCGACGTCAGCGTGACGGTCACGCGATCTTTGTCCTTGAACTCGCGTGGAACATCTGTCACGTCCTCGCCATTCACACTCACGGACTTCAGGAACTGATTAGCGACACCGGTCCGAAGGAGGTACTCGCCCATCAGGCCCTTCAGCGTAAACCTGTAGTCCGCGGTCAGCGTGGCCGGCTCCGGAGATGGCAGACCGGCGCCGTCATTCGTGGGCGAGGCCGTAGCAAAGACGCGCATGTTGGTGGTGTCGCCGGTGGGCGGTCCAGCCTCGAAAACGAGCTGGCCCGTGATCGTGGTGCCCAGGCTCGTGACCACCATGATGTTGTCCACATCGGCAGCAACGATCGAGACCGGCACGATGGCCATTTCGACTGGCTGCCGGGGCTCGGTCGAAAACGGCACCATCATTTGTTGCTGGCGGAAAACAAGGCGGTACTCACCAGGCGGAATGTTCCGCATCTGAAATTGACCTTTGGGATCCACCATCGAAAAGAATCCGGACTGCCCGGCGGCCACCGGACCCCGGCGGACGAGCTGTCCGTTGGCTCCTACCAGCGGGCGGCCCTGCGAATCCGTCACGGAGCCGGAGACATGAAACAGCCGTAGCTGCCCGACACGAATATCGATGCTTGCGGTTTCGGCGCCGGCCTTCACGCGCACACGTTGCGCCGCCGCTTCGTCCAGGGTGCCCGGGTAATACGTCGTCACGAAATTCACTCGTTCCTCTTCGGTCTCCGGTGGCGCGTTGGGAGCCACGAACGTGTTCCCTCGCGCATCGGCGACGACGACGTATTCGCCCGTGTTCAACCCCCAAAGCCTGAACTGACCGAGATCGTCGGTCGTTGAGCCCTGCCCGGATCGCTGACCGCGTGACATGCCAGGCGGATACGACAGCGTGTAGACCTGAACGCGCGCGAGAGGCTCGGCATTCTCGTCCGTGACCCTCCCGGTGATGACGGCTCCCCGCGGAAGAGCGATGACCAGCTTGTCAAACGACTGTCCATCCTTCAGGTCAATCGATTGGCCAGGCCCGATCCAGTACTGTGGCGCGGAGCTGTTCGCGCCGTAGGACATCGACAAGTACTGAGACGAGTATTGCGGGGGCGATGCGGAGACGCGATAGGAACCGGCAGGCAGCCCACTGAATTCGAATTGACCGTCACTGTCGGTCGTGGCGCGTTTCGGCTGAATGAGTGCGGCGAGACTTGCGCGGCCGGAGCCCGACGCGTCCAAAGCGACGGGGCTCCCCTCGCTATTTCCGCGCGTAGGAGGCGTCGTCGTCGGAGGCATGGCCGACAGGAACACCGTCGCGCGCCGTACGGCCTGACCGCGATCCGCGGTGACGATCCGTCCCTTGATTCGCGCGGTCCCGGTCGGCTCCGCGCGCTTGACCGCATCGCGCGGAGGCTGATTGGCTGATTGGGTTTGAATGACCGGCGCCTGGCCGGCGCCGATCCCAACTGTGGCAATGACGACGAGAGCCGGTAAACGCATGCCGCCCCCTGCTGATGGAGAGGTCAGGGCCCCGACGAAGCGTCGCTATTATTCTCTATATTCTTTAGCGCTTTCCGCCAGCGTCATCAAAACTTTACGATCAGGTACCTTTGTCTTCAGGCCTGCCAGTTCATCCATGCCGCTCGTCAATGGAAGCGCGATCTGTCCCCCTTCAATCACGGATCGATACAGTCCCGACACGATCTCGAGTCCCTGATATGCGCGCTCGAATCGCAGCGGATGCGGCTTGCGCTGATCGTCCAGCCAATCCGCCATCTCTTGTACGTATGGCCCCATGTCGTGCTCGTAGTCCATGCCGCCCGGGCCTGACTGAATGCCGTCCTTGGTAACCGCGCGCCAGCCGCTGCCGGTATGAACCTCGGCGTACCCGTCAGATCCCAGCGCGCCGATCCGGCACTTGCGCCACCAGTACGGGACCTCGGGGACGTCGGGGGCCCCTGCGCCGCAATCATAGACACCGCGGACGCCGTTTCGGAAGTGTGCGACGCCTGCGATGTAGTCCGGTGAAGCGTGGCTCGACGGGTCGTTGAACTTGCCCCGACCTGCCGCCTGGCCCATCACCCACTCGGCTGGTTCGTACTCGTTGAACCACGACGTGTAGTCGACGAGATGACTGAGCATGTGTGCGGCCCACCCGGTCGCCGTGCCGTAGACGGTGTGCACCTTCCCGATTGCCCCGCTCGCGATGATCGACTTCACCTTCTTATAGTGATCGCCGTAGCGATGCTGATGGCTGACGACCGCCTTGACGCCCGACGCCTCGAGCGCGCGCTTGATCAAGATGCCTTCGTCGCTGGTCATGGCGACGGGTTTCTCGAAGGCGATCAGCTTCGCCCCGCTCCTGATTCCAAGCTCGATGAGCGGCAACCGCACGCTGGGCGGTGTGCAGAAGCAGAAGACGTCCGGTTTGACTTCTTCGACGAGCTTCTGCGTGTTCGTCCCGCTCTTGGCTGAGCCAAACTTCGCGGCGGCGGCGTCGAGACGCGTCTGATCGCTATCGGTGATGCCCACGAGCTCGAATCGTGGATTCGCGGCAAACGCGGCGGCGTGGTGGACGCCGCGCTTGCCCGTGCCGACAACGACGACGCGGTAGCGCGTGGTCACTTTGCTGACCCGTCCCACTCGAGGACCTTGCCGACGACGTAATCGACCTCGTTAGCGGTCAGCTCGGGATACATCGGCAGGCTGACGCAGCTCGCCGCGTTTCTCTCAGCGTTCGGAACCGGTCCGACGATCCGCGCCTGCTTACCCCACGGATACCCCTCTTG
>AR_comb_assmDRAFT_10215146_pt1 | contig 12043 bp, 8 predicted proteins | sample ArasoioldDNA_FD_10543 | JGI IMG/M metagenome (IMG submission 10543) | reverse complement strand
CAGCAGCTCGATGATCAGGCGCTCGGTGACAGACAACCTCGGCAAATCGCTCATTTGAGCAATAAAATACGTTCTTACATTACGTAAGTCAACTCCTTCGGCACTCTAGGCCCCCAAGGCACCTTAGGCACCGTATGCCCCCTATAATCCGAGGCAGTGAGCCGAATCCTCCTCAGCGCCTCGCTGGCGTGCGCCCTCAGCGTGTCTCTTGCCGCGCAACAATCGCCATTGCCCAAGCCAGCGGTCGCGCCCGCTGTCGCGCATGCGGCCGTTTCGATGACGGGCGCGGCGCAGGCGGAGCTGGTCAGGCAGTACTGCACCGGATGCCATAACGATCGCAGTAAAGCAGGCGAGCTCACACTCGTTGGTTGGGAGGTGACGCGGGCGTCCGCGGAGCGAGGCCTCACCGAGAAAATGATCCACAAGCTGCGCGCCGGCATGATGCCGCCGAGCGGCGCGCGGCGGCCGGCCCCTGATCAGCTCGCGACGTTCGTCACCGCGCTCGAATCGCGGATGGACGCGCTCGCAGCGGCCGATCCCAATCCTGGATGGCGGCCCTTCCAGCGTCTCAATCGCGCCGAGTACGCGCGCGAGATCAGGACCATCCTCGATCTCGACGTCGACGTGACCGCGTTTCTTCCTGCCGACACGATCAGCGACGGCTTCGACAACGTTGCCGACGTGCAGACGTTTTCGCCGACGTTGATGGAAGGCTACCTGCGCGCGGCCAGCCGCATCGCGATGCTGGCGGTTGGCGATCCCGAGGGCTCCGCGGCGCAGGCGACATTCAAGCTGCCGAAGACGGCCTCACAGATGTCGCAGGTCGAGGGCGCGCCGCCGGGCACCCGCGGCGGCATCTCCGTCGATCACACCTTCGTCGCCGATGGCGATTACGTCTTCAGCATGGACTTCTTTGCCGAACCGCTCGGCTTCCTGTTCGGCGCCTCGCGGCCCGGTGAGGAAATCGAGGTGTCGCTCGACGGCGCGCGGCTGGCGATCTTCCAGATCGATCCGCGCATGAGCGAGGAGAAGACCGGCCTCACCATCAAGACCGCGCCGATGCACGTCAAGGCCGGCACGCATCGCGTCACGGCCGCGTTCATCCAGCGGTTCGAAGGGCTGATCAACGATCTGATCGCGCCGATCGATCACACGATGGCCGACACCGAGATCGGCACAGCCCCCGGCATCACCACGCTGCCTCACCTGCGCAGCCTCAGCATCGTCGGTCCGCATCGCGTCACCGGGGTGAGCGATACACTGAGCCGCCGCCGCGTCTTCTCCTGCAGAGCGGTCTCGCAGGCCGATGAAACGCCCTGCGCGTCGGACATCGTCCGCCGCCTCGCGACCGAGGCTTTCCGCCGTCCGGTCTCGGAAAAGGATCACGCGCGGTTGATGACCTTCTATGCGCGCGGCCGTAAGGAGAAGAACTTCGAGGCCGGCATCACGAAAGCGCTCGAAGCAATCCTCGCCAGCCCGCAGTTTCTATTTCGCATCGAAGAAACCCCCCGCCTCCGCTCTGCGAGCTCCGGCGCGGCAGGCTCGGGAGGTGACGCCGCCTATCGCCTGGGCGACTACGAATTGGCGTCGCGCTTGTCGTTTTTTCTCTGGGGACGCGGGCCAGACGCGGAGTTGATGAAGGCCGCGGCCCAGGGCCGGCTCGCTCTCCCGGGCGCGCTCGCGAAGCAATCGCGGCGAATGCTGACGGCCCCGCAGGCTGACGCGCTCGCGACGCGGTTTGCTTCGCAATGGCTGCGGCTCCAGGATCTCGACAAGGTCATTCCGGACCCGATCCTGTATCCGTACTCGGACCAGACGCTGTCACTGGCGTTGAAGAAAGAAACCGAGTTGTTCTTCGACAGTCTCGTGCGAGACGACCGCAGCCTGCTCGACCTGCTGACCGCCGACTACACCTACGCGAACGAGCGTGTTGCGCGCCATTACGGCATACCGAATGTGACGGGACCTGAATTCCGTCGCGTCACGTTGCCTGCGGATCGCCGCGGCATTCTCGGCCAGGGCAGCGTGCTGACATTGACGTCGATCGCCGAGCGCACGTCGCCGGTCCAGCGCGGCAAGTGGGTGATGGAGGTGCTGTTGGGATCGCCGCCGCCGCCGCCGCCGCCGAATGTCCCGGCGCTCGAGGAAACGAAAGGCACCGCGGAGTCCGGCCGGCCGCTGACCGTGCGTGAGCGGATGGAGCAGCACCGTGGCAATCCGCAGTGCACCTCGTGCCACCGGGTCATCGATCCGCTCGGCCTTGCCCTCGAGAACTTTGATGCGACCGGCAAATGGCGCGTTCGCGACGGCGGCATGACGGTCGACACCAAGGGCCAGCTCTTCGACGGCACCGCGATCGAGGGCCCGGACGGACTGCGTGCGGCGCTGCTGCGCCATAAGGATGTCGTGCTTCTCAGTTTCACCCGCAGCCTGATGACGTATGCGCTGGGCCGTCGTGTAGAGGCCTTTGACATGCCCACCGTGCGCAGAATCATTCGCGACGCCGAGGCCCAGAACTACCGCATCAGCGCCTTCGTGAACGGCATCGTCGAATCCGACGCCTTCCGCATGGCGAAGCTGCCCCCGGCGCAGCGAACGATGACCACCGACATGCCTGCGCAGGAGCGCCACTGATCATGTTTCTCACCCGACAAAAGCTGTCGCGCCGGACGGCGCTCAAGGGCATCGGTACTTCGATCGCATTACCGTTTCTCGACGCCATGCTGCCCGCCGGCGCGATGGCCCAGGGCCGCAAGCCGCTGCGCCTGATCGCGATGGAGATGGTCCACGGCGCGGCCGGCAGCACCGCCTACGGCATCAAGAAGAACATGTGGTCGCCGGCGGCTACCGGATCGAGCTTTGATTTGGGTCCGACCAGCCTGAAGGCGCTCGAGCCGTATCGCGACTACCTGACGATCGTCAGCAACACCGATGTCCGCAACGCCGAAGCGTTCGCGGCATCCGAGATCGGCGCCGATCACTTCCGCTCGGCCGCGGTCTTCCTGACGCAATCAAAGCCCAAGCAGACGCAGGGCTCGGATGTGTTCGCCGGCACGTCGTTCGATCAGATCTACGCGCAGAAGTTTGGCGACGTGACGCCGATTCCCTCGATGCAGCTCTGCATCGAGAACGTCGATCAGGCCGGCGGCTGTTCCTATAACTATTCGTGCGTCTACACCGACACCATCAGCTGGTCGTCGCCGACCGAGCCGTTGCCGATGATCCGCGACCCGCGCGCGGTGTTCGATCAGCTCTTCGGGGTTGGCGCGACGCCGGAAGCGCGACGGGCCCGGCGTAAGGACGACCAGAGCATTCTCGACTGGGTCGCCGAATCGGTCGGCGATTTGCGCCGCAAGCTGGGCCCGGCCGATCGCGCGCGCCTGGCGGATTACCTTGATGACGTGCGCGAGATCGAGCGGCGCATCCAGAAAGTGGAACAGTCGAACCAGACCGGCGAGCCGCGCGAGCTCCCCGGCGCGCCGATCGGCGTGCCCGATTCGTTCGAAGAGCACGTCAAGCTGATGTTCGATCTCCAGGCGGTGGCGCTGGCGGCGGACACGACGCGCATCTTTTCGTTCAAGTTCAGCCGCGACGTCTCGAACCGCGTCTTCGCGGCGAGCGGTTCGAGCGCGGCGTTCCATACCGGCTCGCACCATCTCGATCGCGAAGATCGCATCACCGACTACCAGAAGATCAACACCTATCACGTCGGCCTCGTGCCGTACCTGCTCGACAAGCTCAAGAAGATTCCGGACGGCGACGGCAACCTGCTCGATAACTCGCTCATCATTTACGGCTCGGCGATGGGCAACTCAAACCTTCACAACCACAAGCGCTGCCCGCTGTTCTTTGTCGGCAAGGCCGGCGGCGCATTGAAGGGCAATCGCCACGTGAAGGCCGAAGACGGAACGCCAATGGCGAACGCGATGCTGGCGGCGTTGAACGGCATCGGTGTCGACATCAATCAGTTCGGCGACAGCACCAAGGCGCTGGACCTGAACGCTGTTCAATCCTGACGATTGCAGATGGCTGATTTCAGATTGCTGATCAATTGTCGGTTGCTGATCGTCGGATTGCTCGCGGTCGCTATCCCTCTGCAAGCGGCATCAGGTTCGGATGTCGCAGACGCAGCCAGGGCGCGCGATGCGGCGGCGGTGAAGGCACTACTCAAGACCGGCGCCGACGTGAATGCGGCGCAGGGCGACGGCATGACGGCGCTGCATTGGGCGGCGGCAAACGGCGACGCCGCGCTCACGCAGATGTTGTTGTCGGCGGGCGCGAACATCCGGGCGACGACGAGAGTGGGCGGGATTACGCCGCTGTTGATGGCGAGCCAGGGTGGCCACGCGCAGGTCGTCGCGACGCTCCTGGCGGCGGGCGCCGATGCGAATTCCGCGACGGCGACCGGCGCCACCGCGCTCATGCTGGCCGCGCGATCGGGCAACACTGAAACGGTGACGCGCCTCGTCGAAACCGGGGCGGATATCAATGCCAAGGAAAGAGGTTTCGGCCAGACGGCGTTGATGATCGCCGCCGGCCTCGATCGCGCCGATGTCGTCAAGCTGTTGATGTCGCGAGGCGCGGACTGGAAAGCCGCGTCGTCGATCGCCGATCTCAAGGCCCTGTCTTCGCCGATGGAAGACGGCAGCGGCCGTCCCCAGCAGCAGGCGCCGGCGGGACGCATCGATGTCGCCGGCGTGACTCGCGGCTATCGCTACAACGAGTTGATCGGCACGCAGGGCGGCTTGACGGCGCTGCACTTTGCCGTGCGGCAGGGCAGCTTGGCGGCCGCGCGCGCCTTGGTTGAGGCGGGGGCGGACCTGAATCTCGTGAGCCCCGGTGATCAGGCGTCGCCGCTCCTGGTCGCGCTGATCAACGGTCATTTCGATCTCGCCGCGTTCCTGATCGACAAGGGCGCGAACCCGAATTTGCTCAGTGACGCCGGCGTCTCGCCGCTCTACGCCGTCCTCAACGTGCAGTGGGCGCCGATTGCGGCGTATCCCCAGCCGCGCTCGCATCTGCAGCAGTCTCGCGATTATCTCGACGTCATGAAGTTGCTGCTCGACAAGGGCGCCGACCCGAACACGCGCGTGCGGCGCAAGGTCTGGTACTCGGGCTACAACTTCGATCAGTCGGGTGTCGATGAAGCGGGCGCGACGCCGTTCTGGCGCGCCGCCTATGCCGCGGACGTCGCTGCGATGAAGCTGCTCGTCGCCTATGGCGCCGATCCGTCGCTGCCGACGACGAAGCTGTTTTCGCGCCGCGGACCTGAAGATCCCGTCGCCGGCGCGGACAAGTCCGGCCTCCCGCCAGTCGTGATCGGCGGTCCCGGCGCGACGCCGCTGCACGCGGCAGCCGGACCTGGATACGCGATGGGCTTTGCCGGCAATTCGCATCACGTTGCGCCCTCCGGCATGCTGCCGGCGGTGAAGTACCTGGTCGAGGAGCTCGGCGCGGACGTCAACGCCGTCGATGCCGACGGCAACTCGGTGGTGCACAACGCCGCCTCACGCGGCGATACGGAAATGGTCCGCTACCTGGTTTCGAAGGGCGCCGACGTGAAGAAGATCAATCGATCGGGGCAGACGACGATCGATGTGGCGAATGGCCCGGTGCAGCGCACGCAGCCATATCCCGACACGATTAAGCTCCTCGAGAGCCTCGGGGCCGTGAACAACCACAAGTGCGTGTCGTGCTAGTTACTTCCTGATCACAACGGTCGCCGGCGCCGACAGCCTGAATTCAATCAGCGTCTCGGTGGGGATCGCCGCCGCGGCGCCGCGCGTGGCCAGGGCGGTGCCGACGCCAGCCGCCGCGCCGGCCCCTGCGCCGATCGCTGCGCCCTTTCCGCCACCGGCAATGCCCCCGATAATCGCGCCCGCGCCGGTCGCAATGCCCGTGCGGACGGTGTCCTTCTTCTTCGTGTTGCCGGCGTCAACGCTGTAGCTGTCCGTCTTCACTACCAGTGCATTGCCGCCGACGCCGGCGATCGATTTTGCCGCTACGGACAGGCTGGCCACGCCCTTGACGCGTCCCCCGGGATCGGATTCCACGACGATGCAGTTGACGATCGCGCCCGCCTTGGCAAGGATGGCGCCGTCGGAGACGAGGTCCTTTTCGAGCAGGGCCTCGAACACCGACCCGTTCTTCACCTTGCTGGTCGAGATCTCGGCAGTCGTGCGGACGGGAATCACCGTGCCGGCCGGCAGGGTGAACTCTTGCGGCTTCAGGCTTTCGAGCTCGCCGCGCAGGCGCGCATTCTCTTCGGCTGTGCGGGTAGACGCGGCCGCCGCCGTGTCCTGTGCCGACTTGGCGGTCTCGAGCGCGGTGCCCGCGGTGGCGGCTTGCCCTGCGGCCGCACCGGCCTGCGCGTCCTTGTTCGCAGCCAGATCCTGCTTCATGGTCGCGAGCTCCTTCTGCAGCTCGGCGACGCGGGGATCTTCTTTAGGCTGCGCGCAGGCCGACAGGGTGAGGCCCATCGCCGCAATTGCAAGGAGGAGGCATTTCGGCATGTTCGTCACTCCTGAGTGCCCTGAGGCGACGAGGCCTCAGGGTTGTGAGGCTGCGAGCGCGGCTTCGGCAGCGTCCGCCTGTTCGTGCGCGTGGTAGGAGCTGCGCACCAGCGGACCGGCCTCGACGTGCACGAAGCCCAGGCCCAGCGCGATGCGCTTCAACTCGCGGAACTCATCCGGGTGGTAATAGCGCGTCATCACGGCGTGATTCTCTGAGGGACGCAGGTACTGGCCGAGCGTGAGGATCGACACGCCAACGCTTCGCAGATCCTTGAACACCTCGATCACTTCGTCCCGCTCTTCGCCGAGGCCCATCATCATGCCGGTCTTGGTGGGGATTGCCGGCGCAATGGTGCGCGAGCGATCGAGCAGTTCGAGCGTGCGCGAATAGCGGCCGCCGGATCGGACCGCGCGGTAGAGGCGCGGCACGGTCTCGGTGTTGTGATTGAGGACGTCGGGCCTGGCCGCGAGCACGATCTCGAGCGGCTCGCGCTCACCCTTGAAGTCGGGGATCAGCACTTCGACGCGGCACTGGGGCAGGCGCCTTTTGATGTCGCGAATCGTCTCCGCGAAAATGCCGGCGCCGCCGTCAGGAAGGTCGTCGCGATCGACGGAGGTGATCACCGCGTATTTCAGCGCCATCTTCTCGACGGCTTCGCCGACGCGGCGCGGCTCGTCGATGTCGAGCGTCGCGGGCCGGCCGTGGGCCACCGCGCAATACGCGCAGGCGCGCGTGCAGATGTCACCCAGGATCATGAAGGTCGCGGTGCCGTGATGCCAGCATTCGCCGATATTCGGGCAGTGCGCGTCCTCGCAAACCGTGTTGAGTTTGAGGTCGCGCATGATGCCGCGCAGCCGCAGGTAGTTCTCGGACCCCGGCGCGCGCACCTTCAGCCATTCGGGCTTGGGCTCACGGGGCTTCACGAAATGCAGCGGCGCTTCGACCATCTCTTCTAAGTATATTAGGTGCCATGCAACCGCTGGCAATTACATGGCTTGGCCATAGTTCCTTCCGGCTCCGCACACCCGGCGGCAGGGAGGTTCTCTTCGACCCCTGGTACACGGGCAACCCGTCGTTTCCGGCATCGGCCAGGCCGAAGAGCGCTGACCTGATCCTGGTATCGCACGGCCACTCGGATCACATCACCGATGCCGCCGCCATGGCGAAAGAGACCGGCGCGACCGTCGTCGGCATCTGGGAGATCACGTCGTGGCTCGCTGCGAAGGGCATCAAGAACCTCGAGCCGATGAACAAGGGCGGGACGGTGACGGCAAAGGGCCTCCGCATCACCATGACCGATGCCCGCCACAGCAGCAGCGTCGACGAGAACGGCATCGTCTATCTCGGCGAGGCAGCCGGCTTCATCGTCAAGCTCGAAAACGGGCAGACGATTTATTTTGCCGGCGACACGTCGTTGTTCGGCGACATGAAGCTGATTGGCGAGCTCTACAAACCAGATATCGCGTTCCTGCCGATCGGCGATCGTTTCACGATGGGGCCGGATACCGCGGCACTCGCCGCGAAATGGCTCGCCGTCAAGCAGGTGGTGCCGATGCATCACGGCACGTTCCCGCTCCTGACCGGCACGCCGGAGCAACTCGAGCAGCACCTCGCGGGAACCGGCATCGACGTCCTGAAACTGAAGCCCGGCGAGACGGCGGCCTGATGGTCGCCGCACCGTGGCCTCGAATTCGTCTCCTGGTGTGTGTGCTGTCGTGGCTCGGGTGGGCGGCGACTGCGAATGCCCAAGCGCCCGTACTCGCGCCGCAGTCCCCGGTCGAAACACCGCGGCCCGTCGTGATCGAGACGACCACGCCGGCGTGGGCGCTGATGGACATGCCGTCGAGCGGCACCCTGTATTCATTGCTCGAGACCATCAACCCCGAGGTGGTTTCGAATCGCATCGAAGGCGGCGGCATGTATCCCAGCTCGCCCGCGCACATCGGCGCGCACGGCAGCTCATGGACGCAGACCCTGTTCCGCGTCGGCGACATCAACATCACCGATCCGGATGGCAGCGGCACTCCGCTCGCATTTCCGGGTGTGCTCGAGTGGGAACGCGTGGACGTGAACACCGGCATGATGGGCGTCGAGGTCAATGCCCCGGGCATGGTGTTGAACCTCGCGCCGCGCCGGCCTTCGAGTATGTGGATACGCCAAGTCGAGGCCATGGCGGGACCGCCGGAACTCCAGGCCGGGGGCGTGGTGCCGTCGCCGCCGACGATTGCCCACCTGCAACGGTACGGCCATGCCAGCGTCCTCCTCAGCGGCCCGCTCAACGAGCGCCTTGGCATCGTGTTTACGGGCAACTATTCGCGGGCGACGCGCCTCGATCGCGCCAACCCGACTCAACTTGACAGCGGGCTCGCGTCCGCGTTCACGCACCTGGTCTACACGCCGTCGCCGCGAGACGAGGTGCGGTCGGTGTTCTGGTTCCAGCGCGCGCTGTCACCGGTCGATCACCCGCTGATTTTTCAAGCGCCCGATGCGCAGGAGCGCACGACGTCGCTGTCACTGCAGTCGACGTGGGAACGGCGCGGCGACGCCGGTCACCCGTCCTGGCGCGCGTTCGCGGCGGTGTCGGCGCGCGATCGCGCGCAGGACGCCGGGCGGCAGACCGTCCTCTCGTTCGAGCGGCTGGACGAACCGCCACCGTGGGAGCAGCTTGATCCCGGGCCCGGGCGCAATCGCACGTGGCAGCTGGGCGCGAGAATGAGACGGCAGCCGCTCACGGCGTTCAACCTCCAGCACGACGTCATGGTTGGGGTCGATCTGTCGGGTGGCGTCGCGAGTCAGGACACCTGGTTCAACGGCCGCATCGGCGAGCTCGTGAACGGCATTCCCGCGCGCATCTGGGAGTTCACCAGCCCCGGAGTGAAGTCGGGTTGGCAGCAGACGACTATTGCCGCATACGCCGGCGACAGCTTCGCGCTGCATCCGCGGCTGAACGTCACGGCCGGCTTGCGGTTCGAGCACGTCGCCGCCTCGGCCGACGGCGGCGAGACGCCGGTGTCGTGGACCGATTTCCTCCCGCGTCTCGGGGTGCGCTGGGACATGACCGCCGACGGCCGGCTGCAGTGGTTCCTGGACTACGGCCGCTACGGCTACAACATGCGGCTGCGTGATCTCGCCTACGGCGATCCGTCGGCGCCAACCGCCAATGTCTACCGGTGGAACGCGCCAATTGGCACCACGGTGCCGGAATCCTCGGCGAAGGGGCCGCTGGTTGAGCGGTGGGGACCCGGAACTGGTGGGGCACCGGCGTTCAGTGCGGTCGATCCAGATCTGAATCGTCCGAACATGAACGAGATGACTGTCGGGTTCCAGTTCCGGCCGAAGCCGTGGATGGTGACCCGCCTCGCGGGCATCGCCCGACTCGAGAAAGGCCTGACGGGCGTGACCAACGTCGGCGTGCCGTTCAGCACCTACACGCGAACCTACGTCATTGATCCCGGCGTCGATATCGTCGGTGGAACGACGACCCAGCCGCTGCCGATCTACAACCGGTCAGTGTCGACGTTTGGCGCCGACCGCTACCTGCTCACCAATATTCCCGATATCTCGTCCACTTTCACTGGTTTCGATCTGACGGCGCAGGTGGTGAAGGAGCCATTTTACCTTGTGATTGGCGGAACGGCGGGGCGGTCGGGAGGCTGGGCGAGTAATCGCGGCTTCAAGTACAACGAAAACGACATCGCCGTGCTCGGCGAGGTGTTTGCGGATCCCAACGCCAACACGTTCGCCAAGGCGCGCGTCTTCACGGAACGCGGCTACACGCTGCACATGAGCGGCGTCTATCACTTCGGCCACGACATTCGCTTCGGCCTGGCGGCGCGCTACCAGGACGGCCAGCACTTCGCGCGCATGGTGGTGGCGCCCGATCTCAACCAGGGCGCCGAGCTGGTGCGCGCGTTCGGCAACGGCGAGACGCGGTTCACCTTTACGAGCACGGTCGACACCCGCCTGCAGAAGGGGTTTGTACGGCCGGGCTACCGCATCGACGCGCTGCTCGACGTCTTCAACGTGTTCAACATGGTCTACGAGGTCGAGGAGGTCACGGTCTCGGGGCCGACCTCACGGGACACGTCGGCGATTCAGCCGCCGCGTTCGCTGCACGTCGGCGTGCGGGTCAGCTTCTAGCGAGCGCGCAGTCCGCCGACCAGATAATCCGCGAACGCATCGCCGATCTCGTTGGAGGTCATCTGGCCGGCCGGATCGAACCACTTCGCGATCCAGTTGACGGCGCCCATCATCGCGAACTCGATCATCTTCGGATCCCCGGGCCTGAACGCGCCCTGGTCGATGCCCTGCTGGATGATGGTGCGGATGCCGTGGTCGAACTCGTCGCGCTTGGCAATGACGCGCTTCAGGAGGAGCGGCGAGAGCGCCTCGGGATCGAGCGTCAGCGCGGTGCCGTGCAGATCATCGAGGATCAGGTGCACGAACGCGAGGACGAGCCGCCGCAGCTTGGCTTCCGGCGAAGCCGATTCAGCCTGCACGTCCTTCATCAGCGCGAGGAGCTTGTCGAGGGAGTACTCGTGGCAGGCGAAAAGAATCTCTTCCTTGTTCTTGAAGTAGTAGTAGAGGTTGCCCTTGGTCATTTCGAGCGCCGACGCGATCTCGTCGACGCTGGCGCCGTGGTAGCCGCGCCGGCGAAAGGCCGCCGCTGCGCTCTTCAGGATCTCGATTCGTCGATCGCTCGTCGCCGGTGTCCGTGACATAAGGGCTCTGGTCCCTCGCCGGGATAAACAGGGGCGTCGGGGGCCAGACACCTTATATCATGGGTTTGAACGAGCGTTTAAATTCGTAGTAAAATCCCACCGTGGAACAGACCGTCGCTCCGGTGTCCGTCAATTTCGAAACCGATCCCACGCAGTACAAGCACTGGAAATTGAGCATCGAGGGCAATGTCGCGACCCTGGCGATGGACGTGCGCGAAGACGCCGGCATGCGGCCGAACGACTACAAGCTCAAACTGAATTCGTACGATCTCAGCGTCGACATCGAGCTCGCCGACGTGCTGCAGCGCCTGCGATTCGAGCATCCGGAAGTGCACGCCGTCGTGCTGACGAGCCTCAAGCCGCGCATCTTCTGCGCCGGCGCCAACATCTTCATGCTCGGCAGCTCGAGTCACGCGTTCAAGGTGAACTTCTGCAAGTTCACCAACGAAACGCGGCTCGGCATGGAGGACATGAGCGCCAACAGCGGCATCAAGTTCCTGGCGGCCGTGAACGGCATCTGCGCCGGAGGCGGTTACGAGCTGGCACTTGCGTGCGACGAGATCGTGCTCGTCGACGATGGCAGCGCCTCGGTGGGCCTTCCCGAGACGCCGCTCCTTGGCGTCCTCCCCGGCACCGGCGGACTCACGCGCGTCGTCGACAAGCGCAAGGTTCGCCGCGACCTCGCCGATGATTTCAGCACGTTGACGGAAGGCCTGCGCGGCAAGCGTGCGGTGGAGGGCCGATTCGTCGACGCCGTCTATCCGACGAGCAAGTTCCAGGAGTCGGTCGCGAAACATGCGCAGGCGCTC
>AR_comb_assmDRAFT_10036304_pt1 | contig 12044 bp, 11 predicted proteins | sample ArasoioldDNA_FD_10543 | JGI IMG/M metagenome (IMG submission 10543) | reverse complement strand
TCTGCGTGCTAAGGGCCCAGTCAGGAAGCCATGAAGCATTGAATGAGCTCTTCGGTTACGGCGAATCATCTTGATCGGACCACTCAAACTTCCTTGCTCTAAAACGAACGTTCGTGCTATATACCTCAACCTGAGGTGTGATTGGATTGACCAAAGCTCAGCTTCGAAAAGCCGTAAAAGAAGTCGCTACCAAAGGTCGGAAGGCCCAGGGTGAGCGCACGCGTAAAGCAATTCTCGAGGCGGCCGTTCACATCGCATCAGCGGAAGGACTAGAAGGTCTCACGATTGGTCGGCTTGCTCTCGAGCTTTCGATGAGTAAAAGCGGGCTTTTTGCACACTTCGGCTCCAAAGAAGATTTACAAATCGCCACCGTTGAAGCTGCTCGCGCAATTTTCATCAACGAAGTTATCCAACCGGCATTTGAAACCGCTCATGGCCTGCTTCGTCTCTGGACCTTGTGCGACATTTGGCTTGCCTATGTTCAGCGCGGAGTTTTTCGCGGCGGTTGTTTCTTTGCTGCTGCTGCCGCCGAGTTTGACGGCCGTCCAGGCATCGTTCGCGATCGTATTGCTGAGATTATGAAAGAGTGGATCGCGACGTTGCGTAACACAGTCATCGAAGCGCAGAACGCTGGTCAGTTAGTCAAAGACATTGATGCGAGCCAACTTGCATTCGAGTTCAATTCGCTGGAGCTCGGTGCGAACTGGGCCTTCCAACTGCACGGCGATCTACGTGCATTTACCAGGGCGCGTGAAGCAATTCGCGAGCGTTTGAATCGTTACGCAACGGTGGCGGGTGCTCCCCTCCTTACGTTGGCAAAAACGAGCGCGAAGCGCTCTCGCACCTGACGCGGGCCGTCAATATGGAACAACTTTCCAGGCTGAACTCGACTTCCCCCGTTGTGTTCAAGCGAAAGGCCACATGGGATGGAATTCGCCTTGAACATATACTCCTCTCGCCCGGCGAACTTCCACGACACTGCCACACTGAACACACAATACTCATATCGTTAAGCGACGGCTGCAAGGGTGAGTTAACAACTGCGAGCGGACTCGGAATGCGCGGCACACAAACTCGTGGCAGCGTTTGTGTATTACCTGCAGGACTCGAACACAAAGCTTCGGTTGAAGGAACTTCCGAACACCTGGCGCTTTATGTGGACCCTGCCTTGATATGTCGAGTTGCGGCTGATTCAAGACTCACAGGCAACTTTGAAATCCTTGAACGTTACACACGACAGGATGCTTTGCTCAGCAACGTGGGATTGGCGCTACTAGCTGAACTCGATTCACACGGATGGAGCGGCAGACTATATGCGGAATCACTCGCGAATGTGCTTGCGGTTCACTTGCTTAGGTACTACACAAACGAAGAAACCACGGTAGCGCGTTTCCATGGCGGTCTTTCCGGTGCAAAACTTCGACAGGTGACGGAATTCATCGCTGTGAACTATGCGAACGAGATCAAGTTAACGGAGTTGGCCCACGTTGCTGGCATGAGTGATTTTCATTTTGCGCGGGAGTTCAAACGTTCGACTGGAACAACGCCTCACCAGTATCTGATCAAGTTTCGCATTGAGCGCGCGAAAGCACTCTTGAGCGAACACGAACTTCCACTGGCTGAAGTTGGATTGCGTTCAGGCTTTAGTCATCAAAGTCATTTCACCAGATTGTTCAGAAAGATAACTGGAACAACACCGCAGCTGTATCGATTGGGCAAACAGGGTTGAAATTGATCTAGTCCTTCGTGCGACTAGCAAGATCAGTCAACACTTAGCAAGAACTTGAAAGACCCTCAAGCTCAACAACAACTAAGCTCTCACTTCATCACTCAAATTCATTTTGTGAGGTATGAAGGTGGGCATCAAAGAGTTCGCTCTGGCAAGTTGGTTAATGTTTCTGGTTGCTGTTATCGCAACCGCTCAGAATGTTTCACCAATTGAAACAGGGAATAAACTTTACTCCCAACAGAAGTACGAACTTGCGATCAGGGAATACGAGCGCGTTGCTGAAACTGACGGCCAACTCTACGCTACTGCGATTTACAACATCGGCGTTTGTCACTATGAACTCTGGCACACTGAGGAAGCTATTGAATTCTACCTGCGTGCTATCAAACTCAGACACGATAACTATTCAAAGGCGTCGCTAGCACTCGGGATTGCACTTGAAGAACAGAACCGCTTTGATGAAGCAAAAGAAGCGTATGTCCAAGCGATTGGAACTGCAGCCGGCGGAAACTCATGGGCCAAGTTCAAACTCGCGTTGTTGGAAGCGAGAGATGGAAACCTGAAACTTGCGGCCAGCTTGTTTAAAGATGCCAGTGCGCATTCGGGAGAACACACTGCGCCAAGTCATAACAATCTCGGCGTGATGCTCGCTCGATTGGGCCGTCTCCATGAAGCTGAAAAAGAATTTAGAATTGCCTTACAGCAAACCAGCGGTAATTACGCTGAAGCAATTCATAATTTGCAATTGTGCCGGTCGTTGCGGGAAACCGCAGCCAACGTTGAACGGGCTGACGACTTGAGGCTATCGCTGCCTACGTTTTTTCGATAGCTACTTCGAAACTTAACTGGACACGATGTTGAACTCAACTTGGATAAAGAGAGGATCAAACGTTGCAGACAAAACCACACGACGCACTCGTAATTCTGAAACTTTACGAACTACGCAGCGAACCGTTGATGCGCCAGGCTCGTGCCTGGTTCTTTACTGAGTTTCAGCCGCGAAGTGGTTTGGAGGTTCTCGCATTGATGCAAAGTGGAGAAAAGCAGAGCGCATTTTATCGAATGGTGTCGTCACATTGGGAAGTTGCGGCGGCACTCGTAAACAATGGAGGCATCGATCAAAAGATGTTTCTAGAGGCTAACTCGGAACACTTGGTTGTGTTTGCGAAGCTCCAGCCGTTCATTGCGGAGATCCGCGAGACTATTGGCGAACCGGACTACCTGGCGCAGCTCGAAGGACTTGTGATGAAGGCCGAGAACGTCGAAAGAAAACTCGAGAACAGAAGACGATTGATTGCGCGTTGGGCCACTCCAGCAAGCGCCTAACTAAACATCCCAGCACACGTCATCTTGATCATCGCAAAACTCGGTCAGGGCATGAGTGACGTTGCTGTGTCTAGCTATACTTAATACCTCCAAACTTCCTTCCCTCCTTAGGCAACAAACTTAATTGACAACTTTACCATTTACATCGCAACCTGCCACACGTCGACATTTTGTCCAGGGGGTTTTTGCGTGAAGACAGATTATGGATTGATGATGTTTTTGATTTTGTGCTTTGCGGGTCAAGTCACTTCAGCGAAGACAATTCATCACTACGTGTTTTTCGACATGGATCGTGAGCGGATTCGCGATACCTCCTTTCTGGAAACAAAAGCGTTTGAGGGTGCGCAACTTAAATACACCTGGAAAGAACTAGAACCTGAAAAAGATCACTACGAATTTAGTTCGATCAGCAAAGACCTCGCGTTTCTAACTTCGCACGGAAAGAAATTATTCATTCAACTCCAGGACAGTTCGTTTTCTGCGAAACGCATACTGGTACCGGCGTATTTACAGACTGCCGAATACCACGGTGGTATATCTGCGCAATACAAAATTGTGAATAGTGACGAAGAGCACCCGATCATCGAGGGTTGGGCGGCACGTCGCTGGGATCCGGCGGTCCAGGATCGCTTTCGCAAGTTGCTTATAGCTCTTGGAAACGAGTTTGACGGTAAGGTGGCCGGCATCAATCTGCCCGAAACGTCAATCGGTGTAGGTGAAGCGAAACAGAAGCCTGAAGGATATTCAGATGAGATTTACCTCAATGCTGTGATTGAAAACATGCGTGTGCTAAGACAAGCATTTCCACGATCGGTGGTTATTCAATATGCCAACTTCATGCCGGGCGAGTGGTTGCCTGGTACTGACAAATCATACCTGCGTACCGTTTATCGAAAAGCGAAAGAGCTCGGGGTTGGAATGGGCGGTCCAGACTTGTTGCCATTCAATCGCGGGCAAAACAATCACAGTTACCCACTGATCAAAGCATCAGCCGGATCAATTGCTACCGGGGTTGCGGTGCAGGACGGAAACTACGCTGACGTCAACCCGAAGACTCGTCAGCGTGCCACTATTGCCGAACTATTTACTTTCGCGAAGGATCAGTTGCAAGTTGACTACATTTTTTGGTGCACCGAGGAGCCGTTCTATTCAAATGAAGTCGTTCCATTCCTACACAACACTCATTGATCGGGTGTGATAGAGAATCACGTGAAGAAAATTCAGTGTAGAGTTTTGCTGCTGGCGTTAGTCACATTGTGGATGGGTGTCTCATGTTATGCCGCAACGGCAGGCGAGGCTTCATTCGATGTTCTCCATTACAACATTAAGCTTGAACCAGACATCCCTAACAAAACGCTGACTGGAAGCGTCTCAATCCGTTTGATGTCGAACATCGAAAACCTTACTTCGGTGGAGTTCGACTGTGGAGATCTCACTATCGACGCAGTGAAACAAAAGGAAAGTACGCGGCAGTTCACAGTTAAAGATCATCGGTTAAAGGTGAACGTTCCGCCGATGAAAGCGCGGGACGTGATCGAAGTTCAAATTGCCTATCACGGCTCGCCCAAACGCGGCATCAGGTTCTTTCCGGATAACTCGCAAGTTTACACAATCTTCTCAACGAGCCAGTGGACCGTATGTGTAGATGCACCGGATGACAAAGCCACTCTCAATTTCACTTTGATTGTTCCAAGTAGTCTGACGCCGATTGCGAACGGACGATTGGTCTCCAAACGATCGGTTGATGGTTCGAAGACTGCTACCACGTGGGAACAGAAGTTCGCGATTCCGACATACATCTTTGGTTTCGCCATCGGTCCATATCGCACTATTACTGAGAAGAAAAACGCGGTCGAGTTTCAGTACCTGGTCACCAGTTTCACTGATGATGAAGCACGTCGGATCTTTCGAGACACTCCAGACATGCTCGAGTTTTACGAAAGTCGTGCCGGCGTTCGCTATGCGGATAAGACTTACACTCAGGTGCTTGCGTTGGGCGGAGTCGAACAGGAGATGAGCAGCTTTACGGCGTTGAATGAAAGGTACGGCAAGGGAGTCCTTGCGAACAAGCAGGACCTCTGGCTCGGTGCACATGAGTTTGCACATCAGTGGTGGGGCAACATGGTGACGTGTCGTGATTGGAATCATTTCTGGCTGAACGAGGGGATTGCAACCTTCATGGCTGCCGCTTATATGGAACATCGTTTTGGTCGAGTGGCGTACATGCGGGAGATTGATAGCTATCGTGCGAGCTACGAAAAGGTACGAGCAGCCGGCAAGGATAAATCGTTGGTCTTTCCCGATTGGCTCCATCCGACGAGTGAGGATCGATCGCTTGTGTACGACAAGGGAGCATACGTTATGCACCTGTTGCGTGAAGAAATGGGTGATGCAGCGTTTTGGAAAGGCCTCAAGATTTTCACGAAGCGATATTTCGGCAAGTCGGTTGTAACCGCTGATTTCGAGAGTGCAATGCAGGAGGCAACCGAAAAGAGCTTGAAGGACTTCTTTGCAAAGTGGATTTATTTGAAATAGGACGGCATTGCTCTAAAGGTCTAGACTCCTAGTTTGGCTCAGCCGCCTGTTGTGAGATGGGCTTTGCCCTTCCTCGGTTCCTTGTAATGGTTTGGGCTAAGCCGAATCTGTGGCCAATTTGCGCAAAGTCAGAAGCGCGGACATAGGCCCTCTCAAGGTTAGCCGGTTACGGAACGGCAACGGGGGGCTGAGTGGAAACACCGAGGCCCTCATGACGTTCGGGGCACGTCAACACCTCTAGAATTTTTCGAGCGCGACGACTACAGCCGAGGCTGCTCTTAGTGAAACTACTTGCCGTCTGCTTTTTAACCATACTCTGTCTTAACGCTTCGTCGTCTCAGAAATCCGTCACAACTCCGCGGGCGTATGGTCCAACGCCATCCAAGCGTCAACTTCAATGGCACGAGATGGAGTTCTACGGGTTCCTGCATTTCACCGTTAATACGTTCACCAACAAAGAGTGGGGCTATGGTGACGAGTCTCCGCAAATATTTAATCCCACCAACTTCGATGCAGATCAGATCGTTCGCACAGCCAGGGACGCGGGCATGAAAGGCTTAATACTCACGGCTAAACACCACGACGGATTTTGTTTGTGGCCTTCGAAATATACCGAGCATTCAGTGAAGAACAGTTTATGGCGCGGTGGACACGGTGACGTGGTAAAAGAGATCTCAGATGCGTGCCGACGTTACGGATTAAAATTTGGAATCTATTTGTCACCATGGGACCGCAATCACAAGGACTACGGTAAGCCTGAGTACCTAACTTACTACCGCAATCAGCTGCGAGAGCTGTTAACGAACTACGGACCAATTTTCGAAGTCTTCCTTGATGGGGCCAATGGTGGCGATGGTTATTATGGTGGAGCTCGGGAAACACGACGCATTGATCGTGAGACTTACTACGATTGGCCCACGACGTGGAACCTGATTCGTACCCTTCAACCTGAGGCCAATATTTTTAGCGACGCCGGCCCTGACATACGTTGGGTCGGAAACGAACGAGGGAGTGCAGGCGAGACTTGCTGGGCTACCTTGAATAGAAAAGACTTCGCGCCTGGCCGAGCAGACGAGCGACGCTTGAATACTGGTGATCGACCCGGAACTGATTGGGTGCCTGCCGAGTGTGATGTTTCGATTAGACCTGGCTGGTTTTATCACGAGAAGGAGGACAGTGAAGTGCGGACGCCTCAGAACCTTCTCGATCTTTATTATTCATCGGTCGGACGTGGTGCCTCGCTACTGCTGAATCTGCCAATCGATCGCCGGGGACTGATTAATGAGAATGATGTGAAGTCGTTACTTCAGTTTCATCAGCTTTTGAATGAAACGTTTGTAAATGATCTGGCACGCGCCAGTAGGATAACTGCGAGCGAGATGCGTGGTCAGGAACGAAGATTTTCTGTGACGAATTTGATCGATAACTCACGCTCCACTTACTGGATGCCAAACGATTCTGTTCAGGCTGCCGAGATTACAATCGACTTTGGTCACCTCACAGAATTTAATGTGATACGTCTTCGCGAGTATTTGCCTCTTGGCCAGCGAGTAGACAGCTTTGCAGTTGATGAATGGCACGACGGAACCTGGCAGCAGTTTGCAACGGGTACGAGTATCGGCAACTGTCGATTAGTGCGCACCGAGAGAATTACCACAACCAAAGTTCGAGTGAGGATTACACAATTTGGAGCGGCACCGGCGCTTTCGGAAATTGGGATTTTTGCCGAACCGAAGTGAGCGGACTCCCGCATAGAATTGAATAGTTAAGGCAGGTGAACCCATGTCCGCATCAATCACAACTGCAAGGCTAGTTTTATTCGCTGTGGCTCTAGTTTTTTCGACGGCGCTCGTCGCGGTGGGCCAGCATGGCGGGAAAGCTGAACCGCTTCGAATTGAATTCAAGCGCGGTACAACCAGCACAACTATCAACGAAAAGGTCAAAGACTCGGAAGAAGCAGAATATGTCTTAGCGGCAAAAAAGGGTCAGCGACTAATTATCAAACTCACCTCAACTCCGCATCGATCTTCGGTGTTTGACATCAAAGCGCCAGACAATGCCGACCTTGGTCTCGAGTACGATGCCAACTACGATTTCAACAAAACTCTTCCTGTCAGCGGAGACTATTTCATCACAGTCGTGCGCCCAACTTCGTCACGAGGAAGTTCGATTTACAGGTTGGTGATCACCATTAGGTAAAAGGAACGTCGTCGTCAACTGTCATAGTAAAAAGAAAGGCGGGCCGATCGGAGGCCTGCCTGCATTTATTGAACGGTTTTCAATAGACCACAATCGTCACGGAAGCGTGCTTACTTCTGTCTTCTTCACGTAGATATCACCGCGCTGGGTCATTCCGGTCTTTTCAGCTAGTGAAACCAAAAACGAGTTGAGTATGTCTTTATTCTCAAGCTTGAAACTGGTGATTCCTGCTTGATGTGAGTCTGGATCGCTGTACTGAAGAGTTAGATAACGAACCTTTGTCTTGATGAAGTGAGCCGGCAGCGAGTAGATCAACGGTACGGCGCTGGCAATCGTCGCAGCTTTTGGTTGTCGCTTCTGAGTATCTGCGAAAGCTGATGTAACTGCGCCGTACGGGATGTGAAGGTGTTTCGCCGTCTTTTTGTCTTTGAAGACTAGCTGATTATTTGCATCGTCAAATGCGAGTGTGCCTTCCATCGTCTTTGTATAACCAAACACGCCACCTTCATATTTCGCTTTTACTGTAGAAGGAAGAGGTGCAGTCGCGGTGGTGGTCTTCTTTACCGGCTCGGGATCTATTGAGCGAGGCCGTTGAGCATAAGCACCGCTAAACAGAGCTCCCAACAGGAGCAAGCTTCCAATCAATCTCATTTTCTAATTCTCCTTGATGCTAAATGAATTCAGAGGCGAGCCGACAAGCAACAGGCGCACTCGATCCAAATTGAGGTTGTCTTCCGCCGCCAACAATTTCAAATTCCCTTTGCCCACATCGGCACCTTGTACAGAATCCACCAAAGCAGCAGTTGCACAACAAGAATGACGATTCCGACGAGGACGCTCAAATAACAAACGGTTCGTGACGACTCATCAACGCTCAGACGCGATCGATAAGAGCGAACAATTCCGAAGCTGCCCACCAACACAGCGCCCGGGCAAAACAAAATTCCTAAATAAGGGACAAGGGAGTAGGTCGCGAAGGCGCGTGCGGTCGCCGCTACATTGCTTGTTTCGGGAGAGGGCATTAGCGTTGCCGAGCGACGACTGTCGCTACGGCTTTGCAAACGGCTTCACACGTTCAATCGATTCCTTGAAATCCGGATCAGCAGGAGCAACTGATGAACCACGCTGATAAGCTGCCAGTGCCTTCGCATACTGCTTGGTCACTTCATAAGCATAACCAAGTTCGCGATAAACGTTCACATCTTCGGGAGACTTTTTGTTAGCGGTCTCCAAAGCAGCTATTGCTTTCGGAAAATTATTGGACCGCGAATAGGAAACTCCCAACAGGTAAAAAGTAACCCCAGTCGCATCCGTGCCAGCGGCAGCTCGTTCGAGCGCAGTGGCTGCACGTCCATACTGTTTTGATCCGATTAATGCCTGGCCAAACAAAGTGACAGCCTCAGCATCCGTCCGAACTTTGATCAAGCCTTCACCAGCTCGCACTGCGTTTAGATAATCTGCGTCTGCCTTCGATTGATCGGCACTCGTCGCTGCACGACGCAAGTACGCGGAAGTCAGCAGAGTCCACGCACCAACCAAACGTGTGTCATTCACCGTCGCACGATTCAGCGATGCAATTGCTCCATCAAGATCATTCTTCGCTAACGCGATCTGCCCGAGGTAGAAAAGCGACAAAGAGTCTTTCGGATTCTGTTTGATTACGGCATTGAAACTTTTTTCTGCGTCAGCGGTCTTACCGGTCTTGTATTCAGCGATACCGCGGTAATAGACCATCATGATGTCCGGTTGAGCCCCGGGATGATCGGTCGCTGCAACCAACAGCGGCAGCGCCTCCTGGTAATTCTCCGACAACACGTATGCCTGACCGAGCGCACTTTCCGTGTTTGGATCGGATTGTTTAGCTTGTCGTTGAAGACTCACCGCCTTCTCAAGGTGTTTGGCCGCATCCGCGTACTGCTTCAAATTCAATTCGGCAAAACCCGCAATCTTCCAGGCTTCCGGGTCGTTCGGGTGAAGCTCCGCCAGATCCTTTGCTTCCTTGGCGGCCGCGGCAAACTGCTTTTGCTCAAGCAAACTGTATGCATGCTGCGTATCGGCAGGTGCGACTGTATTGGCAACCGGATTTACTGGTTGGACGGTCAAGAGAGGATCGTTTGGGTTTGTCTTTCGAGCTGTTGGAGATGTCGTCGGCTCTGGCCGCAGCAACGGATCAGCAGCCGGTTTGTCGGCGGAGGCCGTCGTTTTCTGTGACTGCCTACTTGCGCGTCTCGGTCTCGTCGTTTGAGCGGAAACGGTGAAAGCGGTCAGTACCACAAGGCTTATAACTGCAAGAAATGCTCGAATGAAGTTAGATCTGCTCATGATGGCCAAGATTGTATTCGGGAGAGGTTCGGTTTGAAAGCTCTGACTAAAGGTTTCCAACGGACAACTCTTCGGATGCGAGGAAAGCGTTTAAGTTTGCTTGTAGATCGGCGTCAAACAGTCCTGTCCGGCCGGTGATTCAGGCATCGTTTGCCCATTAAAACTAAAGAGCGACCAAGTTTTCACCGGTCGCTCCTGGCTGCCTGATTGTCCACATTTTAAAAGTTTAACTTCAATCCAAACTGAAATTGGCGGGGATCGAAGGCGGCTGTTGGCCGGCTGTAATAACGACCGTTGCTGGCCCGTTGATTAAACAATTTCACGTCGTCGATGAATGGCGACGCGGCAGCTTCGTTGAAGCGGTTGAATAGATTGAACCCTTCCGCAATAATTTCCAACCTGAACCTTTCACCCAATGGAACCTGCCGCGCAACTCGCATATCAACAGACATAAAACGATGAGTGACACCGAAGTCACGGCCCAGGCTTCCGCTCGTGAACTGTCCATTGGTAATCAATCCGACACAGCCCGTCGTGCCTGCAACGCACAAAGTTCCGTCAGCCAATACCGTCGGTCTATCAGTCTGGTTTGACTGATCGTTGTTAGTGTCCTGGTTACTCAGGATGTTGAAGGGGCGTCCAGAAGATACTTCGATGATCGGGGCGACCGTAAAGTTAGAGAGGAATCTGTGAAAGCCATCAGCCTGGTTCCACGTTGCCGGCGATGCGAGGATTCCACTAAAAACAAACCGATGACGTTGATCGAATAGGGAGTCGGCGCGTTCCGCCGCAAAGTTACGGTTGTCTTGTGGCAGCAAAAGCGTTTGCAGGTCAGACGAATCGTCAATCGAATGCGACCACGTGTATGAAGCGAGGAATTGGAAGTGATGAGAAAAACGTTTCTTCAGGTCAACATTCAAAGCGTGGTAAACCGAATTGCCGTCTGACGTTTGCGCATTGATTGATCCGAAAGGGGAGACAGTGCCCGGGGTTCGCAATGAACCAGTTAGCTGCGAATTAAGAACCGCTGGAGTCACTAAACCGCCAGACAGTGCCTGGGCCAAAAAGTAGTTTGGTGCACTGGGGCGGAAGAAGTTTGCGATACCAGCATTGACAACTCGGCTTCCCAGATTGGTTAGGGGAGCTGTGATCATGCCTGGAACAATGATCGCGAATGTTTGTCCTGCGTTTGGATAAGCGGGTGTTCCGCTTGGAGTAGCTAACGTGAAGCACTGCAGCGGAATGCCTCCAGGGCAGGCGGCGCCTGACGTTGGAATGGAGAACGCTACTGCCTCGGTCGTGCTAAGTGGATTGCGTCCCGCGAAACGGAAGAAATTCTGAATCTGCAGATCGGTTCTCGGCGCATTGATATCCAACGGATGAGGCAAGTGATGCGCGCCAACGAAAATATAGCTTCCCGACAGCGTCATGTCCTTCGTGATCTCACGCTCGACCGTGACATTACCCTGGTCCGCGTACGCGTATTCGAAATCCTTTTGAACGTGAAGAGTGAAAGGAAGAACTGGTCCGAACCCCGGGAAAGTTTGATCATTAAAACGTTGTCGGCCGAATTGATATTGCGCACCAGCAGCAACTCCCGGAGTAACAACTCCGGCTGGGCAGATCGGTGTGACTGGTCCACCCGGAGGACAAACAGTGCCCTGGAAAACCTGTACCGCGTTTAGCAACGACGTTTGTGCCGGACTTCCTGGCGTTAGGATGCCTTGTTGTTGTTGAACTGCGTCTGCAATGTCGGAGTTAAATGCGATCGCGAGTAATGGATGATCGTAGAAGAGTCCAAAAGCTCCACGGAAAACTGTCTTGCCGTTCTTCCATGGATCCCAAGCCACGGCTAGACGCGGCGCCCAATTGTTCTTGTCACGTGGGAAACCTTGCTGCACACCCATCGCATCTTGAGCTGCGAGGACCTGTG